>JAABUQ010005291.1_pt1 | contig 20780 bp, 20 predicted proteins | sample 5560001 | NCBI WGS metagenome assembly JAABUQ01 (sample SAMN10711888, study PRJNA513371) | rock metagenome | isolation source: Antarctica rocks | place: Antarctica: Victoria Land, Finger Mt nord | collected 2015-12-18
CCGCGACTACATCCGCGACCACAACAACAGCCCTCGTCCGTTTCAGTGGGTCGCCAGTGCCAGCCAGATTATCAGGAAGGTCAGCAAATATAAAGGAATTTTAGAAACGGGAGACTAGGGGCCTTCGGAAGCGCGGTCGCTGTGCTCACGTTTTTGACCACCTTAACGTTCTTGTTTTCGACGCCCGGGTGGGAGCCCAGTCTCGGCGGCTTTCCTGCGCTCTCGGGTGCCGTTGGAGGATTTCTATTGAAGGACATCGTATTACTCGGAGCGTCGATTTGGTTGTTTGGAGAAGCTTGGGAAAGCCTCTCCCGCACCTCGGCGAGTGCAGCAAATTAATTCGATGGGGTGGCTTTACCTTATCTTGGGCGGTCTGTTCGAGGTCGGGTTTACAACGGCCCTGAGATTCACAAACAACTTTAAGAACCTGTGGGCGACAGTGGGCTTTCTGGTATGCGTGTTCCTGAGTCTTCTCTTCCTTGAGCTTGCGAACCTCTCCATCCCGCTTGGAACAGCCTATGCGATCTGGACCGGCATGGGTGCAATCGGGACTGTAGCCATCGGCATGATCTGGTTCGGCGAGCCCGCGACGATCGTCCGGGTGATGCTGATCACCGGCGTAGTCGGATGCGCTATCGGTCTGAAGCTCACGGGCAGGCCAGTAATGCAGATCCGCTTCCGCCGTCAACCTCTATACTGAAGGAAGAGAGCCCCCGCTATGAGCGTAATCTGGCTGCGGACGGCCGCCGCCTTGTACTCTTGCGGACTGCTGTACGCACTCATTTATCTTTCCCGCAAAAGTACAGGCCTGTTCCTGCCGGCGCTCATCGCGTTTAGCGCAGGAACGGTGTTCCAACTCGTCGCGATTGTCGAACGCTGGGCCGAAACGGGACATCTACCGCTCGACAACTTTTACGAGACAAGTACCGTTTGCGCCTTCGTACTTGCCTTGCTGTTTCTCATTGGATACGGCTTCTACCGTATCGCGAGTTTCGGCATTTGCATCTTTCCGGTCGTCTTTTTTATGACGCTCATCGGGGTCACCGAATTTCCGGTCGCACCGTGGAGCGCTCAGGTTAAGAATGTCTGGCTCGTGATTCATATCTCAACGGTGCTGATTGGCTACGCTGCACTGATCTTTTCCGCTATCGCTGCTATCTATTACCTGCTGCAGGAACGGCAACTCAAGCGCAAGGATGTGACCCCCTCATCGAACCGTCTGCCTCCGTTGGCTACTTTGGACCGAATCATCACGCAATCCATGAATGCCGGATTCGTCTTCATCACCCTTGGAACCGTCAGCGGCGTCATCTGGGCCTTCAGCGAGCGCGGCACCAACTGGATCGGCAATCCGAAAATCGCGTTTTTCCTGTTTACCTGGGCCTTTTATTTGGCGATGATCTTCCTCCGGATCTCGGCAGGCTGGCGCGGCCGCCGTATGGCATGGCTGGCAGTGAGTGTTCTCGGCTGCTCCATCATCACCTGGGCCACTCACATGACTCTCCGGAGCCTGTGGCCGCAATGAGGCTTGCTCTCGCCGGGATCAACCACCGGACCGCTCCCGTCGAACTGCGCGAAAAACTCGTCTTCCGTGCCGATGAGATTCCAGCCGCGCTTCTGCGCTTGCAAGCTCACGGGGCAAAAGAAGCTCTGATTCTCTCCACCTGCAACCGCGTCGAAGTCACCGCAGCTCTCGACGAAAGCGATGCGCTTACCCCCGGCTCTCTCATCGATTCGATCGTAGATGGTCGTGTTGGCATTAGTTCCGATCTGCTGCGCCCACACCTGTACGTCTACGAAGCGGAAGCGGCTGTCCGGCACCTGTTCCGTGTCGCGGCTAGTCTCGACTCGATGATCGTCGGCGAGCCGCAAATTCTCGGCCAGCTCAAACAGGCTTATAGCCAGGCGCGCGAACAAGGCTCGATCGGCTCTTTTCTCGATGCCGTGCTGACCCGTGCCTTCAATGTCGCCAAACGCATCCGCACCGAGACCGAAATCGGGCAGAGCGCCGTCTCGGTCAGCTACGCGGCCGTCGAGCTCGCGCGCGAGATCTTCGGCTCTCTCCAGAAAAAGCGCGTCCTCATCATCGGGGCAGGGAAGATGTCGGAGGGCGCGGCGCGGCATCTACTGCGTGCCGGTGCTGAGGAAATCTTCATCACCAATCGAACTCCTGAACGCGCCCACGAGTTAGGCGAGCTCTTTCGCGGACAAGTTCTGCCCTACGACGCTTTTCCAACCTATTTGGGTGAGATGGATATCGTTATCACCTCCTCTGCCGCTCCTGCCTACGTGCTTCAATCCGATATGATCCGGCGCGCCATCGAAGTGCGCAAAAATCAGCCGATGTTCCTGATCGACATCGCCGTCCCGCGCAACATCGACCCCGCCGTGAACCACATCGAGCACGCCTTTCTCTACGACATCGACGATCTGCAGCGGCTTACCGAGAGAAATTTACGCACTCGTCAGGAGGTTGCGCAACAAGCCGAGAATATTGTTGACGAAGAAGTAACGCGTCTCGAAAATAGGCTGCGTGCCCGCGACGTCGCGCCCACCATCGTCAGCCTTCGGGAGCAGCTCGACGTCATTCGTCGCGATGAGCTCAACCGTTATCGCCCCAAGCTCGGCGCGTTAACGGTTGATCAGGAGCAGGCTCTCGAAGCGCTTACTCGCGGCATCATCAACAAAATTGCACATGGGCCCATCTCGGAAATGCGCCGTCAAGCTGCAGCCGAAATGCCGCAGCAAACGGAGGAAGCCGAGCTGGTCGCTGCCGTTCGCCGCATTTTCCGTCTCCGCTAAGACATGAAGTCAGGTTCGCCAGCAACTCTCACCATTGGTTCCCGCGGCTCTCATTTAGCCCTTTGGCAGGCGCATCACGTGGCCGGTCTCCTCGAGCAGCTCGGAGTTGAGACTCGCATCACGATTATCAAAACTACCGGCGACCAGTTGCAGACCGCCTCGCTCACACAGGCCGGAGGCAAGGGGCTGTTTACCAGAGAGATTGAAGACGCTCTCCTGGCGGGCGTCATCGACCTCGCCGTGCATAGCCTCAAAGATCTCCCCACCGAAACTCCCGAGGGCCTGGTGATCGCCGCCATCCCTGAGCGCGAAGATCCGAGAGACGCGCTCGCCGGCAAATCGCTGCTCGAGCTTTCACGCGGAGCTCTGGTTGGTACCAGTTCCGGACGGCGCGCCGCGCAGCTGCAGATCCTGAGGCCGGATCTGCATATCCAGCCTGTGCGCGGAAACGTCGACACACGTCTTCGCAAATTGAAGGAGGGGCAGTATGAAGCTATCGTCCTTGCTGCGGCCGGCCTCCGTCGTCTTGGCCTCGAGGCCGAAATAGCGGAACTGCTTGCTCCCGAACTCATGTGCCCCGCCGCTGGACAGGGCGCACTAGCGATCGAGACACGCGCTGCTGATCCCGCATATGAAATCTGCCGCGCTCTCGACCACGCGCCGAGCACTCAAGCTGTGCGCTGCGAGCGAGCCGCCCTCGAAACTCTCGGTGGAGGTTGCCAGCTGCCGGTCGGTGCCTTCGCGCACATCGTGAATTCATCGCTGCGCCTCACCGCTGTCGTTGTTTCGCCGGATGGCTCCAAGCGTCTCAGTGAGACCGCTGAAGCTTCGGTCGAAGCAGGTGAGCAACTCGGGCGGCAAGTCGCTCAAAGCCTGTTATCGCAAGGAGCCGGTTCGATTCTCGCCGCGGCCGCCGCGAAAGTTGGAAGCTAGCTCATGCCAAATCTGTCCGGTCTGCGGATCGTAGTTACTCGCGCCACGCATCAAGCGGAAGAACTCGCTGCGTCTCTGCGCGAAGTCGGGGCCCACGTTCTGCTTGTCCCGGTCATTGGCATCGCGGCTCCTTACGACCCAGCACCCTTGCGTGAAGCTGCTGCGCAATGCGATCAATTTGACTGGATCATCTTCACCAGTGCGAACGCCGTCAACGCCTTTGCCGCCGAACTACCCGAACCGCGCTCGGAATGCCCGGCCCGTATCGCGACGGTAGGCCCAGCTACCCGTGACGCCGCCGAGCGGTGTGGGCTCACCATTAGTTTGGTGCCGGTCGCATACATAGCCGAGTCCCTGGTCGATGCTCTAGGCAGGGAGGATCTCAAGGGGAAGCGCGTCCTGATTCCAAGTGCTGCCGTCACGCGTGACATCGTGCCTGAAGCGCTCCGCGGTCTGGGCGCAAAGGTCGATGTCGTCGAAGCGTACCGCAACATCATCCCGTCCGGCGCCGCCGAACGCGTCGCTGAAGTCTTCCGCCCGCCGTTGCCGGATTGGATTACCTTCGCCAGTTCATCTGCCGTAGAAAATACCGTGAAGCTGGGTGGACTCGAACCATTGCGGAATATGAAGATCGCGAGTATCGGGCCAATCACTTCCGCCACGATTCAAGAACATGGTCTCACCGTAGCCGCCGAAGCCCGCATTCACACTGTCGACGGATTGCTGGAAGCGCTGCGTCAAGCCTAAGCTCTCAGAGATTCCTCGACAGTATCGACCAGCACTTTGTTTCTGGTGACACTACGCAGTATGTGAACGGCCAGCGTGCTTCCAACGGACCCGGATGCGCCTAAAATCGCAATGCGCCTCGACATGGCTGAAGATCATTCTAGACTTCCGGCGCTACTAAAATGTGGATGCCATGCCTTGGACTCACAAAAGCTTCTGGATCGGGCCGCTTCTGATTGCTGCGACACTTGCCATTCTCAGTCTGATCGTTTCGCGAACTAAGCTCCGCGCCATCTATCAAAGGCAGTTCGCAGAGACTCGCCGCGAACGGCTGTTCCTCGCCTCAATCGGCTTCTTCACAGCCGTTTTCGTGGTGCGTGGAATTACAATCGCAATCCATAACGACATCGGCCCCTTCCATAACGTCGCCATGCATGGCCGCCACATTCACCATCTCGTGTGGGGCATTCTTCTGTTGCTGCTGGTGGGCTATCTGTGGCTCATAGAGGTTGGCGCAGGCAGCGGCTCATCCTCCCGCCTCGCCGGGCGCGTGACCGCAATGCTCTATGGCGTAGCGGCCGCTCTCACTCTCGATGAATTCGCGCTCTGGCTCAATCTAAATGACGTGTACTGGGAGCGCCAGGGCCGCGAGAGCTATGAAGCACTGACTCTTTTCGGGGGACTGCTGGCGATCGGAGTCTTCGGGCAACCATTCCTCACAGGCGTTGTGAAGGAACTCACCCGTCCCTTCAGGCGAGAAGTTCCGCGCAGCAAATAAACAGCGCGCGATCCCGGGTCGACTGCCGGATCACGCACTGCAGCCCTAGGTTATTTGTTGCTTACCGGAGCGCATTCCAGTACAAACATGCGCAGCGAACGCGGAGTAATGTCATACTCTTCGCCGATCAGATGAGTCTTCGCCTGATGCTCGCCTTCCGGGTCGTTCGTGTCGATCAGCAGCGCCCATTGTTCGCCGCCGGGCGATTCAGGCAGCGTGAATCTAACCAAGTCGCTGTGCTCGTTGATGATGATCAGTAGCGTCGCCTCTTTGCCGCGCTGGCGGATGCCGGTTGTCTGTGCGCGTCCGTCGAGCAGCATGCCAAAGCAGCGCATGCCGTGATCACCCCATTGCGCGTCTTCCATCTCCTTGCCGTTCGCGTTGATCCAGGTAACGTCCTTCACGCCCAGATCTTCGTTGTATTCGCCGGTCAGGAAAAGGTTGCGCCGTAGCACCGGATACTTGTGCCGGAGTCCGGTCAACTTCTTCACGAAATTGATCAGCGATTTCCCCTTCGGTCCGATGTCCCAATTGAGCCAGCTGATCTCGTCGTCCTGGCAATAGGCATTATTGTTGCCGCCCTGTGTACGGCCAAATTCGTCGCCCGCGAGAATCATCGGTGTGCCTTGCGAGAGCAGGAGAGTGGAAAGAATATTGCGAATCTGCCTCTCGCGCAGATTGTTAATCTTTGGATCGTCCGTCGGACCCTCGACGCCGAAGTTCCACGAACGGTTGTCGGAGCTTCCGTCCTTGTTGTCCTCCCTATTTGCTTCGTTATGCTTTTCGTTGTAGCTGACAACATCGTTAAGCGTAAACCCATCGTGCGCCGTAACGAAATTGACGCAAGCCCATGGGCGTCGCCCGCCGTGATCAAACACACCCTTCGACGCGCACATTCGCTCAGTCAACGCCGAAGCAGGAGCTTGCCCTCTCCAAAAATCGCGAGCCGTATCCCGGAACTTATCATTCCACTCTGCCCATCCCGGTGGGAATCCGCCGACCTGGTAACCGCCGGGACCGCAATCCCACGGCTCCGCGATCAGCTTGACCGTTGTCAAAACCGGATCCTGGCTAACTGCCTTCAAAAAGCCGCTGTGATTATCGAATCCGTTCGGCTCGCGCGCCAGGATCGTCCCGAGATCAAAGCGAAAGCCATCGACGTTGGTCTGCTCTACCCAATAGCGCAAGCTGTCGGTGACCATCTGCAGCACGCGCGGGTGGCTCACGTTTACCGTGTTACCGGTTCCCGTGTCATTGATGTAGAACCGTTTCTGCGTCGGAAGCAGGCGGTAGTAGCTCGCATTGTCGATTCCCTTGAAGGACAGCGTCGGCCCCTTCTCGTTTCCTTCCGCGGTATGGTTATAGACCACGTCCAGAATGACTTCCAGGCCCGCGTCGTGAATCGAAGCGACCATCTCCTTAAACTCGCGCAGACTGTCTTTCAGGTTGGATGCGTAGCGCGGATCGGGTGCGAAGAACCCGATTGTGTTGTAGCCCCAGTAGTTGGTGAGCCGGTTCTCAATTAAATGGCTGTCATTGATGAAGGTGTGGATCGGCAGCAGCTCCACGCTCGTCACGCCCAGCGACTTGATATAGCTGAGCACCTCCTTCGTCCTGAAACCGGCATACGTGCCGCGCAGTTTTTTCGGAACGCCAGGATGCTGGGCCGTGAAGCCCTTGACATGCGCTTCGTAAATGATCGTGTCATCCCAGGGAATCGGTCTGCGGCTGACCCGCTCTCCCTGCCACAGGAAATCCGGATCAACTACCGTAGACTTCGGCATGTACGGCGCACTGTCGCGCTCGTCAAACGTCGTGTCGTCGCCGGATTCCATCTTGTATCCGAAGATGGCGGGATTCCATACCAGCTCGCCGCAATGCGCCCCTGCATACGGATCGAGCAGCAGCTTATTCGGATTAAAGCGATGTCCCGCTTCGGGCTCATAGGGCCCATGCACGCGATAGCCGTAAATCGTACCAGGTGTGACATCGGGCAAGTAACCGTGCCAGATCTGGTTCGTGTACTCCGGCAACGGAATACGCTCTAGCTCGTTATCACCCGCGGGGCCGAAAATGCACACTTCCACTTTGGTCGCGTGAGCGGAAAAGAGCGCAAAGTTCGTGCCCTTACCATCCCAGGAAGCTCCTCGCGGACGAGGCAGACCTTCCCTAACGCGGCTTTTCTTCGCTCCAGCCATAAATAAAAATCCTTAATTTGTAAGTTAAGCTGAACATCACGAGAGGGCTCACCAGGCAAATGCCAGGCAATCTATATTCCCTCTCAAACAGGACCAAACACGCCTTGGCGTAGCTGCCCTGTCAGCTGTTCCAGCGATGCGCCACGTTCCAATGGAAGCAGGCTGCCAACGGTTACTTCGATTTTACCTGAGCGGAACCACCGCCCTCCCTTGGACTTCAACTCGCCAAGTCCTGCAAGATGTACAGCCAGTGCGGGTACGCCTAAATCTCTCCACAGCAGTCCTGCCCCGGATTGAAATGGTTGGGGAGTACCATCGTCCGACCGGCGGCCCTCCGGGAATACCAGGACGCTGTATCCGCGATCGATCGCCTCACCCGCATGCCCGAAGCTGCGGCGAAACCCCGTGCGCTGAGGCAAAGGGAAAACATTGAACAAGGCGGTGATCAGGAAATACGCGACCGGAGCGAGCAGGTTCAAGAACCAGTTTCCCTGGTTTCGCCCCCGCCGCAGTTCGAGCAGCATTTCGCCCGACATCGCAATCGCCACTCTGCGCCGGATGCGCCCCGGTAAAGCAAATAGTACAAACGCCGCGTCATACGACGTGATGTGATTCGAGACGATCAGCAGCGGCGAGGCGGGCCAGCTCTTCACCGCGACGCGCACCCGCGGACTTGCCAGAAAACGCACGATCGGCATCGCAATCCCTTCGAGAAACACGCTGCGAATCGCCTGCTGCAGGGGATGCCAGGGCCAGCGCGGATACCAGTGACGATCTCTGGGATTGACTCTCCGGCCCGCGGCAGTACTCTCCGTCGTGGCCGCTCTGACCAATGCCTGAATGTCTTTGGAAGTCCTGACAGTTTCAACCGCTGCATCGTCGAGCGTAACCCCGTACTGCTGCTCGAGTTTCGCCTGCAGTTCAACCCGGCCTAGACTGTCGAGATTTAATTCTGTATCGCCCTGCTCAACCGCTGGGCCTGCGATTTCTCCATTAGCCACGCGCCGGGCCACTTCGCGCCGCACGATCTTGCCCGTGGCCGTGCGCGGCAAGTCTGCCTCCGGCCAGACCATCCAATGCCGGATCTGCTGAAAATTTGCCAGCTCCTCGTTGGCTGCTTCGACCGCTGCGTTCGCCTTGCCCAATGAATCCGCAACCAGCACCGCCAGCGGCTCCGGGCCCTGTCCGGCATCTGTTTCAATCACGGTAGAGGCTTTCACTCCGGCCTGCCGCGCAAGAGCCGCTTCCAGATCTTCCGGATGAATGTTCAGGCCGGCCGCTGTGACGATCACGTCTTTTTTGCGGCCGCGAAAGCGCAGATTACCCGCGGTGTCGAACTCACCTAAATCGCCGGTCCGTAACCATTCCCCTTCCTGCCGCGTCGCCTGACCGCGCTGCCAGACGGTGTTTGATATGGTGTCGCCTCGCACCAACACTTCGCCGTCCTCGCCGAGCCGCACCTCACGACCCGGCAGCACTTGGCCGATCGTTCCTTGCGCCGGACGAAACGGATGATTCAGGCTGACGAGCGCCGTCGTCTCCGTCATCCCGTAACCCTGGACCACCACAAAACCCAATGCGTTCCAGAACTGCTCACCGCCTTGCGTAAGTGCCGCGCCTCCGCACACAAATGCCCAGAACTTCCATCCGAACAGACGGTGAACAGCACGGAACCGCCACCAGCGTTGCCACGCTTTGCCATGCCCGGAGGTTTCCATCTGCCCACGCAGAGCAGGGAATTTCTCGAGCACATACGCCTGCATTAGGTCGAGTACGCGCGGCACCGCGGCCAGCACCGAAACGCGCTCGCGGCGTATTTGCCCGGCCAGTTCAGACGCAACCAGCCGCGACTGGTAGTGCACTTCGGCCGCGAGCAGAGGCGGAATCCACAACCCCATAAACTGGCCGAAAACATGGCTCAACGGAAGCGTGTGCAAAAAGCGAATCGGGTGGAACACGCGCTCGTAGCGCAGGTATTTCTGCATCTCCCGCTCAATGGGCGCGAGACTCGCGAGCACATTGCCGTGCGTGTGGACGATCCCCTTCGGATCACCCGTCGTTCCTGACGTGAAAATGATTTGCAGCGCGTCCGCTGGCGACAGATCCGCGATCGCTTCGGCTTCTTCGGCGACCAAACTTTCACGAACATTTTCGAGAACGATCGTCGGGTACGTTAGCGCCGCAGTCTCGAGTTGCGCATTCCCCGCGACAACCAACTTTGGCGAAACTTCGTCTGCCACACGGATTGCAAAATCGCGCGTACCAGTCGCGTCGAGTGGAACCGGCAGCACCCCGCGCAGCACGCAGCCAAAGAAAGCGGCGATCCACTCGGCCGAGTTCTCGCCCCATAGCAGCACCCGGTCGCCTCGGCCAATGCCGCACCGCACCAGCTCCGCGGCAAACCGCCGCGATAGAGTCGCTAGATCACCGTAACTTGTTCGTATCTGCCGTAAGCCGCGCCCGGAAACGCAAGCAATCTGCGAACCGTGCCGCTCGAAGTCCTGGACCAGCGAAGCAAGATTTTCTCTTTGTGCGGGCAACGCCACGCCTTCAGACTACGACGTGGCATCCCAATAGATGCTCAACAGGTTGAGACTCAGAGCCGCGCAAACCTGCAGAAGTCAGCCTGCCCAAGGGAAGTAGAACGTCCGTTCCAGACGTGAGTACTCGCTGCTGAAAATGACGATCTCTCCAGGCCGGGTGGACACCTGGAATTCTCCATCGGCCGGTGCGGGCATCTTCTCTTGATCGCAGCTCCGGAACCTTGTTCACCAACCGCCTATGAGGCAAGTCAGGTGCTGCGTTTCGGAGGCCCACAGATCCAGATTTTTGAATCTGGAGGTAGATCGATGTCCACTACAAACGTTGCTATACCGTCACCGTCGGTGTCTTTCGTACTCGAGAACATTTGGAAGATTTGTCGGGCGGGTACACGATCCGGTCGATCGCGACTTGGATTTGACGCTCTGCGAGGGCCTGCCATCTTTGGCAGAGAGGCGGCTCACTTTGAGCGTTCTCATAACTTCCGCCCGGGATGCGGATGCAAAGCCACTGAGCAGGGGAGACGCTAACACGAACAAATGTAAAGCGTGCCGGGAAAATAGTTGCGACAGATTTAGGCCTCATGCATTACGAGCAGCCTACCTTCCCAGCCCGCGTCACTCGCCCAAGGCGGCGATTGGTTTCATGCGCGCAATACCTACTGGGTCGAGATGATGGGCCGCCTCCGCCCCGGCGTCACATTGCGGCAAGCCGAGGTTCCGATGGCAGGCCGGTTTCACCTATTCGTCGCCGACACGGCAACCAACGACAAAGAACGAGCGAATCTTCCCGAACTGTGGCTGCAGGAAGGCGGTTCGGGCTTGGACTCCCTTCGACGCGAGTACTCCAAGCCGCTTTACATCCTGTTAGCGATGAGCGGCCTCATCCTTGCGATCGCCGGCTCCAATATCGCGAATCTGCTGCTCTCCCGAGCTACTGCACGACGCCGCGAAATCGCAGTCCGACTCAGCCTGGGTGCGGGGCGATGGCGGATCACGCGGCAGCTACTCACGGAGCATTCTGATGGGCCTTTTGGGCGGGCTGATTGGATTGTTCGTGGCCGCGTTCGGCATTCGTTTCCTTGCATGGTTGCTGGCGAATGGCCAGCAGGACTTCACCCTGTACACCGGAATTGATGCTCGAATTCTGCTGTTCGCAATCTTGGTATCGGTCTTGGCTGGCATTCTGTTCGGTCTCGCTCCAGCCATTCAGGCCACGAAGGTGGATGTGGCGCCGGTGCTGAAGGAGTGCCGCGTCGCTGCGGCGCGCGTGCGACGCCTCGGCTTGCCCTTTGGGCTAAGCCATGCACTCATAGCGGGACAAGTCGCCCTATCGCTGTTGCTGGTAATCGCTGCCGGGCTGTTCGTAAGGACCCTTATGAAGCTGCATTCAGTCTCGATTGGGTTCAACACGGAGAAGCTACTAATGTTCACGCTAGATGCCAGTCAGGCCGGGTATGATCAACGTCGCGGCACAGCATTTTACGAGACTTTGCGCCAACATTTCGCGAGTCTTCCTGGTGTGCGCGCCGCCACGATGAGTGACATGCCACTGGTCGCCGGCTCCGCAAGTTCCAACGGCATCATGGTCCCGGGGATGCGGACGCCGCAGGACCGTCCACTTTCGACGAGCGTGACACTTGTCGGCCCTTCTTTTTTCGAGACGATGCAGATTCCGATTCTGCTCGGACGCCCGGTTGACGAGCAGGATACGACAGATGCTCCGCGCGTAGTAGTAGTCAATGAAGTCTTAGCAAAGAAGTTCTTCCCCGGTCGCAACGTCATCGGCGAGCACTTCGCATTCGAAGGCGAAAAACCGATCAATGTCCAAATCGTCGGCATTGCGAAAAACACTCTTTACTCCTCTTTGAAAAGCAAGGTTCCGCCGGTGGCTTATGTTCCGTGGTCCCAGTCGCCGCCGGGATGGCTCATCGGCGGGATGTACTACGAAATCCGAACGCTCGGCGATCCCTTAGCACTTGCAAACACCGTACGACAAGTAGTGCATCAGGCGAATCCGCGCTTGCCTGTCGCGGACCTCACAACGCAAGTGCGATACATTGACGCAACCATCGCGCCCGAGCGTACCTTCGCGGATCTGTGTACCTGCTTCGGACTCCTGGCATTACTGATTGCGTGCGTCGGTTTATATGGCACGATGGCCTATGCCGTCGCGCGCCGCACGAACGAAATCGGAATTCGCATTGCACTCGGCGCACAACGAAGAACAGTGATCTGGATGGTGCAGCGCGAAGTCCTCGCGTTGACGTTGGTCGGCCTTGCGATCGGGCTCGGCGTCGCATGGGAGACGGCGCAATTCGTGGCATCGTTCCTGTTTGGCGTACGCCCCAATGATGTTGTCACGTTCGGGCTCTCGGCGGCGATCCTAATGACCTGCGCACTGGCGGCCGGTTATGTTCCGGCCTGGCGCGCCTCGCGAATGGACCCGATGCAAGCACTCCGGAATGAATAGACTGTAGCAATCTGCGTTGGGAACCGAAGATTCGTCAGGCGATGGTAGCGGAGACGTCCTCGAAGTGCCTATTAAGAAGAAGGACTAAAGCGGGTAAGGAACAAATGTCTCCCACTAGGATGCAATCTAGCTGACCGGCTTCTCTGCATTTCGGAGATGACTCACTGTGGCCCAATACGGTGCTTTAGTATCGCGGTTGATGGGGTGGGAATGACACGGGCCCGCAATCCGCCTACGCGCGCGCCGTTGGCAAGTGGCGTAATCGGAAACTTGCTACTTCGACAGCCTGATGAGTCGCTGCGCAGCATTTACCGATGTGCGGCTCACTCGCTGCAAAGGTTCGTTATTGGAGAAGTTAGGTTTGGCCAGGTTTAATTAGTAAGGATTTCGCAGCATGGTTTCTCATTCCATCCCGCAAACGTGAACGTGTGTCCCAGGACCGGACAGGCGGACGCGCATTTGCTTGAGGGCAGTGCGCTTTTTTGCGGGAGGATACGTGCACATGACCGGGCGGGAGAGTTCCGATGAAACTATGGGCGTCTGCGTTACTGCTTTCGGTATTTGCGTTCACGGCGTTTGGGGCCGAGGATGAGGGGTGTTCGGCGAATCACAGCCACAGTTGGTGGGGCAACACGGAAAATTTCGCCCAGAGCCGGCAGGAACGTCTGCCGAATGCAGCTGTGAACTACGTGGACCCGGGGCAGAATGGGTCGATCCGGGTACATGGCTGGAGCAACAGCGACGTGCTGGTGAAAGCGTGCATTCAGACGAGCGCACCGAGCGAAGAAGAGGCGCGCGACTTGGCGGCGAAGGTGAAGATTACGAAAGGCGCCGGACATATTGAGGCGTCAGGTCCGGCCAACCACGACGGGCGGAACTGGAGCGTGTCCTATGAAGTGTGGATGCCTGCGGCTTCGGAAGCGAAGCTTGAGGCGTACAACGGGTCGATCGCGGTGGACGATCTACAGGGGCGTCTTCGCTTTCATACGTTGAACGGATCGGTCCGGCTCGTGGATGTCGGCGGCGATGTAGAAGGCGAGACGACGAACGGTTCGGTGAACGTCAGCGTGGCGCATGGGGGTCATTACTCGGGAGGCCTGCGTGTCGAGACAACCAATGGCAGTGTGAAGCTAGAGCTGCCCGCCGATTTCGCGGCGCGGGTGGAAGCGTCGACTGTGAACGGCAGTATTCGAACGGATTTTCCAATTACGGTGAGCGGGGAGATTGGAAAACATCTCTCGTTCACGCTGGGGAGCGGCGGGCCGGCGATCGACGCAAAGACGATCAACGGCAGCATTCACATCACGCGCAAGGCTTGACGGGGGCAGCGATTAAGCTACCGCCGCGATGCGGTTTTCGTAGGGCCTGGGCAGGAATGGCGTTAAGTTTTTCAAGCGGGGAGTGGGACGCCCGCAGTCGCACGGTTCACGGTCGATATCGCAGGTGAACCCGGTATGGGTGCCGGTAAGCGGCGGGGCATCGTAGACGAGCTCGCCTTTGAGCAGATAGGCCTCCGCGCCTTCCTGCAAATGCCAGCCGTTGTGCAGTTCGCATTCGGCGGCGAGCACGGTGGAACCGGGGGCGATGATCATTTCATATAGCGGGACGCTGAAGGTGTGCCAAAGTTGTTCGCGCAAGGCTTCGCTGATGGGAGTGGAGCCACAATCGGTAAGCGCAAAGATGGCGCGATCGACGGTCGTTAGCTCGCAGTGGCCGTCGCGGATCGATTTGGCCAGGCGGTGCAGGTCGAATCCGTACCCGATCAGGATGTGAGGCGCGAAGGCCTGGATTTGATTCCAGCGTTCGCGTCGAAAGGGCAGGGCAGTTTCAAATTCGGGAAGCACGGAGATCTGGGCTGCCCTGAGCTGAGAAGCCGTCCCTAGCGGAAGCGCCAATGTGGGCCGCCGCTGGGAACGCAACGGAACCACTCCCCAAGAATGCCGTTTCATAAGACTCGATGCTCTGAGTGAGTTGTTTCGCGGGGCGCAAACTCTCGCAGAATTTTCTCAACAGCAATCTGCCCTAAGCCAGCGTGAATTGCTCTTCTGGGATTCCCGGCCTGCAATCACGGTATGCGTATTTCAGCATAGGGAGTGCAACCAGCGTCGTTATGATGGCCATGGAAACGACGACAGCATAAACCGGCTTTTCGATCACGCCTAAGCTCAACCCGATCTGCGCGACCACCATTCCCACCTCACCGCGAGGGGACCATTCCCACCCCGATGCGCAGCATTTCGGCGCGTCCTAATTTCCATGCCCCTAATCCGCAGCCTACAAATTTGCTCAGCACCGCAACGACGCAGATCACCAATGTGAGCAGCAATGTAGAGCGGCTGGCAAAGGCAGAAAGCTCAAGGTGCAAGCCGATGCCCACTAGGAAAAAAGGAACGAGCAGATCCGTGATGCCGTGGGCGAGATCGTGAACGCGCCGGTTCACCGTCTCGGATAAGGCCATTCCGGCAAGAAAGGCACCGACGATGGCGGCGACTCCTAAAGAAACTGCCGCCAACGCCAGCCCAAAAAGCAGGACGAGCGCCAGATGGAACTGCGCCTCTTCCACGGCGAGCCTTCGCTCGATCCTAGGCATGACGTGTTGCAGCGTGCGAGTGCCGTACTTTGCCACCAGCAGGGTAAATCCTCCGGCAATCAGGCCCGTTGTGGCCAAGGCCGCAAGATTGATGTGCCGTTCGGCCATGCTGCTGACCAAGGCGAGAACGAGCAGCCCCAAAATATCGTCGATCACGGCGGCAGCCAGAATGATCTGGCTTGCGCGTTCTTGCAACAGCCCCTTCGAGGCGAGTACCTGAGCCGTGATGCCGACACTGGTCGCAACCAGGGCGGCCCCGACGAAAATGGCTTCGATGCGAGACACACCGGCAAGCATCATGACGGCCCATCCAAGCACAAAGGGAAGGATCACGCCCAGAACGGCAACGATAAGCGCTCTCTTGCCAACCCGCATCAAATCGGATGCCTTGACTTCGAGGCCGACCCGGAACAGCAGGAACATGACCCCCATCTCCGCCAAGGCGGTCAGAAGGCCATCCGGGCGCACCCAACCCAGAAGACTTGGACCCAGGAGGACGCCCGCAAGAATTTCACCCACGACTCCCGGCTGTCCGAAACGTTCACAGATATTCGCAAAAAGCTTTGCAGTGCCAAAAATAAGCAGCAGCGTTAACGGCAGATGCACCGCGTTCAAATCCGTACCGAGCATTAACGCGAAGAGGTTGTGAGTTGATGAATCCATCGTTGGTGTTCGGGGTGAAACCTTCAACCACCCTACCGGGCATCCAGAGCTGGTTCAACATTGAAATAGGTTTACGGCAGGACCGTGACGCAGCACTGTAAGCGAAGAATTTTGAAACGTGCACAAATCAAGAAGAGTGTGCGGCGAGACGGGGTGCGAAGAGGCGCTCGAGGTTGGTCTTCAAGAGGAGGGTGGCCTGCCGTTCATCCATACCCAGTTCATATAAAGCTTTGACTTGGGCATCGAAGACGGCGCGGTTCCAGCCGCGGGGAAAGAAGCTCGAATCGGTGCCGAAAAGCAGGCGTTCCGGGCCGAGCAGATCGATCGAGCGTTGGAAAACAGTGCGGAGATCCAGGTCTTCATACATCATCCAGTGATTGGTGCTCGAAGTGTCGAGATAGACGTTGGGGCAGAGATCGGCGAGCATGAGCGCCTCGCGGAAAAGGCCTGCGCCGAAGTGGGGAACGATGAAGCGGATCTGCGGGAAATGGAGAGCGACTGGATGGAGGTGAAGGGGATCAGAGTAGCGCATGTCGAACTGGCTCGGGAGCCCGAGCTTCTTGCGCACGTCGACGCTGAGCGCGCCGCAGTGGACGAAGGCGGCGAGATGGTGATCGGAGATCAACTCGAACAGCGGAACCAGGCGGGAATCGGCAATGGAGAAGGTGTGCATGGCCGGGAAGAAGCAGACGCAGTGCAGGTGGGGATTACGGACGGCGGCGATGAGCCGTTCTGTCGCATCGGGCTGCAGCGGATCGAGGATGAAGAACCCGTAGAAGCGGTCGGGGTGAGCGGCGACGGCGGCTGCGACGCTCGTTTCGTCCGCATGGGTGCTGGCCATCAAGCAGGCTCGTCCGACGCCCTGCGCGGTCAACTCGGCATCCCAGCGATTAGCGAGCGTGACCGGATCGGAGGCCGGGATTTCCCAGTTCAGTAGAGGCGCGAGGGATTCGGCATCGGCCGTTTTCTTCTGGCGCGCCAGACCACTGTAGAAAGCGTGCGAGAAGAAATGGACGTGCGCGTCGTTGATTTGGAGATTGCCCCAGGGAGTGTCGGCCATGCTGGGACGATTTTAGCGAGTAGCGTGGAAGGCGGCTGGGCGGAGAGGTCAGTCGAGCTTTAAAGTAGATCGCGGATCGGGTTGAGCGGCGCGGGGAGCGCGACCTTTCATGCGCCTGCCGATCTGGCGGAAAAGCAGAATGAGGATGGCTACTGCGACAGCGCCGCGCACGAAGAAGTTTGACGGGGCCGAACTGCTTAAGCCGAGAATGAGGATGATGACTACGACGAGTGCTGCGGCCGCGCTCCACAGCGTCATGGAGTTCCGGAGAGTGGACCCGCGTTGCTGGGCTGCCTGGCGCTCGTACTTATTCATTGGTGTTGCCTTTTGCTTTCAGATTACTCCTGGTGGGGGGTGAGCTGGCGCGGGATTGTCAGACTCTGATGCGGCGCGCCTTGCAAGCGATCCTGCTATGGACTAAGCGAGCACTTTTCAGGGGCAAACAAAGTCGTCAGGGAGAACGCTGATAAAGTCTTCAAAGTGTTGGGGTTTTACCAGAGAAGAATCGCGCGTATCGATCATAGCCGCCACTAGCGCTCTTTTGGGCTCCTTGTTTGGGGCCGCTTTGGGCTTATGGGGAACATACGCCAAATTCGCCGAAGACAAGAAAGGTCCAGTTACGGGCAGATCGTACCCGCGCTTACATGCAGCTTAAAGGACGACAGGCGGAATACCTTGTGATCTTGCAACAGTTGAGCCTTGCGTATGAAAAGGCGAAATTTTTATCAAGCTCGCGCGGCGCAGCAGTTGATAGAAGGCTCTAAGATTCCACTGGCGAAAGAATCTCGTTATTATCAAGAGCTTTACACCTCCGACGCGCTGCAGCAAGAGCGGAACACAGAGCATTACGGTGATGAGTTGGTAACTTGCTCTGGAAAGATCTTTGAATCTCTTGGCCTCATTCAGTTGACTTTTCCACCGGATGAAACCCTGATCGAGAAGATCGCGAGTGTTGAATCTATCCTAACGAGCACAGAGGACATTTCCCCGACGAGCCGTTAAAAGGACGTGTTATCAGGAACATGGCGATCGAGGATGCCGACCAGGCGATTAATGAGCGGCAGAAGCAAAAAATTCCTTACATACAGAGAGCGCTAAAGCCGATAACTGACTTGCTGAATTATCTTCAGAGCAACACAAACAGCGATCCCCGTTGATGTTTCACAAAGGGTCCATTTCGCCCTTCTGCCCTAATTAAGAAACAAGAGATTTAGCTGTCCGGTGTTCGCTGCGGGCGGTCGTCCAGACTTGCCGCGCAGCGTCGGCATTCATGGCCGCGATCCCCAGCCCGACAATCAAATCCGGCCATGCCGAGCGCGTAAAAGCCGTTATCATGCCGGCCATGACAATAGCAACATTGGCGAGGGCATCATTTCGCGCCGACAAAAAGGCCGCACGGGTGAGGCTTCCGGCATGACCCCGGTAACGAGCAAGCATCGAAGCGCACGCCAGGTTGACCGCGAGCGCGCCAGCACCGGCAAGAGAAAGCAATAGCGGAGCTGGCGGTACAGGAACATTGAATTTTTCCCACGCGGTCCAAAGCGTCGCCAGTCCCGGAATGAGCAACATCCCCGCCAGCGCCATGCCGACGCGCGCCCGGCGCACAGCACTCCATCGCAGCGCCACGAGGATGAGAAAACTAACGGACGCATCTTCCAGAAAATCGATGCTGTCGGCAAAGAGCGACACCGAGCCAATGGCGCCCGCAACCGCGAACTCGATCCCGAAATATGAAAGATTGAGCAGCGCCACAAGCCGGATAACCCGGCGCAGCCCTTGATCGGTTGGTGGTGCGTTCATGTCGCCATCACTATACGAGCATCAGGCGAGGTTGCCAAACCGAACGCCTATTAGGATCAAAGGGTCCTTTGCGAGACTGCCCGCGTGGCTGTTTGTGCTCTCAATCAGTTTTAAACGGCGCTTGACACCTGCTTTTAGCTATTCGCCGCCGCCTTCTTCGCTCGCGCTAAGGCGTCGCAAGAAAATCGCAGTACTTTCGAATCAAATGGCAGCGTAAACTGACATTACACTTGGACCAAAAGAAACAGGCTGGTCACCACTGTCTTGCAAATGCAATATATCTGGAACTTCCAGGATGAGAACATGAAAAAGTCGGGCGCGAGCCAAGGCCAGTCGGCATCGGAGCTCATCTCGAAAAGAATCGCCGAACTCGGGGACTGGCGCGGGGAAACTCTCAGCAGAATGCGCAAGCTCATCAAGGAAGCAGACCCGGACGTCGTCGAGGAGTGGAAGTGGATGGGCACTCCGATTTGGTCGCACGACGGCATCATCTGCACTGGCGAATCCTACAAGAATGTCGTGAAGCTTACCTTCGCCAAGGGCGCGTCTCTGAAGGATCTGGCCCGTCTCTTCAACTCGAGTCTCGACGGAAACGCACGCCGCGCGATCGACATCCACGAAGGAGAAGAAGTTGACGAGTCCGCCTTCAAGGCGCTCGTTCGCCAAGCGGTCGCCCTCAACAGTTCTGGCAAGTCAAAACCTTCGAAGAAAGCGAAGTCCTAAGGGATTCCGCCCCTAACCAGGTCCGACATCGGGGTGGCGGAGGTGTCGTGAGTAGCGGCCCCCCTCGGAAAACGCGCCACCGACGATCCTAGGAGGCTGGAACTTGCCGAACGGGGTCAAATGTCCCGTAAAGGGTAAGTTTTGACCCCAAACCAAAGCTGTATGTCTTTACGGGCTTGCATGGGTCATATGCCAAGGCCATAATTGAAGCCGTAGCCGCCGCGATCCAGGACCATAAAAACATCACAGTAAGTTTCGAGCTTATGCTGGGCGATGCCATTGCCTTTGAGCCCAGTTCGTTAAACAGGCTGCCGAAAAAGAGGAATGAATCGGCGCATTCAGAAACCTGGCATTGCGCATACCTCAGTGGACGGGTCGAGCGGGCAAGGACGACCGTTTACGAAACGTTGAGCACCTGGCGCTTAGGCGGATCAGGAGTTACTTCCAGAGAGCAAAGTTTCTTCGGGCAGGTCAGTAGGGCTGGAGAAATTAATGTTATAGCCGTCGGGGTCGGTGAAGAAGACTTCCCAGGCGAAGTTGCCGACCTGCGGTTCGTGCCCGGCATTGATCCCGCGCGCGGCGGCTTCACGGTAGATGGCGAGGCCGTCGCTGCACTGGAAGTAGAAGAGGGCTGCACTGTTGCCAAGGATGCCATTGGCGGCCACCTTCTGGCGGCTAGATTCGACAGCTTCCTGAAGCATGAGAGGGGTGCCGCCGAGGGACATTTAACACCAGCGCGGTGGCCATCCGGAATCCAGCGGTTCTGGATCGGGAAGCCAAGCTCGTCGAGGTAGAAGGCGAGCGAGCGTTCCATGCTGGTGACCCATGAGGAGCGGGACGACGGCTGATACGTTGTGGGCTCCTGGAACGGTATTCGCGCTCATATCTACTTCCCGTTGATGGCCGCACCGCGCAGCCTGTTACAAATTCAGAGGCAATTCACACAAACGTAACCGAATCGTCATGGTGTCTCGGTTACTCTTCTCTTAAGGCTCCTATGAGAAAAATCGCACTGGTTGAAGACGACGCTGACCTATACGCTCTGGTGAAGTACAACCTGGAGAAGGAGGGCTTTTCGGTGGTGGGAATGCAGACCGGCCGAGGCGTGCTCGACCTGTGCCGCCGGGAGCGGCCGGATCTGATTCTGCTTGACATTATGCTGCCCGACTCGGATGGGCTGGAAATCTGCAAAGGAATCCGGCAACATCCGGAACTGGCGCACATTCCGGTCATCTTTCTCACGGCCCGGGCGTCGGAAACCGACCGCATCGTCGGACTGGAGCTAGGGGCGAATGATTACATCGTCAAGCCATTCTTCATTCGGGAACTGATCGCGCGAGTCAAGATACAGTTCCGTGGCCAGACAAATGTTACGAGGGTGCTCAAGGCGGCGTCGCTCGAGCTCGATCGGAGCAGCTGCGAGGTGCGACTCGAAGGCGCGTCGCTTACGCTGACCGCGACCGAGTTCCGGTTGTTGGAATTTCTGATGAGCCG
>JAABUQ010005292.1_pt1 | contig 20776 bp, 21 predicted proteins | sample 5560001 | NCBI WGS metagenome assembly JAABUQ01 (sample SAMN10711888, study PRJNA513371) | rock metagenome | isolation source: Antarctica rocks | place: Antarctica: Victoria Land, Finger Mt nord | collected 2015-12-18
GAGGTCCTCCTGCCCGGCGGCCAGCGCCTGACGAGCCTGCGTGTCGAGCTTGACCACGCTCTGCTGAAGCGATGCCTCCTGCATCTGCAGGCGCTTCTTGGCCGTGACGACGTCGGCGATGCCCTTCTTGACGTTCTGCAGCTGTTGCAACTGCTGCTGGTAGCTGTAGTCGAGCGTCTCGGCGGGATCCTCCGCCCGGTCGAGCAGCTTGGACATCTTCGCCTTGACGACGGTGGACATGCGCCCGCTCAGGCCGGCCATCTCATCCTCCCACGTGTGTCGATTGGAGGGTCAAGGGTAGCCGACCGCCGTCCGCGCCCGGCCGGCGCGAGCGAGCCCGTCCATGAGCGGACCGACCGCCGCCCGCGGCCGCGTGTTCGCGCGCGTGCTCGCGATTCTCTGCCGCGGGGCTACAGGCCGGCAGGATGACGCTTTGTGTAGCCCGCGTTGGATCGGCGCAGGTGGCGCCAGCGCGGGCCCTTCTTGCCCGAACGGTCGCCGGCCGAGCTGGTGTCCAGTCGTATCCCGGCGACGTTCATGTAGGTGTGCCCACCGTTGGCGAACACGGTGATCCAGTGGCCCTTGCCGGCGGCGCCGAAGGTCTCGAGCTCACTTGAATCCATGGGCGCGCTCAGCAGCCCGCCGCCGTGCAGCGCGTAGGAGACGCTGCCCGAGCAGTCATAGCCTGACGCCTGGAAGGCGCCGTGGCCTCCCCCGTACACGTAAGGCCGTCCCACTATGGCGTTGGCCGTCCAGATGGCGTCCTGCACCGCGGGGGGCGCGCTCGCCGGCGCGGCGGCGATCCCGTTCACGATCTTGGCCACCTTGCCGGGCACGACCAGCCGGGCGGGTTCCGGGGAGGTGCCCGCTGGCGCGTAGGGAGCGGACCCGGGCTGGCCCGCGGTCGGCGAGCTGGAGGAGGGGTCCTGGGCACCCGAGGGGGCGGGCTGCTGGGGCGAGCCGTTGCCCGGCGGGGCGGACGCCCCGCCTGTCCCGTCGGCCACAGCCGGGGTGGTGACGGCCGCCGCCGCCAGGATGGCACCACCGAACGTCAACAGGGCTCGCGACCGCACAGCTACCTCTTTCGTCGGCCTGCGGGGTTAGCTGACGGGCTAGCGCGGAAAGAGCCTGCGCTTCCAGCGGCCTGCTGCCGCTGAGATTCGCCCCAACAACTCGGGTCCCCCGTTCCTCGGTATCTGACCGAGGATTCGGCGTGTCGGGGCAGGACCCTAGCAAACCCGCAACAAAGCTTGCAGAACGCGGCCGTGGCGACCCGACCCCTGCCGAGGACCCCGTCGGACCGGCTGAAAGCCGCGTCGGCGACCTCGCGCTATGTTGGCCGGGCGCATGGCCCAGGCCGAGAATCCGGAGCGCCTACAGCACGCGCGCGAGCACAGCGTCACGGTGGAGGACGTGCGCCAGCTCATGGGCGCTTCCACGCCCCACTTCGCTCTGCAGTTGCGCGGACGCATCGCCCGCCTGATCGCCGAGCTGCCCGCCGAGCACCCCGCCCGGCTCGAGGGCGAGCGCGAGATCAGTCGCCTGGCGCAACTGGGCTACACGGGCGAGAACCGTGGCGGGGGAGACGGCGGCGAGCGCGCACTTCCCTCGCTCACCCGCTGAGCGCTCGCCGCCGCAGACGCTCAGGGACGCCTGCGAGGCGCACCGCGGCGCAGGCGCGCGCGGCCGTAGCGAGCGCGCAGCAGCCTGAACAAGATGACCACGATGGCCACATCGACAGCGACGAACACGAGGTTGAGCGTTCGTCCTACGTGGGTGAGCCGCCCGGCGACCAGCACCGCCACCGTGTGCACCACCACCGCCGGAAGCAGGGCGAGCAGCACGGTGTGCGAGCGAAAGCCGGACAGGTGCTCGCGCAGGGTGACCTCCAGGGTGCCGAGGGCAACGGCGGCGACACTGGCGGCGATCAGCGCGCCGCTCGCGGTGGGCCCGCGCACCAGCCCGACGAGAAAGCCCGCGGCGCCCGCCAGGATGAGCAGCTCCGACACGGGCAGCGGATGCCACGGCGCCTGCGGGCGCACGTCGCTGCCTGCTTGAGAGCGTGTGCGGGAGGGCGACGGCGGCGTGCGCGCCGCCTTTGCGCCCCCACTGATCGCGCCTGCTGCGCCAGGCGCGCCTGCATCGTCGGACGCTCGGCCGGCACTGGGTGGGCAGGAGGGCAGGTGGGCGCCCGAGGCACGCCGCTTTCGCGAGCGGCTGCTGCGCTTGCGGGCCGGCGGCACGCGCGATCGCCTACCGGTGAGCGCGGGTAGGACGATCCACGTCGCGAGTATATGGACGCCCATGCGGCGGCCTTTTCCCCGCCGGGCCTGCACCCTTGCCTCCGGACGACCGGGCCGCGTCGTCGGACGGCGCCCGGGGATGGCGCCCGCTCCGAGGCCTATGCTCACGGCCAGCGATGGGCAGCGCTTCCGGCGATCCTCCCGGCCCCCCGGCCCTCGCGGCCATCGAGGCCGTCGGCATCCCCGGCAGCGGCCTGCCCGGTCCTTTCCCCGTGGGGGAGTACGCCGCCGCGCTGAAGAGGCGCCTGCGCGCCTTCGCGCGCGTGCAGCTGTTGGGCGAGGTCGTCAACCTGCGCTCCGCGCGGGCACGCGTGTACTTCGAGCTGCGCGACGCCTCGGGCGCTGTGCCGTGCGCGGCCTGGCGCGCGGACTGGGAGCGACTGGTGGCCACGACGGGTCCTGTGGCCGACGGGATGCAGGTCGTGGTCGGCGGGGGCTGTGACTACTACGCCGGAAGCGTCGCGTCCTCGCCGGGCTTCACCTTCGACGTCAGCGATCTGCGGGTCGCCGGCGAGGGCGATCTGCTGGCCCGCATCGATCGCCTGCGCAAGGCTCTGGACCATGAGGGCCTGCTGGCGACACAACAGGGCCTGGCCCGACCCCTCCTGCCCCGGGTGATCGGAGTGGTGACCGGTGAGAGCGGCAAGGCGCGCGACGACGTCCTGGCGGGCCTGCGGCGACGCGGATGGGCGGGGCGCCTGGTATGGGGTTTCGCGCCCGTCCAGGACCGCCACGCGGCGCCCGCCATCGCGCGTGCCCTGCAGGAACTGGCAGCCGTGAGCGAGGCACAGGTAATCGTCGTCGCTCGGGGCGGGGGCTCGCTGTCTGATCTGTTGTGCTTCTGCGACGAGACGCTGTGTCGAACCGTCGCGCTGCTCGCCGTGCCGGTGATTGCCTCGGTGGGCCACCACACCGACCGCACGCTGATCGATGACGTCGCCGCCGTGAGCTGCTCGACCCCCACCCATGCCGCCGAGGCCGCGGTGCCGCTGCACTGCCTGCAGGCGCGAGACGCGGTGGCCGTCCATGGCGAACGTCTGGCCACCCACGCTCGCCGCTCGGTGCTGGGACGCGCCGAGCTTCTGGCGCGTCAGGCCCGGGCTCCCTCCGAGCACATCGCACGAGAGCGCGCCCGCCTGGAGCAGAGCCTGCGCGAGCTGCGCGCCAGCGGGCGTCGACGCGAAGGTCATGAGGTGAGTCGCATACAGCGACGCCTGTTGGTGCTGGCGCGCAAGGCCGCCGCCTCCTCGGTGGAGCGGCGGCGCGCCGGTCGTGACCTCGGCGGGCGGGCTCATGACCTGCGCCGGGCGTCGAGCTCGACCGGGCGTCGCCGCGAGTTGTCCCACCTCGCCACGGCGCTGGATGCTCGTGATCCTCAGCGCACGCTCGAGCGAGGGTTCGCCCTGGTGCGAGACGAGAAGGGTGAGCCGCTGAGCGGCGCTGCCGCAGCTCGCAGCGCCGGTCGGGTGGAGATCGCCTTCCAGGACGGCTCCGTGCCCGCCACCATCGATGGCCGGGATGAGCGCTGACGACCCGGCCGCAGCGCGGCCGGACGATGGGGCCGATGCACCGCTGTCCTACGAAGGCGCCTCGGCCCGTATAGAGGAGATAATCCGGCGTCTGGATTCGGGGGAGGCCGGATTGCGCGAGACCCTCGAGCTCGTGCGGGAGGGGCGGGGACTGATCGAGTACTGCGCCTCCGAGCTCGAGGCGGTGGGCCAGGGCCTTGAGCAGTTGCGCCTGGACGAGCTGGTCACCAGGCTCCAGGACGACGCCGCGGCAGCCGCTCGGCGGGCGGACCCCGAGCGCACCGGATGACGCGCTCGGCCCCGAGCACCTGGGGCCGTGTGGCCGACCTGCCGGTGCAGATTGACGACTATGAGCTGGAGGGACTGAGCGCCGAGGTCTCCAGCGACTTCACGCGCAAGACGACCCTCGTGCGTCTGCGCGGGAGGGCCCACGAGGGCGTGGGTGAGGACGTGGTCTACGAGGCCGAGGACCACGACGTGCTGCAGGCCGCCGGCCCGCAGCTGGCCCTCAGCGGGGACTGGACGCTGGCCTCGTTCTGCGCGCACCTGGATGGCCTGGAACTGTTTCCCCAAGCGCCGCGTCGCGAGGTGTCCCGCGGCTATCGCCGGTGGGCGTATGAGTCGGCGGCCCTGGACCTGGGGCTGCGCCAGGCCGGCCAGAGCCTGCATGAGCGCCTCGGGCGCGCGCCCAGTCCCGTCACTTTCGTGGTCTCCGTGCGCCTGGGAGATCCGCCCACGCTGGGGCCGCTGCGTCGCCGCCTGGACATACACCCCAACCTGCGCTTCAAGCTCGATCCCACGAGCTCGTGGGATGAGCCGTTGATCGCCGAGCTGGTGGCCACCGACGCGGTGGACTCCGTCGACTTCAAGGGGCTCTACGTGGGCTCCGCAGTCGATCAGCCGCCCGATCCGCTGCTCTATGAGCGCGTGGTGCGAGCGTTCCCGCACGCCTGGATCGAGGATCCGGCGCTCGGGGCCGAGACCGAGCCCGTCCTCGCCGCTCACCGCGAGCGCTTCGCCTGGGACGCCCCCATCCACTCGATCGCCGACATTGAGGCCCTGCCCTACCCGCCGCGCATGATCAACATAAAACCCTCGCGGCTCGGCGGCGTGCGCCCGCTGCTCGACGCCTATGACTTCTGCGCCGCGCACGGCATCGGCACCTACGGCGGCGGTCAGTTCGAGCTCGGTCACGGACGCGGCCACATCCAGTACCTCGCGGCTCTGTTTCACCCCAACTCGCCCAACGATGTCGCCCCGGCCGCCTACAACCTGCCCCTGCCCCCGGCCGACCTACCGGACAGCCCGCTGGCCGTGGCCGCCGCGCCCACCGGTCTGCGCTGGGACTGGTAGGCGTTTGGCGTCCGCCCCCGGGGATTCCCCCTCGAGCCGCGCGCGGAGTTCGCGGTGCTCCCGTCGAGCCCGCGCCCCATTTTCCTTTGGGACGTGCGCAACTTTGCCCACTTTGGTCGGTTTGCTGGCCCATACTCGCTAAGGTCGCCCCCAGCCTGCAGCGCCTGCACGAGTCGCACGCACCGACGCAGGCCGGTGTCGAGGTGCATACCCGTGTCGGTGGCACGGGGAGCAACGACCAGAGAACAACCCTTCGCCCGTGAGCTACCGGATTCGCCCTCGAGTCAGGACCGCCTCCGCCGCGGTGCTGCTCACGTGCATGGCGAGCGCCACCGCGGCCTTCGCGGCGCCGGCGAATCCGGGGGGTGCATCGGCCGCGCCGCCCCCGAGCGCCGCCCGACCGACCTCGCGGACTAAGGCAGGCCCGCGGCATTCCACCGCGGCCCGCCATCGCGTGACCTCGCGCCCGGCGAGCATCATCGACGTGCGCTGCGTGCCCGCCAGTTCGTGCACGACCAATCCGCACCTGGTTTCGACCGGGGGACGTCTGCTCGTGCGAGGCCACGGCCTGCGCACGGGATTGATCGTGGCCTTCCCCGCCTCGACCAACGCACGCCTGAGCCGTCGCTCGCCCACCGCTCGCCTGCACCGCACCGGCCTGGGCATGGTGGTCGCGGTGCCCCGCCGGGCACGCTCGGGGCGCATCGCTCTGATCGTCGCTCGAGGACGCTTTGGCCCGTCCTTCGGCCCCGTGCGCATCACGCGCCGGCGCCTGCATCCGGCGCATACCCCGCGTCGTCCCACGCCGACCGCCCCGAGTGCCCTGAGCGGCGCCGTTCAGGGCAGCGCCTTCGACGGACAGGGCATTTGGATCTGGTACCTGAGCAAGTCCGAGGGCGGCAACGTGGCCTCCATCGTGGCGCGCGCCAAGAGAGCGGGTGTCACCACGCTGTTCATCAAGAGCTCTGACGGCTCGACCAACTACTGGGGCCAGTTCACGCCCCAGCTCGTACAGACGCTGCACGCCAACGGGCTCAAGGCCTGCGCCTGGCAGTACGTCTACGGAACCCATCCCACCGGGGAGGCCGACCTGGGCGCACGCGCGGTGGCCGCGGGTGCGGACTGCCTGGTCATCGACGCCGAGGCCGAGTACGAGGGCCACTACGGCGCCGCCCAGACCTACATCACGGGGCTGCGCGCGAAGATCGGTCCCGACTATCCGGTCGGCCTCGCCTCCTTCCCCTACGTCGACTATCACCCGTCGCTGCCCTACTCCGTTTTCCTGGGGCCCGGCGGGGCCCAGTTCAACGCGCCGCAGATGTACTGGAAGGACATCGGCACCTCGGTCGACTCCGTCTACTCGCACACGTTCGTCGCCAACCGAATCTACGGACGGCCCCTCTACCCGCTGGGGCAGACCTACCAGGACCCCCCTCCGTCACAGCTGCTGCGTTTCCGTGAGCTCGCCGGCGCTTATGGCGCCCGCGGGCTCTCCTTCTGGGATTGGCAGGAGACGACTTCGCGCGGATGGTCGGCGCTGGGCTCGCCGCTCGGCTCGCTCGGCTCCTTCCAGCCCACGACGAGCGAGCCTGTCCTGGCCAGCGGGGCCAAGGGCGATCAGGTGCTGTGGATGCAGGAGCACCTGGCCACCGCCATCCCCAACCAGCCGACGACGGGGTACTTCCGGTCCGAGACCGACGCCAACCTGCGCAACTTCCAGACCCAGAAAGGGCTGCCCGTGACCGGTCAGACCGACGGAGCCACCTGGCAGGCGCTGCTCGCGCTCGCACCGGTGGCCGTGGATTGGACGGGCGGAGGTCCGCGGGCCGCCGCCGCCCGGGTGCACCCGGGGGTGCGCAGGATGTCCGCGCCACGCTCCGCCCGTTTGTCCGCCGTGCGTTATGAGATCCGCCCCCGAGGGGCGGGTCGCCGCGCCCACCGCCACTGAGCGGCGACGCGGCGCTGGCGCGGATGTGCTGCGTCTAAACGCGCTGGATCAGCGTCCCCGTCCCCAGGCCCCCGCCGCAGCACATGGTGACCAGCCCGATCTCGCGGTCGCTGCGCTCCAGCTCGTGCAGCAGGGTGGTGATCAGGCGTGCGCCCGTGGAGCCAAGGGGATGCCCGAGGGCCATCGCTCCTCCGTTGACGTTGACGCGATCCATGTCGGGCTCGAGCTCGCGGCGCCAGGCGGCGACCACGGGCGCAAAGGCCTCATTGATCTCGATCAGGTCGATGTCGTCCATCTTCATTCCGTTGCGCTCCAGCAGTTTTTGCGTGGCGGGGATCGGGCCCGTGAGCATGATCACCGGGTCCACACCGACCGTCGTCTGGTCGACGATGCGCGCGCGCGGCCGGAGGCCCAGCTCCTTGGCGCGGTCGGCCGCCATGAGCAGCACCGCAGCCGCACCATCGGAGATCTGCGACGAGTTGCCCGCCGTGATCTTCCCGTCCTCCTTGAAGGCCGGCTTCAGGGCGGCCAGTGTCTCAAGCGTGGTCTGGGGGCGGATGCCCTGGTCGGCCACCAGCGTGTCGCCGTTGACCCGCATGGGCACGATCTCGCGTTCGAAACGACCCTCCTCGGTGGCCTGGTGAGCCAATCGGTGCGAGCGGACTCCCAGCTCGTCCAGCTCAGAGCGAGGAATCTCCCACCGGTCGGCGATCATCTCCGCCGACAGCCCCTGCGGGATCAGGCCATAGCGCTCCATGAGCTCCTGGGGCCAGGGCCCCCCGACCTCGTCGACCCAGTGAAAGCCCACGCCCATGGGGATGTGGCCCATGTGCTCCACCCCGGAGCCGATGGCGGCGTCGTGGACGCCGGCGGCGATCAGGGCGGCGGCGAAGTTGACCGCCTGCTGCGCTGAGCCACACTGACGATCCACCGTGGTGGCCGGTGTCTCCACCGGCAACCCGGCCTGCAGCCAGGCGTTGCGCCCGACGTTGAACATCTGCTCGCCGTACTGCTGCACGCAGCCGGCGATCACGTCCTCCACCTCGGAGGCCTCGATCCCGGCCCGCTCGATGACCTCCGTGTAGCACTTGCCGAGCAGCTCGTTGGGATGGGTGTCCTTGTAGTAGCCCTTCTCCTTGTGCCCGCGGCCGATCGGCGTACGCACCGCCTCGACGATCACTACCTCGCGGCCCTCTGGTTGTCTCATTGGCCCTCCGGCTCCTAGAGCGGCATTGCTGAAAAAGGGCTCCGGGGCGACGTGACGAGGTCCGGGGCCGGTGAGCCCCTACTCTACCGCTCACCCGTCACAGATTGACTGGTCAGTCAGTTTCCCCGCTTCCCCCGTTCTGAGGCCTTGTACCCGGTGCATCAGCAGCTGCGTCCACAACCGATCGCCGCACCCGCGGCGCACGTCGAGCGCCTGGCCGTGGTGGGCACCGGGGCGATCGCCTGCGGCCTGGCCGCGCTGGCCGCGCGCCACGGCGACGTGCTCATGCTCGCCCGCTCAGACGCCTCGGCACGCCGGGCCCGCGACGAGCTCGACCGGCTGTGCGAAGACGTCGCCGAGCAGGCCCCGGCCGGGCGCGTCGACGTCGTTCTCGCTCCCGAGCGGCTGAACGAAGCCTCGTTCGTCGTCGAGGCGGTGGTCGAGGACGCCGCCGTCAAGGCCTCGTTGTTCGCGAAGCTCGGCGGCCATCTGTCCGAACACGCCGTGCTGGCCACGACCACATCCTCAATTTGCGTCGCCGACCTGGCCGAGGCCAGCGGCCGACCCGCTTGCTTCGTGGGCCTGCACGTATTCAACCCGGTGGCGCGCATGCGCCTGGTGGAACTGTGCTTCCCGACCCAGGCCACGGAGCGCACCCGGCAGCGAGCACGCGCGCTGTGCACGGACCTCGGGCACACCGCTGTCGAGGTTCCCGATCTTCCCGGCTTTGTCGTCAACCGGCTGCTGTTCCCGTACCTGTTCGGCGCCGTGCGCCTGCTCGAGCAGACCGGCATGGCGGCGCAGGACATCGATGAGTGCATGCGCATGGGCGCGGGCCACCCCATGGGCCCGCTGGCGCTGCTGGACCTGGTGGGCCTCGACGTGTCGTGCGCGATCGCCCGGGCGATCGACGAGCCCATCCCCGACCGTGTGGCTCAGCTCGCCCAGCAGGGTCGCCTCGGACGCAAGACCGGCGGCGGGTTTTACGACTACCCGGCGCCCGCGAGCCCCTGAACGCTTCCCGCCGGCGCACCGCACACCTCTTAGCAACCGCTGAACCACCGTTTAGCTGGAGTTGAATCACCCCGCGCATACTCACGGTGCGACTCCGATCGCAAAACGCACATCCGCCTCCCCGTGCGTACGACCGGCCTGCCCCCGCAGGCCGGTCGTGTTTAAGGGCCAGACGCCGGGGGCGGCCGCTCAGCTGAGCGCCTGCTCGACCTTGTCCACCACTCCGTCGCCGTCGCCCTCGTTGGCCACGGTGCCCGGTCCGCTCCTCGGTCCGCTCCTCGGAGAGGCCGGCCGCGCCCCTAGGTCTCGTCGTCGCCGTCGCTTCCCTTGCGCGTATGCACCGGACGGCGCTCGCGAATGCGCACGGCCTCAACGCGGTTCTCGCGCACGGACTCCACGCGGATCGAGAAGCCGTCGGCGTTGACCGTATCCCCGCGACGCGGCAGCCGGCCAAGATCAGCGAATACGAAGCCGCCAACCGAGTTGTAGGCGTCGGTGTCCACCGGAAGGTGCAGGTCATAGTCGGCAAGGTCGGTGACGGCGACGTGGCCGCGCACGAGCCAGTCGCCGTTGGCCAACCGGCGAACCTCGCCCGCGGCGGGGTCGGTCTCGTCGGCGATCTCGCCCACGACCTCCTCGATGATGTCCTCGACGGTGACGATGCCGGCCACGCGTCCGTACTCGTCGACCACCACCGACATCGAGTTGCGGGTACGTTGGAGATCGGCGAGCAGGTCATCCAGCGGCTTGGTCTCGGGGATGATCGGGGCCTCGCGCACCACCGACTCGATCGAGGCGTGGCCGCCCTCGGTCATCAGTAGACGCGCGAGCGAGTTGGAGTGCACGATCCCCCGCACCCGGTCACGGTTGTCGTCTTCGGTCACCACCAGACGGGTGTGCCCCGAGGACACGCACCGGCGAAGCGCGGTCTCCGCATCCTCGGAGGTGTCCACGGTGATGACGGCGGGGATCGGCGTCATCACCTGGCGAGCCTCCTGCTCGTGGAGGTGAAAGACACCTCTCAGCATGCCGGCCTCGCCCTGGTCGAGCTGGCCGCCGGCGAAGGATTCCGCGATCAGGCGCTTGAGCTCATCGGGAGAGCCGCCGCCGTCCTCGGCGGCCGTATCGACACCCAGCCCTCGCAGGATGCGGTTTGAGAGCAGGGTGAGGGCGGTGATCAGCGGACTGAAAAAGACGCGAAAGGCCTGCAGCGCCGGGGCGACGTGGCGAGCCACGCCCTCAGCGCGGTGGATGGCGTAGAACTTGGGCACCATCTCCCCGCCGATGAGCTGGGCGCTGGTGATGACGATGTAGGCCAGGACCACGCTGAGCACCACGGCCACTCCGTGGCTGAGGGGACCTCCCAGCGCGCCCCGTAGGAGATCGGCGAGCGCCGGCTCGCCCAGAGCACCGATTCCGATCGACGTCATCGTGACGCCGATCTGCACGGCCGAGATGTACTCATTGATGCGGTCGAGCTGGCGCAGAGCCAATGCGGCCCCCCGCTGACCCTGCTCGCGCGCCAGCTCCAGACGAGCCGGGCGCGAGCGCACCAGCGCATATTCGGCAATGACGAAGAAGGCGTTGATCCCTACGAGCACGGCCGTGAGGATCAGGCTGATCGCGGTCACGACGGCCAACCCGGCGGCCCGGTCGCGCACGTCTGAAACCATCTGCGGCCCGCGGTCCGCTTGGCACGGCCCGTGTGACGCGACGTCACGCTACTGCGAGGGGGATCGTCGTCGTCGTTCATCAGGGCCGACGCCCAAAAAGGTAGCAGGCGCCCACGAGGGTCACCGCATCGCTCCGACGCCCCCAGCGGGCCCGAAGCCGCCCCGCGGCGCACGCCGGAGCCGGGTGGCGAGCCGCCGACTAAAGTCCTTTCGTGCGCATCGTCAGCCTCGTTCCCCATGCGACCGAGTTGCTCTTTGCGCTGGGCGCCGACCATGAGGTGGTGGGGGTCACCCACGAGTGTGACTTCCCGTCCCGCGCGGTTGACTGCCCGCGGGTGACCCGGGACAGGCTCCCCGCCGGCCTGAGCGCCGCGGAGATCGACGCCGCCGTGCGCGAGCACACGCAGCACGGCGAGGCGATCTACGCACTCGATGTCGAGACGCTGCGGGCCCTCGAGCCCGACCTGATCGTCACCCAGGCGCTGTGCCCTGTGTGCGCTGTCTCCTTCGATGACGTCCGCGCGGTGGCCGATGCGCTGCCTTCTCGACCGCGCCTGCTGGCGCTCGACCCGAGGACCGTGCAGGACACCCTCGCCGACGTGGCCACCGTGGCCGCGGCCATCGGCCGTCCTGGGCGTGGCGCCGCCCTGGTCGCTCAGGCCAACGCACGCATCGACCGCGTGCGCCGAGCCGTCCACGCCCAGCGGCCACGCTCGGTGGCCGCCCTGGAGTGGCTTGATCCGGTGTACCTCGCCGGGCACTGGACACCGCAGATCATCCAGCTCGCCGGAGGCCGGGAGGCCACGGGCGTCATTCGCGCCGGCGAGCCGTCGCAGCGGTCCACATGGCAGACCGTGGCGCGCGCTCATCCGGAAGTGCTGGTGGTCATGCCGTGCGGCTTTGATGCCCCCGGCGCTCTGCGAGAGGCCGAGACGCACGCGCGCGAGCTGAACATGATCGGGGCGCAGAGTACGGTCGCGGTCGACGCCTCGGCCTACTTCTCGCGTCCGGGCCCACGCCTGATCGACGGCCTGGAGCTGCTGGCCCACGTCCTGCATCCCGACCAGATGCCCGACGCGCCCGGCGTCGCGCTTCGCCTGCACACACCCAGCGCGGCGGCCGCGCTGGGTTGATCGCCCAGCTGCGGGGACGGTGCGCCGGGCGGGCAGTGACTTGGCGGAGCGCACTCCTGGGCGGGAGAGGTCAGCCGCCCGGCGTCAGCAGCGCAGGCGCGACGCCCGCATCGCCGGCATCGCTCGAGCGGGAGGTGATCACGCTCCCGGCAATGGCCACCGCACAGATCACCGCGCAGGCGGTCAGCGCCAGAGCCAGCGAACGACGGCGGTCCCCGAGCTGGATCGCCAGGGCGGCCAGGACGCCGCCGATCAGCCCGCCGATGTGGCCGCCGATGGAGATCCCCGAGAACGTGAAGGAGAACACCACATTGATGAGGATCAGGCCGCCCAGTCCGCTCTGCGCCAGGCTGATCTGACGCGAGCGAGCTTCCACGGCGGCTGCTCCCATGAGGCCGAATATGGCTCCCGACGCTCCCACCGTGAACGTGTGAGGCGCCAGCAGCAGCGCGCCGAGCGAGCCGGCCAGCAGGGAAACCGCGTACACGGCCACGTACTTGATCGGACCCAGAGCCGTCTCGATCATCTGACCGAGCAGGTAGAGCACCCACATGTTCAGGCCGAGGTGGATGATGTTCTCGTGCAGGAATCCACTGGTCACCAGCCGCCACCACTGTCCGTGGGCGACGCCCTGACCCGGCGGTCCGCTGCCCAAGAGCGCCCCGTGGCTGAATATCGTGCTGCTGGGCGCACCCAGGCCGAAGCTGCCCTGGGCCAGATACACGGCCACGTTGATGATCATGAGCGCGTACGTGACCCGGGGCACGGAGGCCAGGCCCCGCATGGTGACCACACGTGTGCGTTGCCTGGCGCACTCCGGGCAGCGCATTCCCACCGTGGTGGACGTCATGCAGTCGGGGCATATGGGGCGACCGCAGTTCGAACAGGCGACACCTGTCTCGCGCGCGGTATGGCGGTAGCACGTCTGCATCGGCGGGCCGGTCTTGGACGCTAGCAGGGCCCTCGTCCCCGATCGCGCAGGCGCAGACGCCGAGCTCAGCCCGCCGCGGGATGGACGCTGATCAGCGCCGCGCCGGACGGCACGCCCGTGGTGCTGCCGCCCATCCGCTCGTCGGTGACCATCACACGTTGGACGCCCCGCAGACTGCCCGGCACGTCCACGGTGGCGTGACCGGCATTGTCCACGGTGAAGAGCGCGTCGGTGGCGTCGGCGGAGTGCCCGGCGCGCTGCAGCCACACCTGGTAGATCCGTCCCGTCGGTGGAGGAGCAAGGTCTGACACCGAGAGGTCCGAGCGTCCACCGGACTGGCGCAGAACCGCGCTCCCGCGAGCGGAAGCCACCGCGGCCCGTGTCTGGTGAAGCGACGTGCTGCCAGAACCGCTCTGGAGGGCGCCACCCGCGACGATGCCCACGCCTAGGGCCGCGGCGACGGCCAGGGCCGCCAGGGGACGCCGAGGCCAGCGCGCGGGACGAGCGGGCGGACGGTCGGCGGACTGCCCGGCGGCGTTGAGCAACTCGGCCTCGCTACGCACGACCGTCAGGACGCGGTCTCGCAGGGGCTCGGGCGCCGCCACGGCCGGCGCGGAGGCGGCGAGCAGATCGACCACGGGCCTGAGCTCAGCCAGCTCAGCGCGACAGTGCGCGCAGTGCTCGACGTGCTGCCGCAAGCTCTCGGCCTCAGGATCTTCCAGAGCCCTGAGCGCGTATGCGGCGGCGTCGCGACACCGGTCGCAGTGCACGTCTCGCTCGGGCCAGCTCACGAGATGACCCCGCTGGCGCCGAGCTCGGCGCGCAGCTTCTGAAGTCCCAGGCGCATGCGGCCCTTGACGGTTCCGATCGGCGCCTGCAGCATCGCCGCGATCTCGGTGTGGGTGAAACCGCCGAAGTAGGCCAGCTCGACGACTCGGCACTGCTCCTCGGGAAGCTCCTCCATGGCCTGACGCACTTCGCGTGCCTCATCGCGGCGAGCCACCTCAACATCGGTGCGGTCCGGAGCTTCGAAGCGCTCCTCGATGCCCTCGTCGCTGGCCCGACGGCGATCGTGGACGTCACCTCGGCGCAGAGCGTCGATGGCCCGATTGTGCACGATGCCGAGCACCCACGTACGCACGCTGCCGCGCGTGTGGTCATAGCGGGCTCCGCTACGCCACAGCGACAGGAACGCCTCCTGCACGACATCCTCGGCGATGGAGCGCTTGCCGCACATGCGGTACGCCAGGGAGAAGGCGGCATCGGCGTGGCGCTCGTAGACGATCTCAAAGGCGGGCGCCTCGTTGGCGCGCACGTGCTGCATGAGGTCCTCGTCGGCCAGACGCCGAAGCTGCGCCGAAGACGGGACGGGTGGGTGCTCTCTTGCCATCGGAGTAACTACGCGAGTTCTGCGACCCCGGATCAGATAGTGGACGCCTAGCCCTGGCCGAGCAACCGGCGCGCTTCCCGGCCCACGTCGCGCAGCGCCCGTTCGCCGACGTCAAGGGCACCGGGCAGCCCGCGCGCCCGACCGGGCTGCCGCCGTTGGCGCGCACGCAGGAGCACCAGGGCCGTCCCCGCCGACGTACCCACAATGAGCGCCGCCGCCGGCCGGGCCCAGTTACGAGGATCACGCATGGACGACAGCTCCCACGAGTCAAGCTCGTCGGCCGCGATCTCGGTGAGACTGGTCAGGGTCGATTCCAGACGCTGAGCCAGGTCCTCGGGCGGCTCGACCGGGGTCAGCGCTGCGCGCAGGAGCAGCTCGAACTGCGGGACCATCTCGCTCATGGGTGACTGTCGGCGACCGGACTGGTCACGAGTCCCTCCAGCTGCTTGACCGCCCGGTGGATCAGCACCTTGGTGGCCCCGTCAGACCGGCCCAGCGCCCGCGCGATCTCCCGGTTGTCCATGCCCAGCGCGAAGCGCATGATCAGCGCCTCCCGGCGGTCGTCTGGCAGCTCGGCCACGCCGCGCAGCACCCGCGCGAGCTCATCGCGACCCTCCACGAGATCCTCGGTCGTGTGAGGTGCGGCCAGCACGGTGGTGTCGTCGATCGGCGACTGGGGCTTACGCGAACGGTCACGGTAGAGGTTGGCTGCCAGGTTGTGAGCGATGCGAATCAGCCAGGGGCGCAGGGGGCGCCCGTCGGACTCGCGCTGGGCGCGATCGAAATGCCGATAGGCCTGCAGGAAGGTCTGCTCCGTGAGGTCCTCGGCGTCGTGATGGTCGCCCACTCGGTAGTAGGCGTAGCTGTACACGTCGCGGAGATGAGCGCGGTACAGGGCCGAGAACTCGGCGTCGAGCTGGGCCTTGGACTTTGTGGGCTCGCTCACTCATGTCAGCCTACCCCGGTTCTCGCGCACGCTCAGGCCGCGCTCTGCGCCCTGAGCCGCGCCGGGTCGTCGCGCTCGGGCATCTCACGCGGCGCCGCGGCGCCCCCCAGCCACTCCCATTGCAGGGAGACGCACGCCCACACACGCTCAGTGACCGCGGCCGCGAGGCGCGGGGACGGGCGGACGGCGGTGGGAAAGGCCATCGGACGTCCGGCCCTGATGACCACGCGACGCGGACGCACCCGCCATCCCCGGCGCACGTCCTCCGTGCCGATGACGGCCACGGGGACGACGTGAGCTCCGGTTTCGAGGGCCAGGCGCCCCACGCCGCGGCGGGCGCGGCCCAGCGGTCCCGGTCGCACGCGGGTGCCCTCCGGGAAGATGACCACGCAGTCCCCTCGCTCCAGGATCCGCCGCGCCGTAGGACGGCGTCAGCGTCCTGTGCGCCCCGATCGACCGGGAAGGCACCCAGGCTGCTCAGCAACCATGCCTGCCAGCGGTGGGCGAACAGCTCCTTCTTGGCCACGTAGTAGACCGGGCGCCGCAGCATCGTGCCGATCACGAACGGGTCCATGAAACTGCGGTGGTTGGCCGCCAGGATCAGCGGCCCGGTGCGGGGCAGGTGCTCGCACCCGATTCGCTCCAGACGAAAGTAGATCCGAAAGAAGGGAATCAGCAGGGCGCGCACCGGCCAGTACACGAGCGGGCTCACTCCGCGACGCAGCGCACGCTCGCGCAAGCCGGCCAGCTCGCCGGCCGCGGCGGAGGAATCGACGCGGCGGGTCTGGCGGCGGTGACCCATGACCCTCATCGGGTGGGATACCCGCCCATCCCAGGCCCGTTACAGTCTGCCGCGCCCATGAACCTCTACCGCACCAGGACCCTGCGGGGCGCCCTCGCGGGGAGCGCGGCGGCTACCGTGTGGGCGGCTCAGATGCCCTTGGACAAGCGGACGTTCGGTTGCGACTTCGACGACCTGGAGCTGCTGGGCAAGCTTGTCACCCGCCGACCGGCCTGGCCCGTCGTGGGCATGGTCATGCACCTCGGCAACGGAGCCGCCTTCGGGGCTCTGTACGCCAACCTCGCGCCGCGTCTGCCGCTGCCCTCGTGGGCGCGCGGCCCGGTGGCCGCGCTGCTCGAGCACGCATGTACCTGGCCGCTCAACTGGGCTACCGACCGGCTGCACCCCGCCCGCGACACGATGCCGGCCGTGCTGACCAATCCGCGTGCTCTGGCGCAGAGCACGTGGCGCCACCTGCTGTTCGGCGTCGTGCTGGGTGAGCTCGAGCGCCGCCTCAACCCCGAACCGGCGGCAGAGATCCCAAACTACAAGGAAGTGGTCTCCTCCAACGGCCACGGAAACCTCGAACACGCCGCAGCGGTCGTCTGACCCCTGTCCGGCGTCCGCCCTCAGGACCTCGGCCCGCGCTAGTCTCGTCCAGCGGCCGGAGTAGCTCAGCTGGCAGAGCATTCGCCTTGTAAGCGAAGGGTCAGGGGTTCGAGTCCCCTCTCCGGCTCTCGAGGAATTGGCTGCTCAGAAAGGGTTCTGGGGGTATTTCGGGACCGAGACGAGGCGGCGCGAACAGGTCGAAAGGGCCGCCAGTGCCCATTGGTGCCCACATGACTATCCGGTTGGGTCAGGTGGTGTGTTTAGGGTCGGGCCATGGGTCGGCCGGATTTCCCGCGGAGCATCATGGATTTTCAGGAGCGCTTCCCCGATGACGCGGCGTGCTTGGAGTATCTGGCCGGTTCGCGCTGGCCCGGGGGCTTTCGTTGCCCGGGGTGTGGCGCCGCGAGTGCCTGGGTGCTTGAGCGTCGCCACCTGTGGGAGTGCGCGCAGTGCCATCACCAGGCGTCGGTTACCGCGGGGACGGTCATGCATGGCACGCATACGGCGCTTCGGCTCTGGTTTTGGGGGGCCTACCTGGTTGCTACGCACTCACCGGGGATCTCCGCCGTGCAGCTGCAGCGCCAGCTGGGCATCTCTCGATATGAGACGGCGTGGCTGATGCTGCACAAGCTGCGTCGCGCGATGGTCGCTCCTGAGCGTGAGCCGCTCAGCCGCGAGGTGGAAGTCGACGAAACCATCATCGGCGGGCGCCGTGACGGGCATCGCGGCCGCCAGCGCGACAGTAAAGCCTTGGTCGGTGTCGTCGTTGAGGTACGTGCTGCGGGCTCGGGACGTCTGCGCCTTGAGGTGCTCCCCGACGCCAGCCAGGCCACGCTGACCGCCTGGGTGAAGGAGCTCGTCCTCCCCGATTCGATCGTTCATACCGACGGCTGGAGCGGCTACAACAAGCTCGCCGGCGCGGGCTATGACCACCGGCCCCGTCTACAGCGACGCGATCGCCCAGACCACCAGAAGCTGCTGCCTCGTGCTCACCGAGCAGCCTCGAACCTGAAGACCTGGTTACAAGGCACCCACCGCGCGGTGTCTACCGAGCACCTGCAGGTCTACCTCGACGAATTCGTCTTCCGCCACAACCGCCGCCGCACACCCATGGGCGCCTTCCCGACACTCCTCGGCCTCGGCGCCACACACACCCCCACCACCTACCAACAGATCACCAGCCAACAAGCCGCTGCCTGACCCAACCGGATAGTCATGTGAGTACCAAGCGTTCGAGCGTGCGCAGCAGGAGATCAACAGGCATGACTTCGCTGGCCAGAGCCCGATCTTCGAAGTCGGAGGACTACGTACTTGCGGCTGCGACCCATGGTCCCAACATCCGCGACACGCATGCGAAAGGCAGAAATCCTGAGGTCCTGCTTTTACCGTCGCTTCCGTATCGAGGCAGCGACCCCAATCGTCTTTCCATCATGGCCAGACAACGGCAAACATCCCGGGAAGTGGGCGCGGCTGGTTTCCAACCAGCGACCTCTCGCGCGTGAAAAGATTTCAGCTGGTGGTGGATATCGCGGAAAACCGCGCAAATCCAGGGGATCTGGCGAATGCGGATGGCGGCAGTTGACGTCCGTTTGGCCCCGATTCCCGCCTGTTAAGGCACTGGTGCCTTAACAAAGCGGGGCTTTGCCCCGACTCCCACGATGAGTCGCTCACCGAGGACAGCAGGCTACCCAGGGGAGATGAGGCTGCTTATGAGCTACTTGCAAGATTTTGGAGCAGCATGGAGTAATGCCGCCAGCGCAGGTCGAACGAGCTATGGCGACCTCGCCCGACTCGGTCGGTCCCGCACTTGCGGCGTTGAACGAGGATCAGTGGTTTGAGCGCAAGTCGGCTCGGATTCAGGCGCGTGACCTTGCCGATTGGCTGGTGGGGTTCGCGAACGCCGACGGCGGAACGATCGTGGTGGGTCTGCAGGGCGGCAAGACCGAGGCGACCGACCGATCGGCGCAATGGGCACCTAATTCGTCTCGAAAAGGTTCTTCCAGTCACCCCGATATTTGACGAGCGTTGTCGTCCCCACAAACGATTTGCCGGCCCGTTCATATCGAACGGTGGCCTTGGCGGTGCTCGAGATACCCGACTGCGGATCCGCAGGGTCCTGAACCCGCACGCCCAGGACGGCCACACGCGGTAAACCCGAGTAGTTGTTGAACTCACCGCGGCGTCCGAACGAGCGCGAGCACTGCGCGTTCTCGGCATCCCATGCGGCCGGGGTGCCTGGCTGACCAGCACGGACACCGAGATGGGCGGCCAGCGCTGGCGGCAGAAGGACGGTTGAGAATGTCTTGCGGCAGAACAGTGGAGCGTTGTGCTCGCGTAGCGCTGTGAGCTGGTCTTGGATCGCGTGGCGGACCAGATCAGCCTCGGTGGTCCTGGCGCCTGCGCACGCCGCCACGGGGAGCAGGACACCCCCAAGCATGAGCACTCCCGCTCTCCGCACCCTCCCCACAACAAAGCCGTACCGGGACCGACCGCATCTATCTTTGCTTGCCGCCGCGGATGTGACGAATATGTGGCATTCGTCGCGCACCCCGGCCTTGACCGCCTGAGCGAAGATGTCCCAGACCACGGGGACGCCATGTCCGGTCTGTCGCTTCAGCTGCTGTGGAGCCTTGCTTTTCACTGACGAAGTCTCGCTCGATATGGCTGATACCCCGCGGGCAGCACCGCGATCGTTGCCATCATCAGCACTGCTGATCGACGGCGTTCGGGCAACCCGCGACAACTGCACGCGATGCCTTAATGACTTGAGCGCTCAAGGGCAAGGAACCTGCCTGCGGCGAGTGCGCGAGGAGACCGGAAAGAACCCAAGCAATCGTTCGTATTCGTGTTTCGTCCTGAAGAAGCCAGAGTTATCCAACAGGACCAGATGTCCGGCGCCACCATCCAGCAGGACGAGCACGTCAACGCCGGTGATAGCCACCGGCTCAAGGTCGAAAATCTCAGCGGGCTTAGGTCTAAAAGCCTTTGTGTTTGCGCCGGCGAGCGGCCCCTGCACTTTGTGAGGATCACCCAGTGAGTATCGGCGGCATCCGAGCCTTGCGCTAAGGGCGCGCGCGCAGCGCGGCCCGCCGAGCACCTGCCGCGGGACCGGCTCAAGGACCGCGCAGGCGCTCTGATAGTCGCGCGCGTTCACGGCGCCGACGAACTGAGCTGCAAGACGCGTCTCGCGATCGGCGCCACACCCCGCGATGCACACGCCCGCCGCCACCCACGCCACCAAGACCCGCGTCACCCGTACCCCTCTCGCCCCGAAAAGCATGAACAAGACCCCTTGGCGAGCAACGACCGGCATCTAGTCTGCGTCATGTCTTCTCGGCCAGCAGTCATTGCCCTGACGGCCGCCCTCCGCTGACCTAATCCTTCTTGCGAGTTGCGCAGACGACCCACCGTAGGGCTCTGCCGACCAGCACGAGAACGACTTCCACCGCGGCAAACAAGCTGAGGCTAAGCAGAGCATCGGCGGCATCGTGGCCTACCAGAAACTGGAACGACACGACAAGCATGATCACGAGGACCATCGTCGTCAGGCAAATCGCCCATGGTGTTCTGCGCAAACCGATCGTCAGGCATGCGACAAGCCACGCAAGTCCCAGCGCGACAGAGAGAGCGTCGTTGCCGCGCCCGTTGGAGTTGTTGCCGGCGGCGATCTGAACCAGCACGGCAGTGTCCAGCGCGCCAATTGCCAGGGTGTAGACAGCCGCGGTTGCGTCTAAGCGCCGAAGTAGGGGGACTGAGGTGTTGCTTTGGCCGTCGCCTTTGGCTGCCAAGACACGCACCCCGACGAGTATGGCGCTCGCGGCCACCCGGGATGTGGTCCGCTCCCCGGTAGTGCGTTGACAGTCTGGGGGGTGCGGACGCGATCCGAGCCGAGGCCGTAGGCCGAGGCGGAGATCGCGTCCGGCGCGCCTTTGAGGATGGGCCGCTCAACCGAAGGAGAA
>JAABUQ010005293.1_pt1 | contig 20775 bp, 22 predicted proteins | sample 5560001 | NCBI WGS metagenome assembly JAABUQ01 (sample SAMN10711888, study PRJNA513371) | rock metagenome | isolation source: Antarctica rocks | place: Antarctica: Victoria Land, Finger Mt nord | collected 2015-12-18
TTCTTTGACGTGTCCATGCCTATGCGGGTAATCTGCTCCACGGGCGGCTCCTCTGATTGAGTCTCTCAACGAACTCACTCTGGCACATCGCGATGCCGTTGGGAGCCGTCCACCCCAACACGTCACCTCCTCGCTCAAGAGCTCGACCGTCGGCGGCATCCAGGCGGCCGCCAAGATCATGACTTTCACCCGCTCCGCCTCCGAACGCCGCATCGTGGCCGCGCTGTTCGAGGCCGACGAAGCGATCGGCCAGGCGATCCAGGACAATATGCTGACCTTCGAGCACCTACACGCGGTCGACGATCGGTCGTTGCAGACGTTGATGCGTTCGATCGACTCCGAGGTGCTGGTGGTCGCGCTAAAAGGCGCGGACGAACGGCTACGCGGCAAGATGCTCGGCGGTATGACCGCGCGCGCCGCGCAAGTCGTGCAGAACGAAATGGATTCGCTCGGGCCGGTGCGCCTGGCGGACGTGCAGGAAGCGCAGAAGACCATCCTCAACAAGGCGCGCAGCCTGGCGGACGCGGGCACGATCGTGCTCGCGGTGCGCGCGGACGATTTCATATGAGACCGGGGAGCGGTGCCGGAGCGGCAAGCACCAACGTCGCGACTCCGGCGCTCGCCACGCTACTGGCGGGTCGCGTTCCGGGTTTCCGACCGCACGCGCGCTTGGGTGTTTTGGACGGCCTCGCTGGTGAGACCCCGCAGGCTTCGACGCACGCCGGATCATGCCAACACGGCTTCGTCGCGACGCTCTGGCCGGTTGCGTCACTCCACGACCGCGCTCCATTTTCCAGTGCACGCGCCGCAGCCGAAGTACATGCCGAAGCCGGTGTAACCGACGCCAATGTCCTTGATCCAAATCGGGGTCGATCGGCCGAGGCGTCCGCCGCGCGAGAGCACGCGCACGCCGACGAGATCGCCCGCGCGCGCGACGACGGCTTTATGGCCGGGTTCGACGCCGGACGTGGCGCGGCCGAAGTCGAACTCGGCGTTGGGGTCGCCGAACTGAACCGGCTCGCGGGCGTGCTGGTATCGGCGCGCGTGATCGACACAGCCGCGCTCGCCGCATCGCTCGCCCAAACCGTCCACGCGCTCCTGGCCGAACTGCTCGATGAACATCCCGATCTCGCCGCGCACGGTGTCGAAAGCCGGGCTCGCCGCGCGCTCGACGCCATGGCCACTCCTTGCGTCCTCTGGCTTGCCCCGGCGGATGCAACCGTGCTCGCCACACCGCTGGCGCGTCCCGGCCTAAGCATCGTTCCCGATCCAACGCTGGCGCGCGGCACGCTTCGCGTCACCAACGCCAACTCGCGCCTCGATGACAGCCCGGCGGCGCGGCTCGGCCGCCTCGCGCCGATGCTGACCGAAGCCGCCGCGCACGCCGCCTCGCTCGAAACCACCCAAGCGCAGCGCGCCGCGTGAATCAAGCTACCGCCTTCCTCGCGCGCGCGGCACCTGCGCTTGCCCGTGCCCCGCGCCGGCTTGCACCGGCACCCTCGGGGATGCTCACGGGCTACGACGGGCTGATGCTCGAGGCGGTCGGCGTCACCGTGCCGGTCGGATCGGTGTGCAAGGTGCAAACCGCGCGCGGCCACAGCATCGACGCCGAAGTCGTCGGCTTCCGCGCCGACAAACTACTGCTGATGAGCTACGCCGACGCGACGGATTTGCTCCCGGGCGCGCGCGTCAGCCCCTCGGCGGGTGGCGCGCTCGTCCGCGTCGGCGACGGGCTGATCGGGCGGGTCGTGGACGGCGTCGGCCAACCGATCGACGATCTTGGTCCGACCTTTGCCGACGTGCTCACTCCCCTCGCGGGCCCATCCAATACGCCTCCCCTGGACCGCGATTCGGTGCGCGTGCCGATCGCCACCGGCGTCCGCGCGGTGGACGCGGTCGCCACGCTCGGCCGTGGCCAGCGCATCGGGCTGATCGCGGGTTCGGGCGTCGGCAAATCGGTGCTGATGGGCATGATCTCGCGCCAGGCCGAAGCCGACCTCATCGTGGTCGGTCTGATCGGCGAGCGCGGCCGCGAGGTGACCGATTTCCTCGAAACCAAATTACCCCCCGGCGGCCGTGCCCGCGCGGTGGTCGTCGCGGTTCCCGCCAGCCACCCGCCGGTGCTGCGCATCCGCGGCGCGATGCGCGCGACTGCCATTGCCGAACATTTCCGCGCGCAGGGTCGCCACGTACTGCTGCTGCTCGACAGCCTTACCCGCGTCGCGCACGCCCAGCGCGAAGTCGGCCTCGCGCTAGGCGAAACCGCATCCGCGCGCGGCTATCCCCCATCCGCGATCGCGCTCATCGCGCGGTTGGTCGAGCGCGCGGGCGCGTCGCGCGCCTCGGGCGGCGCGATCACCGGCATCTACACCGTCCTCGCAGATGGCGACGACAGCGCCGACCCGGTGGTCGACGCCGCGCGCGCCATATTGGACGGCCACATCATGCTCGACCGATCGCTGGCCGAACGCGGCCGCTATCCCGCGATCGATCCCGCGCGTTCGTTGAGCCGCTGCATGGCGGACATCGTCGCGCCCGCGCACCTGGCCGCAGCGCGCGCGCTCCGCCGCCATTTCGCGCTCGCCGAGGAAAACCGCGACCTGATGGCGATGGGCGCCTACCGCCCGGGCCAGGACCACGACCTCGACGCCGCCGTCGCGCGAGCAACCGATGTCGAGCAATTCCTGTCTCAGGGCGAGCACGAGCCCGCCGCGGCTTCGGCGACGATCGCGCGGTTGATTGCCGAGTTCGGCGCATGAGGACGCGCGACCGCCTCGCGCGCCTCGCACGAATGCGGGCGGTCGAGGTTGGCGGGGCTGCCCGCCTTTCCGGCGCGCGCCATGCCGAAGCGAGGCAGGTAGCGGGATCGCTCGCCCGGATCGACGCGCTACTCGGCACGCTTCCTCGTCCGAGTGGTCCGATTTCGGCAGGCGAACTCGCGGCAGATGCCGGACAGCGCACCATTTTGCGCGAGGCGCGCGATCTAGCGAACGCACGCAGCATTATTGCCGAACGTCGATCCCGAGAAGCTGAGCACGCGGTGAGAGGGGCGAGTGCGCGTGCCGACGCGGTCGACCGCCTGCGCACCGAACGCCGCGCAACGCGCGATCGCTTGGTCGAGCAGCGCGAACGCGAAGACGCGCCCGCTTGGACGCGCTGCCTGCTGTCGAACATGCAGCCGCAAAGCCGCCTGGAGCCCCATTCATGACTATCGTTCCCACGGCTTCGGCCGTGCCCGCCAGACCGAACGCGTTCACCGCCGCCGCGCCGAAAGCAAGGCACGACAGCCATTTCGACGCCGTGTTGAACAGCGCGGTAGAGGGTGGCACTAACGCGGACGCCGTAGCCGCGGCAAATCAACTGGCCAAACCTCGGGTTACCGCGAACGCTGCCATCGCGAGGGAAGCCAGCCAGCTCGCGCTCACCATGTTCAAGCACGGGTCCCACGCCTCGGTGAAAATCAAGCCCGCCCCGGCCACCCCTAAGCCGGGAAAAGTCGGCCTTACCGATGCGGGCGCACAATCGCCGACATCTGAATCCACGCGCATTCCAGGTATCGCACGGGGTGCCGAAGACGCCGATCGCTGCCTGATCGCGCGATCCTGGGGGGAGTCCATCGCAAGCGGGAGTGAGCTTGCCCGCGCGGTCGATACTCCGCTTGCGGTCGCCGGGAACTGCTCTACCGCAGCCCAGGACGATCCCGACGCGTCGGCGACCAAGCTCAACTCTGCAATGGTCCTTTCAAGTCGGCCAGAAAGTCCGGCGGAGCGAGCGGCGATGATGGCTCGCTCCGAGCAAGACGCAGCTTCGGCCGAGGCTCATACATCCAAAATCAGCCCCGAGCGGATGCCCGGTGACACTCCCCAGGCAGACGCGCCGCCCGACACCGAACCTGGGGCGTCCGGCGACGCCCTGGATCGCCAGCAAGCGCCGCAACTGGCCGAACCTGCCCAAGCCCTCGTAGCGCAAGCCGGTCTTCCGCCAACCGCCGGTCAAGCGGGAATGCTAGCTCGGCCAACGGGCCCGAGCGCGCGCGCGCGTGCTCTCGCGGACGATGGTCCGATCGGCGGGGTCCCGCCGGATCGGGGCGCGGCTATGTCAAATCCCGAGGTGGACGGCGCAGGCCCTGTCGCTTTAGCACCCGTATTCGATCCGAGCACGATCGCGCTCGACGAACCCACCCAAAGCTGGGCGGCTCCGCTCGCGCATGAACTTTCCGCGCTGCTCGCCGAGGGTGCGCCGCGTAGCGCGCGTCTGAAGCTGCATCCGCCCACGCTGGGCGACATCGCGCTCGCGGTCGATCTGCAAGCCGATAGCGTGCGGGCGACGCTCACCGTCGCCACGCCTGCCGCGCACGCGATGCTAACCGCCGGATTGGGCCTGTTGGCCGACTCGATGTTGGCGTCGGGACTGCGGCTCGACTCGCTTCATGTCGCGCTCGGAGACACTGGCGCGGGTGCGGGTCGTCATGATGACGCCAAGTCTCCCCGAAACGGACCCGCCGAGCCAAGCTTTGCTACGTCCGCGCGCGATAGCACGGTTCTGGATGGGTCTTCGGTTCCCTCGCCGACGCCGACCCATCAAGGACGCGTGCATGTCTACGCCTGACACCCCCGCGGAAACCACCACCCCCAAGCGACGCAAGCGCTCGCCGATGCGTCTGCTGGTGATCGTCCTGCCGCTGATTGCGCTCGCGGGGGGCGGAGCCTACGCCTACACCGCCGGGCTGCTGCCGTTCGCCTTGGCAAAGCACGGTCCAGCGACACACGCGTCGCCACAACGCGCGCTAGAGGCCGATTCCACTCCCGATCACCCGCACTACAAAACGAGCTACCTCAAGATCGACGGGCCGTTCACGACCAACCTCGAAGGCTCGCCGCGCTTCGTTCAGGTCGAGATCGGGGTTGCCACCAACTACGATCCGGCGGTTCTCGCGCACCTTCAAACGCACGAACTGCCGATCCGCTCGGCCATTTTGGGTGTGCTCGCCCAACAGTCGGAAATCGCGATCGGCAGCCCGGCGGGGCGCACCGCGCTCCAGCGCCAACTCAAGGCCGCGATCAACCATGTTCTCGAAGAGAAAGAGGGCTTCGGCGGCGTTTCGGACGTCTACCTAACCGGGCTTATCGTCCAGTGAGCGCGGTCCGCTTGTCCGATACCGAGATCGACGCGCTGCTGGCCGACGTCACGTCGGCGGCGACCGAGACGCTCGAGCCGCAAGCTGCGCCTGCGCGCGCGCCCGGCCAAAACCCCAAATCGGTCGGCGCACACGTTTTCGGTGCCGCCACGCCGCAGCTCACCGGCGAACTCGGCGCGCTCGGCATCCTCCACGAACGGTTCGCGCGCGCGCTGCGGCGTAGTCTCCTGCCGTTGCTGCGCTACCAGCCCAAGGTCACGCTCGGTCGCATCGAAAGCCGCGCCTACGACGATTACGTCTCGGGTCAGCATGGCCAACTGGTCTGCTTCAATATCGTGCGGGTGGAGCCGCTGCGTGGCAACTGCCTGATCGCGGTTCCACCCAAGCTCGTTTCCGCGCTGGTCGACGGATTTTTCGGTGGCAAGGCGCGGCTCGGCACGCGTGCGCAAACCGAGTTCACCCCGACCGAAGAGCGCGTCATCCAGCGGCTGATCGAGAGCATGTGCGCGGGACTGGCGCGCGCCTGGGAAGACGTCGCCGCGCTGCGGTTCGCTTACGTCGGCACCGAATCGAATGCGCAGCTCGCGATCTTCCTCGAAACCGACGACGCGGTGCTGACCTGCCCCTTCGTCGTCGAACTCAAGGAGGGCGAGATCGTCGTCGACGTGCTCTACCCGGTGCAGATGCTCAAACCCGTGCTGCCGGCGTTGCGCTCGAAGGTGCAGGCCGAGCGCATCGAGAGCAGCGCCGATTGGCGCGAACGCATGATCGCCGCGCTGCTCGAAGTCCCGATCCCGCTCCGCGCGGTGCTCGCCGAGCCCGTCACGCCGCTGGGCGCGCTCGCACAGCTTGCCCCCGGCGACACGCTGCCGATCATGATCGGCGACGACATCCGGCTGCTCGCGGGCGCTTGGCCGATCGCGTGTGGCACGCTTGGCGCGGCGCGAGGACTGGCCGCGCTGCAACTCACCCGCATCGCGGCCACTCCCATCGCACAAGGAAGCGCGTAATGCCTATCGACATGCAAACGGCCGACCCCGCGCCGTCGTCATCCCCACCACCGCCTCGTCGCGCGGGCGCGGGAAATCTGATGCTGCTGCAGGAGGTCGAGGTACGGCTGTCGGTCGAAGTCGGCGGCACGACGCTTAAAATCCGCGATCTGCTCGCACTCTCCGAAGGCAGCGTCGTCGAACTCGATCGCTACGCGTCCGAGATGCTCGACGTGCTGGTCAACGGCACGCTGCTGGCCAAGGGTGAAGTCGTGACCGTCGGCGACAGGCTGGGCGTGCGCGTCACCGAGATCGTCGCGCCGGGCGACCGGCTGCGCGGGCTGTGATCCGCCGTAACCGGGCCTGAGCGATGGACCTCGCCCCCTATTTCGCCCGGCTGGCGCTGTTGTTGCCGCTATTGTGCGCGATCATCGTCGGCGGACTGTGGCTGGCCAAGAAGTATTTGGGTGTAGACATCAGCGCCGGTGGCCGTCCCGCCGTCAATGCCGCGCGCGTCACCCAGACGCTGCTGCTCGGCCCCGGCGCGCGGCTCGCGGTGATTGAGTTCGCCGATCGCCGACTGTTGATTGCGCTCGGTAAGGGCGGCATCAGCACGCTCGCCGATGCGCCGCTCGACGCAACCGCAATCGCACCCCCACTCGCTGATGGAACTGCGCTGCCTCCCGCCACGCCGTTCGGAGCGGCCTTTGCCCAGGCCGCACAGCCGACCGCGACACCGTTCTCTGCGCCGTTTGCGACCATTCGCGCCATCGCCTCCGGCTTGGGCCGCGCCGCTCATGGGCACTAAGCGGGTCCGCGCGACGCCAATCTTCCCCCTACGCTGGGGCGATCGGGCGGAGGTCGCCGAGCGAAATGATTGGGCACCGTCGTCCGGCAGCACACCTCTTTCTAAGCTCGCTCCGCAGACGGGAGGGCTTCGGAGTCCCCGACGCCATGGTGGCCTCGCGCTCCTGCTCGCGCTTCCCTTCGCGCTTATCGCGATACCCGCGTTTGCCGAACCGTCCGGCGCGTTCGATCTCGCCACGCGCGCGCTTAGCGGCGGCTCGGGCATCCCCGGCGCGGCCGGCGCGGCGCATCCCGGCGATCCGCTATCGCTGCCGCTCCAGCTGCTCATCCTCATGGGACTGCTCGCGATCCTCCCCTCGATGCTGCTGATGATGACCGCGTTCACGCGCATCATCATCGTCCTCGCCATCCTGCGCCAGGCGCTCGGCCTCACCCAGTCCCCGCCCAACCAGGTGCTGGTCGGCATGGCGCTGTTCCTCACTTTCTTCGTCATGTCACCGACGCTGACCGCGGTGAACCGCGACGCGGTCACGCCCTACAGCCAGGGCCAGCTCGCGCTCGCTCCCGCGCTCGACCGTGGCGGCGCAATCCTGCACCGCTTCATGATCGCCCAAACCCGCAAGCACGATCTCAAGCTGTTCGCAGACATGGCCAAGCAACCGGCATTTGCCAGCAAGGAGGCGGTGCCCTTCTCGGTGCTGCTGCCCGCTTTCGTCACATCGGAACTGAAGACCGCCTTCCAGATCGGCTTCATGCTTTTCCTGCCCTTCCTGGTGATCGACCTTGTCGTCGCCAGCGTGTTGATGGCGCTCGGCATGATGATGCTGTCGCCAACGCTGATCTCGTTGCCGTTCAAGCTGCTGCTGTTCGTTCTGGTAGATGGCTGGGCGCTCACCATGGGCTCGCTCGCGGGCAGCTTCGCGCAGGTCGCGCAATGAGGACAACGCCATGAGCCCCGACGATCTCGTCCCGCTCGCGCAGCACGCGCTCTGGGTGCTGCTGTTCGCGATGGCTCCCGTCGTGCTGCCCGCGCTCATCATCGGGCTGATCGTCGGCATGTTCCAGGCCGCGACCTCGATCAACGAGGCGACGCTCGCCTTCGTCCCCAAACTACTCGTCGTGCTCGCCTGCCTCGGCCTGTTCGGCGCGGTGATGATCCGCATCCTCACGGACTTCTTCGTCGAAATCTTCGAGCGCATCCCGGATCTGGCGCGATGATCGCGGCACCACGATGACCGACGCGCTCCTCGCCAACCCCGAACGCTTCCTCATGGCTTTGCTGTTCGCCATGCTGCGCGCAGGCGGCGCGTTCCTGACCGCGCCCATTTTCGCACAAATGTCGGTGCCGGTGCAGCTCCGCATCCTGCTCGCCGCCGCGCTCGCGGTCTCGGTCGTCGCCACGCACCCGCTGCCCACGCTCGATCTGCTGTCGGCGGCCGGGATGCTGGCGGCGGTCGGCGAACTCACGATCGGGCTCGCGCTCGGCTTCGTGCTGCAGCTCGCCTTCACCGGCCCGATGATCGCGGGCGAACAGATCGCCGCGGGCGCCGGTCTTGGTTTCGCCGCCTTTTCCGATCCGCAGTCGGGCGCGGTCACGCCGGCGATCGGCCAGTTCCTCTCGCTGTTGATGACGCTTCTGTTCCTCGCGTTCGATGGCCATTTGAAGTTCCTCGAAATCCTGGTGCGTAGCTATTCCGCTCTGCCGCCCGGCGACGCCTTCCCGAGCGGCGCGCGCTGGGGCGAACTCGCCCATTTCGGCGGTTTCGTCTTCATGAGCGGCTTCATGATCGCGCTGCCGGTCACCGCCGCGCTGTTCTGCGTCAACCTGACCCTGGGCGTGCTCACCCGCGCCGCGCCGCAGATGAACATCTTCGCGGTCGGGCTGCCGATTTCGGTGATGACCGCGATGGCGATGCTGGCGCTCGCCTTTCCCGCATTGGTCGACCTGATGCGCGGCGCGGCCGAGACCGGCATCGCCACGCTCGCGCGCCTGGCGGGCGTGCAATGAGCGACAGCGCGGGCGATAAAACCGAAGCCCCCACCCAAAAGCGCCGCGATGACGCCGCCAAACGCGGCGACCGCCCCCAATCGCGCGAGATCGGCCCCGCCTTCGTAATGCTCGGCGGTGCGGCCTATTTCACCATCGCGGGCGCGGCCTTGGTGCGCGCGTGCGAGCGCGTGCTTGGGGAGGGCTTGGCGCTCGAGCCGGGCAGCCTGGAGGCTTTCGATCCCGCGAGCGCCACTCTGCGCCTGTTGCAAGCCGTCGCGCCGCCGCTCGGCCTGCTGTTCGCGGTCACCTGCGTCGCCGCGATCGTCTCGGGGACGATTTTGGGCGGCGGCGCACCCAGGTTCGGCCAGCTCGCTCCCAAACCGTCGCGCATGGACCCGCTCGCCGGGCTGGCGCGCATCTTCGGCTCGCACGGCCTGACCGAACTCGGCAAGTCGCTGCTCAAGCTCGTCGTGGTCGGCGCGGTCGCGTTCGTATCGGTCAAGCTGGTGGTCGCCGACCTCGCCCCGCTCACCCGCGCCGACCCGAAAACCGCCACCGCCGCGCTCGGCGTGCGCGCCGCGCACTTGTTCCTCGCGTTGACGATCGGGCTGGCGCTCATTGCAGGTGTCGACGCGCCGCTCGCGCTGATGCGCTTCCTGAGCAAGCTGCGCATGACGAAGCAGGAGCTGAAGGACGAGTACAAGGAAGCCGAGGGCTCGCCCGACGTGAAAGCTCAGCAGCGCCGCCGGATGCGCGAGACGCGGCGCGGCACCGCAGCGGCGGCCGTCGCCAGCGCGCACGTGGTGCTTACCAATCCCAATCGTTTCGCGGTGGCGCTGCGCTACCGCCGTGCCGAGGACCGCGCGCCGGTGCTGGTCGCCAAGGGACGCGGTGTCATCGCCGCAGCGATCCGCGCTGCCGCCGCCGAACACGCGCTTCCCGTGCTCGAATATCCCGAACTCGCCCGCGCGCTCTATTTCACAGGTCGCCGCGACGCCGAGATCGATCCCGAACTCTACGCAGCGGTCGCGGCGATCCTCGCCTTCGTCTTCAACCTCGGCCGCCCCGGAGCGCGCCCGGTGGCGCCCGCTGTCGATGTGCCGCCGACCGCGCGCTTCGACGAACATGGCCGCCGGATCGGATGAGACTTGCCTAAACTTCGCCGCCCGCCAACCGTCTCCCGATTGGCGCAGACCTCAATTTTGGACGCCTACCCATGACGACCGCGATCATGACCGCCCCTACCCCGACCACCACGGCATCGCAAAGCTCGGCGATCCTGAACGCGCTCGGGACCGGGTCGGGCATCGATACCGTCACGCTCGCCGCCAATCTGACCGCCGCCAACCGCGCTCCACTGGACGCGGCGCTGAAGGCGCGCAGCGACGCGAACAGCGCCGAGATCTCCGCGCTGGGATTGCTCCAGTCGGGAGTTGCGAGCTTCACGAGCACGATCGACAGCATCGTCTCGAACGGCGACGTTGGCCTGCAGCCCGCTTCGGCGGACCCCGCCACGATATCGATCGCGCGCGATCCTGCCATCACGACAGCGCAGCCGCTCGCCTCGTCCATAGAGGTGCAATCGTTAGCCACCGCGCAAACACTCGTCTCGAGCGACTACACGGCTGTCACCGCGCCGGTCGGCTTCGGTACGCTGACGCTCAGCTTCGGTACGCTCAGCACCGACGCCAGCGGTGCGCCGACCGCGCTCGCCGCCAACGCCGCCCTCGCGTCCAAGACGATCACGATCACGGCGGCGAACGATACGCTGGGCGGCGTGCGCGACGCGATCAACGCGAGCAAATCGGGCGTAACCGCGAGCATCGTTAACGACGGCCACGGCTTTCGCCTCGTGCTGCGCGGCGCGACCGGCGTGACGAGCGCTTTCACGCTGAGCGCCACGCCCGCGCCGGGCAGCCCGGCAGGCAATACCGCCTTGAACGCGCTCGCCTACGCGCCGGGCGCGACCGGATTGGCGAGCGTCGCCTCCGCCACGAACGCGCACGCAATGCTCGACGGGATCGCGATCGAACGCTCGACCAATAGCTTTTCGGATGTGCTCCCCGGCTACACGCTTACGCTCAACCGCGCCAACGTCGGCAGATCGGTCGCGCTCAGCGCCGCGCGCGATCCGGCGCTGCTCGCCGACGCGGTCAATAGCTTCATCGCCGCCTATAATCAGTTCAACATTATGCTTGGCGCGGACATCCAGGCGGGGGACGGAACGAACACTTCGGGGCCGTTATACGGCGAGTCGGCAATCCAGTCGTTGCACGCGCAGTTCGCCGGCCTGACCTCGACCCGTTATGCCAATGGAGCGGGCACGATCAGCCTGGCGGACCTCGGGGTGAAAACCGCGCAGGACGGTTCGTTGTCGATCGACGCGACCAAACTGCAATCTGAGATTGCCGCAGATCCCGCCGCGATCCAGGCGCTGTTCGCTACGACCACCTTCGGCGCGACCGCGCCCGCCAGCCTGTCGGGCGCGCTCGACGCATTCAAGCTCGCGCTGACCACCGGACAGGGCGGCTTCGTGACGCTGAGCGCACGGCTGACACAGCAGACGGCCTCGCTCGCCACCGAGAAAGCCAAGATCGACAGCGACAGCACGAGCTATTCGGCGACGCTAACCCGGCAGTTTAGCGCGATGAACTCGGCGGTCGCGGCATACAAGTCGATCGGCTCCTTCCTCACCGACCAGATCGCGCAGTGGAACAACGTCAACAACATCCGCTAACCTCAAGGAACACCGATATGATGGCAGCCGCCCGCTCACGCGCTTACGAAACCGTTGGCACGACCAACCGCGCGGCCACCGCCGATCCGCACCAGTTGATCGCGATCCTGTTCGACGAGGCCCTGGCCGATCTCGCCAAGGCACGCCGCGCGATCGAAGCGGGCGATCTCGCGGGTAAAGGACGCTTTCTAAGCCACGCTTCGACGCTGGTAGCGGCGCTCGAATGCAGCCTCGATTTCGACAAGGGCGGCGAGATCGCAGCGACGCTCGCGCAAGTCTACCGTTTCATCCGCGCGCGCATCCTGACGGCGGGGCGCAAGAACGATCCCGAACAGGCGCGGATGGCGGCCGAGACATTGGGCGAGATCGCCAGCGCCTGGGCGTCGATCCGCTAGGCGGTTTGTAGACAAGCGCCGCCCGCGCGCCCTATCGCGGCGGCGATGACCGACGCCCGCGATTACCGTTCCACCGTCTTCCTGCCCAAGACCGATTTCCCGATGAAGGCCGGCCTGCCCGCAGCCGAGCCGAAGTGGCTCGCGCGGTGGGAGGCCGAAGGGCTGGAAGCGCAGGTCCGCGCCTCGCGCAAAGGCCGCGAGCGGTTCGTCCTGCACGATGGCCCGCCGTATGCGAACGGCGACATCCATATCGGCCATGTGCTGAACAAGGTGCTGAAGGACCTCGTCGTCCGCACGCAGACGCTGCTCGGCAAGGACGCGCCCTATATCCCCGGCTGGGACTGCCACGGGCTGCCGATCGAGTGGAAGGTGGAAGAAGCATATCGCGCCAAGAAGCGCTCGAAGGACGAGGTGCCCTTGGCCGAGTTCCGCGCCGAGTGCCGCGCGTTCGCCGCCAAATGGGTCGACGTGCAGCGCGCGCAGTTCAAACGATTGGGCGTCGGCGGCGACTGGAACCATCCGTATCTGACGATGGACTACGCCAGCGAAGCCGCGATCGTGCGCGAGCTGCTGACCTTCGCCGAAACCGACCAAATTTATCGCGGCGCGAAGCCGGTGATGTGGTCCCCCGTCGAGCGCACCGCCCTGGCCGACGCCGAGGTCGAGTATGAGGACATCGTCTCGACCCAGATCGACGTGGCGTTCGAGATCGTCGCCGCGCCGAACGCGCCCGAACTGGTGGGGGCTTATGCGGTCGTGTGGACGACGACGCCCTGGACGATCCCGGTTAACCAGGCGATCGCGTATGGAAGGGACACCAAATATGGAGTCTACGAGGTTGTTTTTTGCGTTACTATTCGGGACACTAGGATTGAACACGACGCATTTGGTGATCTCGGCAACGCACTAGCAAAAGCTGGCCTACCGAGTAAACCATTCAAAGTTCTAATCGCGCTTGATTTAGAGGACCAATTTACTGCACGGCTCGGCAAGATTGCTCGATCCCTCGCCATAGACGATACTAAATACTATGGTGCAAGCGTCTTGCTCGAGCCTACGTTTTGTTCTGACACCGAGTTTGATGCTCACGCTTTGAAAGGCTCCGCTCTCGCCGGAGCCACCGCCCGCCATCCCATGCACCACCTCGGCGGCTTTTTCGCCAAGCCCCGCCCATTCCTCGCAGGCGAGTTCGTCACCACCGATCAGGGGACGGGGCTCGTCCACATGGCCCCCGATCACGGCGAGGACGATTTCGCGCTGTGCCGCGCGAACGGCATCGGGCCGGTCTACGCGGTCGAGCCCGACGGCCGCTACCGTGCCGACTGGGCGTGGCTGGGTGGCCAGGGCAGCGTCATCGCTCCCAAGCTGAACGCGCCCGACGGGCCGATCTGCGCCGACCTTCGCGCGGCGGGGGCGTTGTTGGCGGCGAGCGCCGACTACAAGCACAGCTATCCGCACTCGTGGCGCTCGAAGGCGAAGCTGATCTTCCGCGCGACGCCGCAGTGGTTCATCGGCATGGACCGGCCTCTTGCCTCCACCGCTGGGAACGGCCCAACCCTCCGCATCCTTGCCCTCGACGCCATAGAACGCACGCGGTTCGTCCCCGAGAAGGGCCGCAACCGGCTGCGCGCCATGGTCGAATCCCGCCCCGATTGGCTCATTTCCCGCCAGCGCGCCTGGGGCGTGCCGATCACACTCTACGTCCACCGCGCGACCGGCGAATACCTGCGCGACCCCGAGGTCAACGCGCGCATCGTCGCCGCCGTCGAGGCGGGCGGCGCGGACGCCTGGGTGACGGCGGACCACCAGGCGCTGCTCGGCCCCGCGCACAAAGCCGCCGATTACGAACCCGCGTCGGACATCCTCGACGTGTGGTTCGACAGCGGCTCGGTCCACGCGATCCTCGCCCCCCGATTGGGCGACGCGCCCGCCGACCTCTACCTCGAAGGCTCGGACCAGCACCGCGGCTGGTTCCAGTCCTCGCTGCTCGAGGCGTGCGGCACCGACGGCCACGCGCCGTTCAAGGGCGTGCTGACCCACGGCTTCGCGCTCGATCCCGACGGGCGCAAGATGAGCAAATCGCTCGGCAACACCACCGATCCCCTCGAGATCATGAAGACGAGCGGCGCGGATATCCTGCGCCTGTGGGTCGCCACCACCGACAGCACCGACGACGTCCGCGTCGGCAAGGAAATCCTGAGCGGCACGGCGGACTCCTACCGCAAACTCAGGAACACGCTCCGCTACCTGCTCGGCGCATTGGACGGTTGGAGCGAGGCGGAACGGGTCGCGCCCGCCGAGATGCCCGAACTCGAACGCTGGGTGCTGCACCACCTCGCCGAACTGGACGCGCTGCTGCGCAAGGCGATTAACGATTACGATTTCAACGGCTACGTCGCCGCGATCGCCACCTTCGCCAACGCCGACCTCTCCGCCTTCTACTTCGACATCCGCAAGGACAGCCTCTACTGCGACGCGCCCACCGCCTTGAAGCGCCGAGCCTGCCGCACCGTGCTGGACACGCTGTTTCACGCGCTCGTCCGCTGGCTCGCCCCAGTGCTGGTCTTCACCGCCGAGGAAGTATGGACGACGCGGTTCCCCAAGGCGGGGTCGGTGCATCTGCTGGAATGGCCGGAGGTGGAGGGGGCGTGGCTGGAGAAGGGGCTCGCAACTCATTTTGAGACGCTGAAAGCCGTACGTGCCAACGTGCTGGGCGTAATTGAGAGTCATCGAAAGGAGAAACACATCGGCTCTAGCCTTGAAGCACGTATTGCTCTTCGCCTTCCTGATGGTGAATGGGAAAGCCTCTCGAGCTTCGATCTTACTGAAATCTTTATTTGCTCGAAGGTCATTCACGATGTCGGACCGGCTCCATTCGGAAGTGATGACACTAGCGCATGGAATAGTGCGGGAATTAACGTGCCAACTCGCGTAGCGTGGGCGTCCAAGACGCACGATCCCAAATGCGCCCGCTGCTGGCGGCACCGCCCCGAGGTCGGCACGCTCTCCCACGCCGATTTGTGCGACCGCTGCGAGGACGTGATCGCCGACCTCGAAACCCAAACCCAGGCCGCCGCATGACCGATGCCCGCCGCCACGGCCTCGCGCTGGCGCTCGCGGTCCTCGTCGCCGATCAGCTCGCCAAGCTGTGGATCGTGCAAACGGTCGGCCTGCGGCTCAAGGGCAGCGTCGACGTCGCGCCGTTCCTCAGCCTCACCTGGGTCGAAAACCGGGGTATCTCGATGGGGCTCCTCAACTTCGGCGACAGCGGCCGCTGGCTGATCACCGCACTCACGGCCGCGATCGCCGTCGCCGTCGGGTACTGGCTCGCTCGCGAACGCGACGCGCGCGACTCCCTTGCGCTCGGAGCGATCCTCGGTGGCGCGCTCGGCAACATCGCCGACCGCGTGCGGCTCGGCTATGTCGTCGATTTCGTCCATCTTCATATGGGCGAAAGGTCGTTCTACGTATTCAACGTGGCGGACGCCGCGATCACGCTCGGCGTAATCGCGCTTCTGCTCAAGGGCGCAACCAAGCCCCAAGCCCCCCGGAGCGCGTAAGCCCATGACCCGCCGCATCGCCATCTTAGCCGCTCTCGCCGCCGCCGCGACCACCACCGCGTGCGGCGCGCACCGCCACCATGTCGGCGCGTTCGGCGGACGCGGCGCGCCCGACGAACTCGCCATCGGTCGCCAGGCGCCGCTGGTGATCCCGCCCGATTTCAACATCAGCCCGCCCAAGCCCGGCGCACCCCGTCCGCTCGCCCCCGACGCCAAGACCGATGCGCTGCAGACGCTGTTTCCCGATACCGCGCCCAAATCGGCGGCCGAGCAGAACCTGCTCGATCAGTCGGGCGCGACCAAGGCCGATCCCGCCGCGCGCTCGACCGCGGGCGATCCGGGCACCACCGTCACCGACAAGGGCGCCTTCGTGCGCAAGCTCGTCGAAGCCCCCACCGGCGGCGACCCGGCGGTGGCGAAAGTGACGCCCAACCCGTAACCCAAGCGCTTCCCCTCCCCCGCGCGGCCGCTATAGTCCGGCCCCGAGTTCCGGGGATTAGAGGGTCACTGAATGAAAGCCACCGTCGAACGCAGCGCGCTGTTGAAGGCGCTCGCGCACGTCCATTCGGTGGTGGAGCGGCGCAACACGATCCCGATCCTGTCGAACGTGCTGATCGAGGCGGGCGATTGGGGGTTGAGGTTCATGGCGACCGACCTCGATCTGCAACTGGTGGAAAGCTGCGCCGCGCACGCCGAACAGCCGGGATCGACCACCGTATCGGCGGGCACGCTGTTCGACATCGCGCGCAAACTGCCCGAAGGCGCGCAGGTCGAGCTGACGGCGGCCGAGGGCCGGATGACGGTGATCGCGGGCCGCTACCGCTCGCAACTGAGCACACTGCCGCGCGAGGACTTCCCGGTCATCGCCGAGAGCGATCTGCCGATCAAGTTCAGCCTGCCCGCCGCGAGCCTCGCGCGCCTGATCGACAAGACGCGCTTCGCCATCTCCACCGAGGAGACGCGCTATTATCTGAACGGCATTTTCCTCCACGCGACCGATGGCGGCACGCCGCACCTGCGCGCGGTCGCCACCGACGGGCACCGGCTGGCGCGCGTGACATTGGACCGGCCCGACGGCGCGAGCGGGATGCCCGACGTCATCGTCCCCAGGAAATGCATCGCCGAGGTGCGCAAGCTATTGGACGAAGCGCAGGGCGACATCGAAATCGGCCTGAGCGCGTCCAAGATCCGCTTCGATTTCGGCGCGGCGGTGCTGACGTCGAAACTGATCGACGGCACCTTCCCCGATTACAGCCGGGTGATCCCGACCGCGAACGACCGGCTGCTGAAGCTCGATCCGCGCACCTTCGCGCAGGGCGTCGACCGGGTGAGCGCGATCGCGTCCGAGAAGACCCGCGCGGTTAAATTGGCATTGGACCGCGACAAGCTAACCCTATCGGTCACCTCGCCCGAGAACGGCACGGCGGCCGAGGAACTCCCCGCCGATTACGCCGCCACGCCCTTCGAGGTCGGCTTCAACAGCCGCTACCTGATGGACATCCTCGCCCAAATCGACGGCGACGAATGCGAAGTCCACCTGGCCGACGCCGCCGCCCCGACGTTGATCAGGGAAGGGCCGGCGTCGAACGCGCTCTATGTGCTAATGCCGATGCGGGTTTAAAGCGAGCTGACTAGAAACGACGTTCCCAGGACAGAAGCAGCCGGACCTGCCCCTGGGTCCGGTCCCGCGCCGGGCCGGGCAGCGCGACAAGGTAGCCCGCCTCGATCTCGAGTTCGCCCGGAACGGGCAGCTGGTCCAGGTCGGTCTTCAATATCGGTCCGGCATAATGCTCACTGCGCGCGAACGGGCGCGGAAAATTTCCCGCATCGCCAAACGCCGCCGCCCCCGCACGAAGGTCTCCTTTCAAGCTCCAGTCCGCCGAAGCCGCATAGCCGAGCGCGGTGGCGCTGCCGTCGAAAGCCTTGTCTATAATCAGGTTCAAGCGCCCTTCGAACCCGCCATGTCGGCGTTGAAGCAACAACTTCGCTTCCGCACCGTCGGATCCGTGGACTCCCTGCGCATATTCGACGTAGCCCGCAACGTCGACGCCGCGTACGCGTCCGAGCTTGGCAATTCCTTCGACCGCGACTTCTTCGAGCCGCCGCGGCCCGAGCGCATCACGATTCAAACGAGCGAGTACCGCCCCGTATAGGCGCGGTGAGAACGCGTGGCTCGCCTCTAACGTCAGGCCGTCCTCGCCGTCCGACGCACCCCCGGTCAGCCTACCGTACCGCGCCTCGAACTCGGTCGTCCCCGCCTCGATCGTTGCCGGATAGACCTCCTCGCCGACGCCGGGCGCAGCGCCACTCGCGCCAGGAGGCCAGGCGAGCAGAACCATACTCGTAAGAATGCGTCGCATTAGCGTTCTCCTTTTCAGGATAACTGCTATTGCGATGCGCTCTCAATAGCAACAGCGGTAGTCGCGGGTCGGGCCTGTGTTGCAGCCTTGCGGTTCAACCAGTTCTGGACGTTGATCCAACCCATCCCGTCTGCCGCCCGATCTCGGCCCACAACGCCGCGGCCAACCGCTGCGCCGCCGGCCCCGGCCTTCCATCGCCCACTGCTACCCCATCCAGCGCCACCACCGGCACGCAGGGGTTGGTGGTCGATGTCAGGAATGCCTCGCGCGCCGCGTGCGCTTCGGCCAAACTGAAGGCTCGCTCCTCCACCGCCACGCCCGCTTCGGCCGCCACGCGCAGTAGCGTCGCGCGCATCACGCCCGCGAGGATCGCACCGTTGGCGGGGCGGGTGCGGAGCGCGCCGGACGCGTCGACGATCCAGGCGTTGGTCGAGCCGCCCTCGGTGACGTAGCCGTCACGGTCGACGAACCAGGCCTCGCCCGCGCCCGCCGCCCGCGCGGCTTCCTTGGCGAGCACGTTGGGCAACAGCGACACCGACTTTACGTCGGGGCGGGACCAGCGGCCGTCGGCCACGCTCACCACGCGCACGCCCGTCTCAGACGCGCGGCGGCGCGCCGCGAAATCGAACGGGCGGACCGTCATCGCCAGCGTCGGCTGCGTCGCCGCCGGGAAGGCGTGGTCGCGCTTCGCCTCGCCGCGCGTCACCTGCACATACAGCAGCGCGTCCCTCGCACGGTTCGCCAGCAGCAAGCGGCGCGCCACCAAGTTCAAAGCCACTTCCCCCATCGGCGCGGCCATCGCCAGTTCGCCCATCGAGCGCCACAGCCGCGCCAGATGCGCGTCCCAGTCTAGCAGCCGCCCGTTCAGCACCGCGGCAACCTCGTAGACCCCATCGGCGAACTGGAAGGCGCGGTCCTCGACCCCCACCCGCGCCTCGGCCAAAGGCACATAACGACCGTTCACATAGGCGATGCGCGGCAAAGGCCCGCTCCGTTGCAACAAGGATAAGGCCTAAGCGTATGACAGCGCGATGGCGACGGCTCAAATCCTGTGGTTCCGGCAAGACCTGCGGCTCTCCGACCAGCGCGCGGCGATCGCCGCCGCCAAGGCCGGACCAGTCGCGCCGGTGTATGTGCTCGACGACGAGACGCCGGGCGAATGGCGGATCGGCGCGGCGCAACGCTGGTGGCTGCACCATGCGCTCACCACGTTGGGCGCGGAACTCGAAGCCAAGGGCGCGCGGCTGATCCTGCTGCGCGGTAAGGCGGAAACCAGGCTCGCCGAACTCGCCGCCGCGCTCGGCGGGGCCGAGGTCCACGCGCTCGAACACCATGAGCCTTGGGCAAAGGCGCAGCAGCACGGCGTCGCGGCGCGCACCCCGCTCCACCTCCACGCGGGCGCGACGCTCGCCGATCCGTCGGCGGTCACCACCGGCACCGGCGGCCGCTACCGCATCTTCACCCCGTGGTGGAACACATTCCAGAAACGCGGTGCGCCGCCGAAGCCGCTACCCGCGCCCGGGCGGCTGACGATGGCGGGCGCACCCGGGGGCGAGCGGCTCGACGACTGGGACCTGCTTCCCACCCGCCCCAACTGGTCGAAAGGCTGGGAAACCGAGTGGCGGCCGGGCGAAGCGGGCGCGCACGCCACCCTGCAAACCTTCGCCGCGATGGTCCACGGCTACGGCGAGGGCCGCAACCTACCCGGAACGCCGCGCACCTCGCGCCTCTCGCCGCACCTCCATTTCGGCGAAATCTCCGTCGCGCAGGTGTGGCATGCCGCGCACGACGCAGCGGGCGACGCCGCCGAACCGTTCCTGCGCGAAGTCGGCTGGCGCGATTTCGCCGCGCAGATGATCGACCAGTTCCCCACCTCGGCCGACAAGCATCAGCGCGCGCAGTTCGACGCGTTCCCTTTCCGCGAGGCCCCCGGCGAACTCCACGCCTGGCAGCACGGCCAGACCGGCTACCCCATAGTGGACGCCGGAATGCGCCAACTGTGGCGCACCGGCTGGATGCACAACCGCTTGCGCATGATTGCCAGCAGCTTCCTCGTGAAGGACCTGCTGATCGATTGGCGCGCGGGCGAACACTGGTTTTGGGACACGCTCGTCGACGCCGATCTTGGCAACAACGCGCTCGGCTGGCAGTGGATCATGGGCTCGGGCGTCGACAGCCAGCCCTTCAACCGCATCTTCGAGCCGGTCACCCAAGGCCGCAAGCACGATCCCGACGGCGATTACGTGCGGCGGTGGGTACCCGAATTGGCCGGCCTGCCGACGCGCGTGATCCACGCACCTTGGGAGGCGAGCGCGAGCGAACTCGGCGCGGCCAATATGCGGTTGGGCGAAACCTACCCCGAGCGCATCGTCGACCACGCCTTTGCCCGGCGGCGCGCGCTGGAGGCGTATGCGGGCTTGAAGGCCACCTGATACGTCTTGGTCCGGTCAACCGCCCGCCCTAGCCTCCCGCGCCAACCCCCGTTAACCCCTCACGCCAATGTTCCTGCTAGATCGCCTGCTCCGCCGCTTCGTCCATATCGGCCCGCTCACCATCGTCGATGCGCGCGGGCGCACCTACCGCTACGGCGAACCCGCGCCGGGCGTCGTTCCCGTCCGCCTGCGCTTCACCGACCGCGCGCTGCCGTTCCGCATGGTGCGCGACCTGTCGATGGGCGCGGGCGAGGGCTACATGGACGGCAGCATGATGATCGAGAAGGGCGATCCGCGCGCGCTCGCCGAGCTCGTCACCTTGAACGCCGCACGCCACACCGGCGGCGACACCGGCCGCATCATGCACG
>JAABUQ010005294.1_pt1 | contig 20768 bp, 13 predicted proteins | sample 5560001 | NCBI WGS metagenome assembly JAABUQ01 (sample SAMN10711888, study PRJNA513371) | rock metagenome | isolation source: Antarctica rocks | place: Antarctica: Victoria Land, Finger Mt nord | collected 2015-12-18
CGATTCTTTCCACCATTCAGGATCGCGAGTACGTCAAAAAAGAAGGCGGCAAGTTTGCGCCCACCGAACTCGGCATTGTTGTAACCGACCTGCTGCTTGAAAGCTTCAACAACCTCTTCGACGTGCACTACACGGCGCGTATGGAAGAGGAGCTCGACGAGATAGAAGAAGGCAAGCTCGAATGGCGCGTCGCCATGGCTGAGTTCTACAGCCGCTTCCAAAAAGACTTGGAACATGCGGCCCAGAACATGACCGACATCAAACGCATGGAGCGTCCTACCGACCTCACCTGCGAAAAATGCGGTAAGCCGTTGGTCATCAAATGGGGTAAGCACGGCAGCTTCATCGCCTGTACCGGTTATCCCGAGTGCACTAACACTCGTGAGCTCACCGTCGACCTGCCCGACGTGGATGGCGCGAACCTGGGCGAGCAGGACGAGGCCGAATACTGCGGAAATTGCGGCCGTCCCATGGTCTTGAAGAAAGGCCGCTTCGGCCAGTTCTTTGCCTGCTCCGGCTATCCGGATTGCAAAACTACCAAGCAAATCGGCGGGGAACAGCGTAAGGACGTGCCGCTCGAAGAAAAATGTCCGCAGTGCAACAGCAACCTGGTCCAGAAGTTTGGCCGCTATGGCGAGTTCGTCGCCTGCAGCGACTATCCCAAGTGCAAATACGTCAAGCAGAAAACAATCGGCGTACCCTGCCCGAACTGTTCAGAAGGGCAGGTTGTGGAGCGTCGCTCCAAGCGCGGCAAGACCTTTTACGGCTGCAATCGTTATCCTGATTGCGACTTCGTGGCCTGGGGTAAACCCATTCCCGAGAAGTGCCCCGAATGCGGCAGCAGCTACTTAATCGAGAAATTTCCCAAATCCGGCCCCGTGGCCCAGTGCCCTAACTCCGACTGCAAATTTAAACACCCCCTCGAAGTCGTACCCGAATCTAGCGAAGCGGAAGCGGTGGCCGAGCCTAGCGTCGCGTAATCTGCTGCGCTGCCGCGGCTCCGCGTAAGGTTCACTTCTCACCGTGCCTCCGCCACCCCAGGATTCCTTGCCAGTCGAGCAGCAACGCTTGGCCGAAGCGGAAAATCACGGCAAACACTGGAGACGTTGGGGTCCCCATCTCGCCGAGCGCGCCTGGGGCACCGTCCGTGAAGACTATAGCGCTGACGGAGACGCCTGGGAGTACTTCCCACACGATCACGCCCGCTCGCGCGCTTATCGCTGGACGGAAGACGGTATTCTCGGCATCTGTGACAACCACCAATATCTCTGCTTTGCTCTTGCGCTCTGGAACGGCGCGGACGCCATTCTCAAAGAACGCCTCTTTGGATTAACTGGCAAACAGGGCAACCACGGTGAGGATGTAAAAGAGCTTTACTATTACCTCGACGCCACTCCTACAAGCTCCTATCTCAAGGGCCTCTACAAATACCCGCAAACGCGTTTCCCTTACGAAGAGCTAGTGGAAGAGTCTCGCCGCCGTACGCGCCACGATCCCGAGTACGAATTGCAGGATACCGGCGCATTCCGCGAAAACCGCTACTTCGATGTGTTCGCGGAATATGCCAAGCACGATGCCGACGACATCCTGATCCGCATCACGCTCGTGAATCGCGGACCGGAAGCTGCGCCGCTTATGTTGCTGCCCACGCTCTGGTTTCGCAATACCTGGACTTGGCGGAGCAATGAAGAACCTCCGGGCAAGCCCTTTTTACGCTTAAGCAGGCCGGACGGGATCGAAGCTCACCACGCCGAACTGGGCGACTTCACGTTGTCTCTCGACGGCACGCCTCCAGTCCTCTTCACCGAGAACGAGACCAACACCCAGCGTCTGTGGCAAACTGCCGGCGAAGGCAAGTTCTACAAGGACGCGTTCCACGAATTCCTCATTCATGGCCGCAATGACGCTGTCAACGCGCAACAGCAAGGCAGCAAGGCATCGGCGGTGTATTCGCAAATCCTCGAACCCGGCCAGCAGATCGTTCTCCGCTTTCGCCTTTCCCGCGCCGGTCTGCCCAGCCTCCCTCGCGATCAGTGGGATGCCATCTTCGCACAGCGCATCGTCGAAGCCAACGAGTTCTACACCCACCTTGGCCAAAGCCTCCACCAGGAAGCCGCGCACGTCCAGCGCCAAGCGTTCGCCGGCATGTTCTGGGGCAAGCAGTTCTACCACTTCGTCGTCGAGAACTGGTTGAACGGCGATCCCGGCGCGCCACCGCCTCCCGAACAGCGCAAACATGGCCGCGACAGCAAATGGCGTCACCTGTTCAATGCCGATGTTATTTCAATGCCCGACAAGTGGGAGTATCCCTGGTACGCTGCCTGGGATCTCGCCTTCCATACCGTCGCCATTGCCCCCGCCGATCCCGATTTCTCAAAGGCCCAACTCTCGCTCTTCCTGCGGGAATGGTATCTGCACCCTAACGGTCAGATCCCGGCTTACGAATGGTCCTTCGGCGATGTGAACCCGCCCGTGCATGCCTGGGCCGCTTGGCGGGTTTTCAAAATTGACCAACGCATCAAAGGCAAGCCGGACTATGCTTTTCTTGAGCGCGTCTTTCATAAGCTCCTGATGAACTTCACCTGGTGGGTGAATCATAAAGACTCCGAAGGCGCCAACATCTTTGAAGGCGGTTTTCTCGGCCTCGACAACATCGGCATCTTCGACCGCAGCGCTCCGCTTCCCAGCGGCTGGCTGCTCGAACAGTCCGACGGCTCCAGTTGGATGGCGATGTATTGCCTCAACATGCTTAAGATCGCGCTGGAACTTGCCGGGTTTGACCCGGCATACGAGGATATCGCCAGCAAATTCTTCGAGCACTTCCTCTATATTGCCGACGCTATCAATCACCACGAAGGCGCCGGATTATGGGATGAGGAGGACGGCTTCTACTATGACCGCCTGCGAACCAACGCAAGCGATTTTCAACTGTTGCGTGTCCGTTCTCTGGTGGGACTCGTTCCGCTATTCGCGATCGACACTCTCGAACCCGACGTGGTCGAATGCCACCCCGGTTTTAAGAAGCGCATGGAATGGTTCATCGATCACCGCATCGACCTAACCGAAGGGCTTGCCTCCATGACGCAAAGCGGCATGGAAGAGCGCCGGCTACTCTCCGTCGTGAATGGTCCCCGGCTTAAACGAATCCTCCGCCGCGTTTTCGACGAGAATGAATTCCTGTCACCCTACGGTATTCGCTCACTTTCCCGCTATCACAAAGAACACCCTTACTCTTTGCCGCTCCCAGGATCAAACGCCTATGTCAATTACGAACCGGCCGAGTCCAAAATCAATATGTTCGGTGGCAACTCCAATTGGCGTGGGCCCGTGTGGTTCCCCATGAACTTCTTGATTGTGGAAGCGCTGCAGCGTCTCCACCACTACTACGGTGAGTCCCTTCTCGTTGAGTTCCCAACCGGTTCGGGCCATCGCGTGAATCTGTGGGAAGCTTCGCAACTACTCTCTCGGAGGCTGGGCGCGCTCTTTTTACCGGACAAGAACGGCGACCGCCCGATTTACGGCGCCAACCAGCTATTCCAGGAAGATCCCCACTTCCGCTGTCACTTACTATTCTATGAGTATTTCAACGGCGATACAGGCGAGGGCTTAGGTGCGAATCACCAAACCGGCTGGACCGGTCTTGTCGCGAAACTGCTCCAGCAAAGCGGCGCTCCGGAAGTTTAACTGTCCTCCCGGAAAACCTGGCAATGGGTACTTCGATCAGCGGATCGGTGGTTGTATAAAATAGCGCCTGCTTCGGGCCTTCCTTCTATCGTCCGTTTTCTGACGGGACCCCTAGATCGGCGAGCGAACATCCCGTTGCTCGCGTCTCAGGATGCTGGACTGGTTTACCGGCGAGCACATTAGCAATGGCGTTCTCAAGATCATGAACCTGGGCAACTGGGCGCGCTTTGCCGATATCGATGTACCGGTCATCAATCCGCCCGTGATAGGCGAGTCGGCCCGCTCCATCGAAAACCGCCGCTTCGGGAGCAGTATCCACTCGCGCGCGTCTAGTAAGACGATGATCCGGATCCCGCAACGGCGTTCCGGGAAAGCCATACTGCGCGATGTGATTGCCGATGGCTCCGTCTGGTTCGGAACGATCCGGATACACCAACCAAAAATCGACGCTCTCGGCCTTGAACTCTCTTGCAATGCGCTGTAGCTCGGGTGCATAGCGGTTCGTGATAGGACATTCGGTCCGAACGAACAGAAACACTCGAGCGCGAGCGGAAGAAGCAAATGGATCGTGCGAAACGGCGGAGAGGATCGGCGTTTCAGCGGTTCCATGGGGCACTGCCAGTAGCCACAGGATGCTGCACGTAAGCAGACGCTTCAAACTCCGCAACATCGGCCGTTTAGAAAATGAAATTGAGACCGCCGCGGAAGGCACGAGGTGACTGCACGATCAAAAGCCTGTGCCCACCCCCGGTATCAAGAGGCAAATACCCTTGCGCCAACAGATTTCGGAGATCGGCGGTGATCTCTAAGCGCCCAGGTAGCCCGAATAAGGAGGGCAGCGGCTGCCGGAAGTTGAGATTGAGCCCAGGCTGTATATAGAGATTTTCCGTCGTGAAGACGTGCCGCGGAACCAACGTCCTGCTGTCTACCCAGCCGTAGTTGGCGGAAATTTTTGTTCCTGGACCGGGTAGTCGAACCTGCACATTCGCCGATGCCACATTGCTGTTTTTTTCATCCAGGAAGTTTTGTTGAGTTCCCCACGCCTCAGACAAGCCGGAACCATTGGCGGAAAAACCACCCATGCGTCCGTAGGCAAGCGCTACATCGAGAGATTCGTTAACGCGCTGGTCTAGCGAGGCGATGTAGCCGTTCCGGCGGTAATTCCCCATATTGTAAGTGGAGGTGGTGGACACACCGTCGTAAAACAGGTCGCCTCCGTCGAGCGCAGATAGATCGCCAGCGACGTTCATCCGGCCATTCGAAACGTCTTCAAAGAACGCGCTGGCCGCATATGTCAGCGATCCGCTCGTTTTGCGGTAACCCACTTCGTAGTTCTGACTGCGCTGTAGCTCAAGACGGCCATTTCGCTCCGAAAGCTGCGGCAGGCGGGCCAGGGTATTGACCGTATCGATCAGCTCACCGCTTGAGGTATCGTATTCCGCGGCTTTGTACTGTTGATGGGCGGTCAATTCATCTGGTCTGCCACCATCGCTATAGGCGGCAATGAGCTCGCCCGCATTTCCCAAGCTCACGGTAACCCGCGCGAAGGGGCTTACTCGGCTGGTGTGCTGCAGGTAAGCTACAGACTCGCCCGTCATGCCGTATTCGATATGTACGTCGTCGAGCAGATCAGTCACTTCATAAATACTCAGCGACATGGTACGGATCGAGGGAGCCGTACCGAGTTCACTGCTAGTACTTGCAAAACCTGGTAGCTGGGGGGTTGCCGTGCCTAGTAGCGCCATGGTGAAGGTCACTTCGGGCGGCCTTCCGAACCCGCCGCTTTCGTTGCGGGTATAAATAGCACAGAGCCCCACGGCCGTGGGTCCCAGATTTGCGTGTCCCAGGTTGGCGGCCTCACCGAAGGTGCCCCCAATCTGAACCTGATTTTTACCAAAAATATTCGTGGACAGCGCGAACCCGGTGCCAAAGTCACCGGAACCGGAATCCGTGTCGATCAGACCGCCATCGCCGCCGGACAGGGTAAGCATGGCGCGCGTTCCCGAAAAAACTCGCGGCCGCGCCTCAGCGCTTTCTTCTGTCTCCAGCCGTAGATAACGTGTGATGGGGCGGGTGGCCGGGGACGAGCGAAGAACCCATTTCCAGTCGCTGGTCATAGCGCCATCCGGCACGGAGTAGCTCACCTGGATATTGCTGAACAGAGTAGCCAGACGGATTCGAAGAACGCTATCCAGCCCTGCCTTCACCGCAATCTTGTCGCGACCGGCCGGAAGAAAGCTGGCTAGCGAAACACGAACCGAATAGACGTCAATCGGCAGAGCGGCAAACGCAAATCGCCCATCCGCGGAGGTCAACGTTTGCGAAACGGGCCGATCGTATTTGTTGAAGAGCTGAACCGAGGCGCCCATCTGCGGAATGCCGGACACATCCATCACAGACCCAAGCAGGTTTCCCGTCACCCGGAACGAAAAATCGGCAGCCGCCCCGTGGCCCGCAAGCAGCAGAACTGCGGAGAACAAAGCAGCAGGCATACTCGCACTGCGCGGCAGGAGTCTCTTGACGCGTCGTGTTCTCGATGCGGTGCTGATCTTGCAGTTCGCGAAAACCTTCAAATCCAACCTTTCGCGCTCCCAACCTCTACAGCCGACTGATGACTATGATGTTACCGTAAATTGCGCCGACGGGGTCAGGCTTTGGTTTTTCAGTTTATCGTTGACCTTCAACTTCAAGGTGTATTTCCCAGGGGCTAGGCTCTTCAAAGGGAGCTTCTTCTCTATCGTCACCAGAAAGGGCGAAGCATTAGGGATGGTAGTGATGTCGTCGATTTGCGTTAGCACCGTCTGGTTGGCGGCGTTCAACACGTTATATTCAACAGTTCCCGCGGGTTTCTTGGTTTTCTCATCCATGCCGAGGTTATAAAACTCGGTATAGATGCCCATGGTTTCGTCCTGCTTGAAGCTGTCACCCACCCGGGGCCGGACTTTTGAGCTGCGAATCACGAACTGACCGGCGCCAATGCTTTTGGTGGGAACGCGCTCGAGTTGATCGGCGAGAATCACGCTACTTGATCCCAATTGATCTTCGTCATAATGCGGTACGACGAGCGCCATTTCAAAGTTGTTGATTGTATTGCCCACCACATCTTTGGCGACGACATTCAGGCGGTAGGTGCCGGGCGCCAACGGGATGGTCTTCGAATATATCTGAGAACCGTTCATGGACTTCTGCAGCATCTCGGCGGGCACTTGGGCGGTCACCGTGTCCTCAAACCAGTTCACCCGCCGCCGGGTCAGCGAGGTGATGCGGCCATAGAGATTGATAGTCGCTTTAGAAATTTTGTCTTTGGTGGCGTAGTTCAGGTCGTTGTTCTTGAACAGCAGCGTCAGGCTGGTGAGAACCGTGGCATCGGTGACGCGAATATAGTCGGCGCGGACCTGCATCGGCAGCGTGTTGTAGCGAATAGTCGAGTTGACGGCCGCTTCAAGATCCTTAAACTTGATGGTAGGAGGGGCCTGCAGTTTGGCGAACTGCTCCAAACGCGTAAATTCGTTCATGCTTTCGGGCAAAGGGTTGCCGCCGGTACCCAGGTGGGTGCCATCGGTGCGCGTGAACCTCTGCGTCTTATTGGACATACTCATCTGCTCCGACATGGTAAGACCGGCGCCGGGAACGTAGAGCAGAGCGTCTTTTTCCTCAGGATCCAGACTGATTTTGTACTCACCGCTCATAGTGGTGTCGACGAACTCGATGATGACGTTGGTGCCGACGCCGTCCAGATAGCGATAACGCCAGTCTTCGAACGGATAGGTTGAAGTTTCGCCGCCGCCTTCTTCCATGGGCCGCTGGTAAGAACCGCCTGAAGGGTGTGACTCGATCTCATCCGCGGCTCCGTATTTAATGTAGATCATGCCCCGGTCAGTCTTCCACCCTGGGATGCCGGAGGCGTAGTGATCGTTCGAGTAAGCGATGCGCCGGTAGTGCTCTTCCTTAAACTCGTTCTCTTCCGTGTCGGGCGTAGGATCGCGGCGGAGCCAGAACTGCTCCACAAATTGCTGCCGCTCGTCGTCCGTCCTCAGACGCTTAAATGCCAGTTTCTCTTCGTCCGTGATGATGTAGACTACGTCTTCATTCATCCACTTCTTCCAAGGACCGGCTAGCTCTTTCTCAAGCTCCCTCTGCTTCCGGGCGATCTGCTTTTTGGTAAGCGGCCTGGCAACGGTTTCGTGGGTGGAATCGCTGGAGCCTGCACCCTTGTCTCTAGTCTGCTCATGGGCGCTCTGCTCTTGAGCTGTCACATGTCGCGCGGTCAGCGTGGCAGCCATGAGCGTGATGACGGAAATGCCAACCAGGAAAGGAGAACGGCGAGCAGGCGAAAACTTCATTTCAGGAAAACCACCAGTTTCAAGAAAGCTTGTGAGGGCTACTCTTCAGTCTAAGTGCGTTTCAATTCAACGTCAACGCCCTCGACGTTTATTCCGCAGTTCCGGTTTCGCTAAGTCAGTCCACGAACGCGTGTTTTCACGCGTCAATCACCTGACAACGCGGTTGCCTACCGGAATCGGTAGATACGCTTCCGAATTGAAGAGTTAGACGGAGCCCGTATCCCGCCAGGCGTGCCCTACGTCAGCAATTTCAGTAATATAGACGGAAGGAGCGATTGGTTGCCGACGTGCAAACACCTCCGTACTTTATAGAATCGGGGAGTATGACGGGCTGCTGAGTACCCCCGTCCGAGTGTCTTGTTGTGAGCGCGTCTAGAAATCAATTCGCAGGTACTCTGTTGCTTATCTGCACGGCCGCCGCTATTCTCGCAGCCGTACTGAGTTTTAGGCAGTTGCGTACCTACCCGCTGCACGATGACGGCGTGACATGGGTTGATAAGGCATGGGTTGACAAGACATCGGTTGACAAGACATCGGTTGATAAGGCCGCAGAAGGGCGCAATCAGGTCGTCGCTGAGTACGTTTCAGGCGGGGGACCGGGTGAGAGGGCGGGTATCCGGCTCGGCGACCAAGTCCTAAAGATCCAAGCCTTTCCCATTGCGACGTCGCTAGACGTCCCAAAAGCGCTATGGCAAATTCCGCTTTCTGACGGTGTTCCCCTAGGGCCAACGCGTTATACATTGCGGCGCAGTGGCATTGAGTTCCAAAAGAATAATATCTTTATTCGAGCCGCGCCTCGCGATTCGGCCCTCTATTACCAATACGGCGTAGGCTTTTTTTATCTGGCGATCGGCCTGTTCGTCTACTACCGCCGAACCAGCGCGGCCAAGTCGTTCCAGTTCTTTGTTCTGTGCCTCTTTTCGTTTGCCGCCTCCTGCTTTCATTATTCGGGGAAGCTCAACACGTTTGATGAGGCTATGTATTGGGGTAATCTTCTTTCCGCCCTGCTCGCCCCGGCGGTGTTCCTCCACTTCTGCCTCACGTTTCAAGAAAGCCCGCGCTGGCTGCAGGGCCGTGGGAAGTGGTTACTGTTATATACCCCATCCGCGCTTCTTCTGCTTCTGATTGCGGCTGCCGCCCAGGGTTGGATCAAAACTTCTACTCCGCTGCTTGAGATCCGCTGGTTTCTGGACCGAGTGACGCTCGGCTTTTCCATGCTGCTGTACTTCGCCGGCGCATTCGCCCTGGGAGTCGATTTCAGGCAGGCAGAGGATCCGGTTCTGCGGCGGCAGTTGAAGTACTTACGCAACGGCGCGTTGGTTGGACTGGCGCCGTTTACGTTGCTGTACGCAATTCCCTACATACTGGGGGTCGTTCCGAATCATTTGATGAATCTAAGCGTGCTCTCCATGGCGCTCATCCCGCTGACGTGGGCCTACGCGATTACGCGCTACCGGCTGATGGATGTGGACATCATCTTTCAGCAGGGCTACGTTTACACGCTCGCGACGCTGGTGGTGATCGGCGCCTTCTACGGTCTCTTTTTCCTCATCTTCGACATGCGCACGATCGGGCCGGCGGCCTTTGTCGTTCTGATCTCATTCGCCACCTTCCTCTTCCAGCCGCTCCGCAACTGGATCCAGGAGCAACTGGATCGCTGGGTGTTTTATCGCGACCGCTACGATGCCCGTCTCACCCTGATCGAGTTTGCGCGCGAGCTTAGTTCGGAGACCGATCAGAACGCGATGCTGGCAAAGGTGTCGGATCGCTTGGTGCGAACGCTTTCTATCCAGCAGATTGGGTTCTTTCTGGTGAACGAGACTTCGGGGGAGTTTCAGCTTCATTCGCTGGGGCAGAAGCAGGGACGTACGGCAAAGTCCCTGATGCACTCGCTCGATTTGCAATTTCTCCACGAGTCGCCAGAGAAACCGTATCTTTTCTTTGAGCGGCCGAAGCATCTGCGCGATATCGTTTCGCAGCAGTGGCCCCAAGCGGTGCGCGATACCATCGCGAATCTGGACTTCACATACTACGTAGCTTGTAAATCTCGCGGCAAAACCATTGCCTTTTTCGGCGTGAGCCGCACCACCGAAGGCGACTTCTTGTCGAGCGACGACATTGAGCTGCTGGTGACGCTTTCCAACTACGTGGCCATCGCCATCGAAAACTCCCGGCTCTATAGCTCATTGCAACGCAAAGCGGATGAGTACGAACGCCTGAAGGAGTTCAGCGAAAACATCGTCGAATCAATCAATGTCGGGATTCTGGCGGCTGATTTGGACGATCGCGTGGAGAGCTGGAACACTCAGATCGAAAAGCTGACCGGTATTTCGCGTGAAGAGGCCATCGGCAAGACTCTACCTGAACTCTTCGCGCCGGAGCTTTGCCAAAGCTTTGATGAATTTCGTGGCGAAGGCGGCGTCCACAACGTTTATAAGACGGCTTTGCGCCGGCGGGACGAAATCTCGCCAGCCATGGCAAACGGATTTCCGGCGAACGGGATTCAAAGAAACGGCTATGGCGGATTAGAATTAGCGAAGGCCGCTTCCGCGCCGAGGGAATCGGTCGTCAATCTGGCGATAGCCCCGCTGGTCTCGAAAGAGCTAGAGCGGATTGGCCGGCTGATTATTTTCGACGACGTCACCGATCGCGACGACTTGGAGCGCAGGCTGGTGCAAGCCGACAAGCTCAGCTCCATCGGTCTCCTGGCTGCCGGCGTGGCTCACGAAGTGAACACGCCCTTGGCGGTGATTTCTACTTACGCCCAGATGCTAGCCAAGCAAGTATCGGGCGACGATCAGAAATCGAAGCTGCTCGAAAAGATCGCTAAGCAGACTTTTCGCGCGAGTGAGATTGTGAACTCACTTCTGAACTTTTCGCGCACCTCCCCAACCGACTTCTTGGAACTGGATCTAAACCGGGTGATTCGCGAGACGGCTACGCTGGTGGAGCACCAGTTTGAAAAGAACGGTGTTATCACTCGCATGAACGTGGCCGAGGATCTACCCTCCGTGCGAGGAAACTCCGGCAAGCTACAGCAAGTTTTCCTGAATCTCTTCATTAATGCTCGGGACGCCATGCCGGCCGGCGGCACGCTCACGGTGCGCACGTGGGCCGAAAATGGGTTTGCGCACGTGGAGATTGCCGATACCGGCCAGGGTATACAGTCGGAACATCTCCCGCGCATCTACGATCCGTTCTTCACAACTAAGGCGCTGAAGAAGGGAACTGGCCTGGGACTTTCGATCACCTACGGCATTGTGCAGGAGCATCACGGCGTGATCGAAGTAGAGAGCGCGGTGGGCCGCGGCACGCGCTTCCGGCTGGAATTTCCTAGCGCTTCAGCGCGAGTGGCACGGCCGCTTGAGCCCAGGCGCGAGGCCCAGCCGGCTTAAGGTCCCGGCAAACCCTGTGGCCGCCCCGTCCCGCGATGTCTGATACAACGGCTGTAGTGGGTTTTCAAAACCAGACATTACCGGCTGACCGCGTCAGTCCTCCCGAGCGCCGCCGCATCCTCGTGATTGACGATGAGGCCGATATTCGCGAGAGTCTCGAAATGCTGCTGACGGGCGAGAACTACTCCGTCGATCTGGCCGAGAACGCTACGGCCGGCCTGCAGAAGTTTGAAGCGGGCCCGTACGATCTTGTGCTGCTCGATTTGATGATGCCCGACCGCTCGGGCCTGGAGGTTCTTGGCGACATTCGGCAGCGCGACTCCGAGACCCCGGTGTTCCTGCTTACCGCCTATGGGTCCATCGAAGTCGCGGTGCGCGCGCTAAAGGCGGGCGCTAACGACTACTTCGCCAAGCCCTGGGATAACGAGAAGCTGCTGATTGAGATCGAGCGGATGATCTCAAAAGGTCGTCTGGAACGCGAAAACACGCAGCTCAAACGCGCTCTCAAACAGCGTTATGCGTTTCCCAACATCGTGGGTAAGAGCGACCGCATGCTGCGCCTACTAGACCAAGTGGCGCAAGTGGCCCCGAGCCGGGCGACCATTCTGATTACCGGTGAGACGGGCACCGGCAAGGAGCTGATCGCGAAGGCGGTGCATGCGCACTCCGCGCGCGCCGACCAAGCCTTTGTTCCGGTAAACAGCGGGTCGCTTTCGTCAGAGCTGCTGGAATCCACGCTGTTCGGTCACGTAAAAGGATCGTTCACCAGCGCCATCGCGAACCGTAAAGGCTATTTCGAGACCGCCAATCGGGGAACCATCTTCTTCGACGAGATCGGAACCATCGCACCCGAGATCCAGGTCAAGCTTCTGCGCGTGCTGCAGGACCGCGAGTTCATGCCGCTGGGTTCCAACGAAACCATGCGTGTAGACGTTCGCCTGATCGCCGCGACCCACGCGGATCTGCGGAAGCTGGTGGAGGAAGGAAAGTTCCGGGAAGATCTCTACTATCGCCTGAACGTCATCAACCTGGTCCTGCCCCCATTGCGCGATCGCAAGGAAGATATACCTCATCTGATCGACGCCTTTTTTACGCGCTACTGCCGTGAAAACGAGAAGTTCCTCAACAGCGATGGGCGTTCCGTCCTCACCTTCGAACCTGAGGCGATGCAGATCCTGATGGAGCACAACTGGCCCGGCAATGTGCGCGAATTAGAGAATGCCGTCGAGCGCGCCGTCGTGCTGGCTACCTCATCTTCTGTTCCGGCTCATGTATTGCCGGATCATCTGCAGCAGGCCAGCGGATTGCGAATCTCGCGCGATGGCAACGGCATGCTAGCGCCCGATGCATCGTTGTTCGAGGTCGTCGCCGATTTCGAGCGGCGCAAGATTATTGAAGCGCTGGAGACCGTGAACTACAGCCAAACCGAAGCGGCCGAGTCACTGCGCATTCCGCTTTCCACGCTGAACCAAAAAATTAAGCGGCTGAGTATCGATGTCAAGCGGCGTGCGGCGGGCTAGCCCGGGCAGCTTTCAGGTACGATACTCTCCAACGAGAGGATTTCCCATGAAAGCTATTTGCCCGGCAGTAGCCGCGTTCGCGCTGTCGTTTATCTATATCCCGTTGATCTGTACTCAGGTGATCTATGGCCAAGCGACGCCGCCGAACGCTCCGCCTATGCCACCTGAGCAGGTTCAACAAAAGCCGGCCCCGGCGGCTCAGCCACCGCTGTCGCAAGAGCAAAAGATGCTGCAGGACTGGCCCAATTTGGCGCGCTATCGCAATGACGACGTGAAGGCCGGTGCTCCAGCCACCGGCGAAGATCGCGTCGTCTTTATGGGTGACTCCATCACGGATGGGTGGAGCCTCGCTCAGTTCTTCCCTGGAAAGCCCTATATCAACCGCGGAATCAGCGGACAAACCACTCCCCAGATGCTGGTCCGTTTCCGGCCGGACGTGATTGCGCTCAAGCCGAAGCTCGTAGTGATTCTGGCGGGCACAAACGACCTGGCCGGTAACACGGGGCCTGAGACTTTAGAGGATATAGAAAGCAATCTAGCGTCCATGGCGCAGTTGGCGCAGGCGAACGGCGTCAAGGTTGTATTGTCTTCGGTAATGCCCGTGTGCGACTACATCAAACCGCAGACAGAGCATCGGCCGCCCGGTAAAATCATCACGCTGAATTCGTGGATCAAAGACTTCTGCACACGCAACGGATTTATCTATCTTGATTACTACTCGGCCATGCTCGACGAGAAAAATATGCTGAAAAAGGAGTTGACCCGCGACGGCCTTCATCCGAACAACGCCGGATATCAAACCATGGGCCCGCTCGCTTCGAAGGCGATTGAGACGGCGCTCGGCAAAAGCTGAAGGGCGCCGAAGCTACAGGTGAAATTCCTCGCCGATTTCGTGAACGCACACCCGTTCCGGCTGTGAACCCGCCGCAGCCAGCATCCGCTCAATAGGTTCCAAACGTGGTTCGCGGCTTAACTGAAACGTCTGGTGATGCACGGGAAGAACGTATTCCGCTCCTGCGTCGTTCGCCATTGTCCAGGCCTGTTCGGGATTGCAGTGGACGCGAATCCACGGATCGTACGCGCCAATCGGCATAATCGCAAGCTGCACCGGTTTGGAGGAGCGCACCTGTTTGAAAGCCTCCGTATAAGCCGTGTCTCCGCCGAAGACGATTCGATGCCGGCCCGCTTCCACCAGGTATCCGTTGTATCCGCGATAAATGTCGCTGCGCATGCGCGCTCCCCAGTGAGCCACCTCAAAAGCGGTCACTGAGGCCGAGCCTGCTTGCACAGTTTCATTCCAACCCAGTTCATGCACAGCGCGGTAACGCTTCGGACGAAGCAGGTCCGAGGTCTTCTCCGCGGTCACCACCTGAGTGCGGGCGTTTTCGAGCCGCCGCAAGCTGGGCAGATCGAAGTGATCCATGTGCGCATGTGAGAGGAGGACCAGGTCGATAGCCGGTAGCTCCTCGAACGCGGCGGCGACATCCACCAGTCGCTTGATGCCGACGGTCACGGGACCGAAGTTCAAGCCCACACGCGCGCTGAACACCGGATCCGTGAGAATCGTAAACCCATCCACCTTCAGCAGTACGGTGCTATGCCCCAGCCAAGCCGCATGTAAGCCGGTGTCGGGCCAGAGTTCTAGCTGAGGATGTTTCGGAGCGGGAACGCTCTCCCGTTTATATTCCTTCGAGATTTCGCGGAAGAAGGCGGGCGCCGCGCGCCGCAGAAACTTCGCTGTTTCCGGAGCGCGCGCCAAGCGGCTGGAGAAAGCCGTTGCCCGGGTCTCAGCCGATGAGTGCCTATACGTTACGAAGCGGCTTGGCAAGCGAGTACTCCCCAATGTTCGCAGATGCCGATCTCGAGCCGGTATTCTGAACCACCGGCCAAACCATTTCGTTACCCTTGACAATCTACAGGAACCGCTGTAAGCTTCTTCTGTCGAACGCCGAGAGGAAGAGGAACGTGCCGAAACCCAAAAGCGGCCTTCTGCAGGGTACGCTTGACCTGCTGGTTTTAAAGACGCTGGACTTGGAACCCATGCATGGTTGGGGCATCGCCCAGCGCATTCAACAGATTTCGGAAAGTGTCCTGCAAGTGAATCAGGGTTCGCTCTATCCAGCGCTCCACCGGCTCGAAGAGCAGGGCTGGATCCGGTCGAACTGGGCCGCTTCTGAGAACAATCGCCAAGCCAAATATTACGAGCTGACGCGCTTGGGACGTAAGCAACTCATCGAAGAGACCGAGAACTGGCACCGGCTTTCTACCGCCGTCGGCCGCATTGTTGGAACAGCGTAGGAGGTTGGAAATGGCCCACAGACTTAGATCCATCCTTCATTTCCTGCTGCGCAGGCAGAAGGAGGAACAGGAACTCGATGCCGAGCTTCGTTACCACGTTGAGCGGCAAACCGAGCAAAATATGGGGCGCGGTCTGAGCGCCAGCGAAGCGAAACAGGCGGCCCTCCGGTCCATTGGCGGAGTAGAGCAGGTCAAGGAAGAATGCCGCGATGCCCGGCTAGGCCGCGCGGTGGAAGCAACCCTGCAGGACATCCGCTATGGCCTGCGAGTGTTGTTCAAAAATCCGGGCTTTGCCTGCACCGCGATTGTCACGCTGGCCCTTGGTATTGGCATCAACACAGCCATCTTCAGTGTTGTTTACGGCATTCTGCTACGTCCCTTGCCTTACCGCGAAGGCGGACAGTTGGTCGTTCTGCACCAAGTGGCGCCGCACGCGCATCTGGCCGACGTTCCCTTTTCAGTTCAGGAAATCATCGATTATCGCGAGCAGAACCACACCCTGCAAGGAGTGGTGGAGCACCATGCGATGTGGTTCTTGCTGCTCGGAAAAGATTGGGCGCAACGCGTTCAGACGGCTGTGGTTTCCGCGAATTTCTTTGACGTGCTGGGAGTGAAACCGCTGCTCGGCAGAACGTTTGTGGCCGCTGACGAACAGCACAACGCGGACGCCGTGCTGATACTCAGCTATAGGTACTGGCAAACGCAACATGGCGGAGATCCAAACGTCGTCGGGAAGGTTTTCGGGATGAACAATCGCCGGCACACCGTCATCGGCGTGCTGCCGCCCTTTCCGCAATATCCGGTAGAGAGCGATGTTTACATGCCGACGTCGCAATGCCCCACTCGATCCGATCCAAAATTCATCGCTGACCGGAGCGCCCGCATGATGACGGCGTTCGCGCGCTTAAAACCGGGCGTAAGCGTCGGGCGCGCCCAATCCGACTTGTCCACCATCGCAGGGCGCCTGCAGATGGCATATCCAGAGGCGTATCCAAAAGAGTACGGCTATGGAGCTTCCGTGATCCCGCTACGCGACGAGCTCACGCGCCGTGCCCGCGTCACCTTTCTGGTTCTGCTTGGAGCCACGGGCTTCGTGCTTCTGATCGCCTGCGCGAATGTAGCGAATCTATTTTTAGCGCGATTGCTGCGGCTGGAACCCGAGCTCGCCTTACGCGCCGCGCTGGGCGCCAGCAAGTCGCGCCTCATCCGGCAGCTATGGACGGAAAGCATGCTTCTCTCCTTATCGGGTGGTGCGCTGGGCCTGCTTGCCGCACGTTTTGCCGTTGGCTTGCTGGCCAACTTCGCGGAGCGCTTTTCCCCTCGGGCCAGTGAAGTCAAGGTGGACACTCCGGTGCTTCTCTTTGCGCTTGCACTGTCGCTGTTAACCGGCCTGCTCTTCGGTCTGGCGCCTGCGTTCTCTTCCGTTGGGCGCCTTAGCGATGGCTTGAAGCAGGGAGTGGCGCGCATTACGGCCGGCGCCAACCGGCAGCGCTTTCGCGGAGCTTTAGTCATCACCCAAGTGGCAGTTTCGTTCATGCTTCTGATCGGCGCGGGGCTGATGATACGAAGCTTCTCGAAGCTCCAACAGGTGAATCCAGGTTTTGCCCTTGACCATGTGCTCACCATGCGGCTGAGTCCTAACTTTTCGCGTTACAACGCCCAGCAGTTTGGGATGCTGGATAAGGAAATCCTGCGTCGCGTCAATCACGTTGGAGCAATTCAATCGGCAGCGCTGGCGTCAAGCTTTCCGTTCAATCCCGAAGGGGCTGAAATGGGGCGCGACACGGAGGGCCTGGAGATTGAAGGAAGACCTAGATCGAAGGGCGAGCTAGCGGCTACGGCTGATCTCATGGTGGTGAGCGCCGCGTATTTTCAAACTCTTCGTCAACCGCTGCTGAAAGGGCGCGCTTTTACGGAACAAGACGCAGAGGCGCCGGCTCCCCTGGCGGTCGTCATCAATCAGGCCCTGGCCCGGCATCGCTGGCCGACGGAAGATCCCATTGGTAAACGGATCAAATTTGGCGGCCGCAAAACTTGGGTCCGGATCATCGGTGTTGTGGGCGATGCCAGGGAGTATGGCCTGGAGCGGCCGGCCCAAGACGAGTTATACCTACCAGGTTATGCGCATGAGCTAATCGTCCGAACCGCCATGGATCCAATGGCCGCGGCGCCGCTGATTCCGGCGGCGCTGCATGATTTGGATCCTCAGCTTGCCATCGATCAAGTAAATACTATTGCAGCGTTCGAGCAGGAATCGTTCGCATCGCCGCGCCTTACCGCTATCCTGCTCGGGCTCTTTGCCGTGCTTGCCCTCCTCATCAGCGCGAGTGGAATCGCCGGGACTATTGCCTGGCTGTTTCCCAAAGGACGCGAACTCGGCATCCGCATGGCGTTGGGTGCGCCGCGCCCATCCCTGTTGCGCATGGTGCTTCGGCAGGGTTTAGAATTGGCGCTCGCGGGTATCCTCGCCGGGTTGGCGGGCGCTCTTGGCATCACACGCCTGCTATCCTCTTTGCTCTACGCCACCAGCCCGACGGACGCATTTACCTATGCCTCAGTGGCAGTCCTGTTTCTCGTGATCGCGGCAGTCGCTTGCCTATTACCTGCTCGCCGACTGACCGCAATCAACCCGCTCATCGCCTTAAGGCAGGAGTAGCGCGTGGTAAAGTAGCAGAACTCTAAATGGCTACTCTTAAGAATCCATACGCAGCCCTGCTCGGCGGTCTTCCACCCAATGAAGTAATAACCGATACACCGAAGCGTATTGCGGAGCTTCTTGCGCGGCTTGGCCCGGCGGGGCTCGAACGAAGTTACGCCCCCGGAAAGTGGACCGCCCGTGAAATTGTGTGTCATCTGGCGGATACGGAAATTGCGTTTGCTTTTCGCCTGCGGCAAACGGTATCGGAGCCGCACCACATCATCCAGCCGTTCGACCAGGACGCCTGGGCGAAGAACTACCGTTCCATTCCGGCGAGTGCCGCGGCCGCTACCTTCTCAGCAATTCGTAATTGGAACCTGGCATTCATGGAAGCTGTCGGACCCGAAGCCCGCTCGAAGCCCGTGACCCATCCGGAACGGGGCGACATGACGTTTCAGACGATCCTTGAAACCATGGCCGGACACGATCGAAACCACCTCCGGCAGCTCGAGACCATTGCTGCTCAATCTACCTAGCCATCAACTAGGCGCCGCGCTTGGTCATCAGCCGGTCAAGGCTCACCGGACCCGCGCCTGCCGCGAACAGATACAGAAATACAAAGCAATAGAGGACGGCCAGTTCTCCGCCGTTAGTAACTGGCGAAAAGCCTCGCGGAGCATGGGCGCGGAAGTAGGCGACTGCCATTTCGCCACACAGAATGAATGCTACCGGCCGGGTGAAAAGGCCTAAAATCAGAAGCGGTCCGCCCACCGCTTCGAGTACCGCGGCGAACCAGAATATCGTGAACGCCGTGACCTTCCCGCCGTGGCCGCCTACGCCCCCAAACGCTCCGAACTTTTGCAACCCGTGAAGCGTGAACATAATACCCGCCACGATGCGGAGCACGGACAATAAATATCTTGATTGAGGCACTGTTGTAGAAATGGCCATGATCGTCTCTGAGGAGCGTAGCATCCTGTGGAGCGACGTTCGCCGCGTCCTTGCGCTGGCCGTGCCGGTTGTTTTCGCCGAGCTCGGGTGGATGGGCATGAACGTCGTGGACACCATCATGGTCGGACGCCTTGGTCCTGCCGCTATCGGCGCCATCGGCATTGGCGGCAGTGCCTTTTACACGTTTGCCATCTTTGGAACGGGCCTGCTGCTTGGCCTTGACACTTTGGTTTCCCAAGCGCACGGAGCCGGTGACCGTGACGATTGCCACCACTCCTTGGCCCAAGGCGTCTACCTGGCTCTTTTTCTCGCGCTGCCGCTGATGTGTTTATTCGCCGCGCTGCCGCCCGCTTTTTATGCACTCGGTATCAATCCGCAAGTCAGCGCGCTCGCGGGGTCTTTTGTCCAAACCTTGGCCTGGAGCACTTTGCCGCTGCTCCTCTATGGCTCATTCCGGCGCTATCTTCAAGCCACGGGGCACGTGCGTCCAGTCATGTTTGCGCTGGTCAGTGCCAACTTGGTGAACTGGCTGTGCAATTGGCTGTTGATCGGAGGAAATTGGGGCTTCCCAGCGCTGGGCGTGGTGGGTTCAGCGCTCTCTACTTGCATGGCCCGGCTCTACATGGCGGCCCTGCTTGGGCTTTCCATCTGGTGGTTTGAAAGAGCCATTCCACCTGGCTTTCGCAACATTCTTCGCAAGCCCGACTGGGGGCGTCTCACGCGGCTGCTCCGAATCGGCCTTCCCGCGGCGACACAGATCCTTCTTGAGATCGGTGCCTTCGGCACAGCCGCGGTGTTCGCCGGCCGGTTGGCGCCAGAGGCTCTTGCCGCTCATCAGATCGCGCTCAATAGCGCGGCGGTTGCCTTTATGGTGCCGCTCGGCACCGGATCTGCTGCAGCAGTTGCAGTGGGTCAGGCATTGGGGCGACGTGAACCGGCTGCCGCGCGCCGGAATGGCTTCATTGCCATCGCCCTCGGGTCCGTGTTCATGACCTGTTCCGCCCTCGCGTTCCTGCTCATTCCCAAGCGAATTCTCAGTGTGTACACCAGCGACCCCGGCGTGCTTGCTATCGGCACCGGCTTGCTCGCCTGGGCCGCGCTCTTCCAACTGTTTGACGGCGTGCAGACCGTCGCTACCGGCGCGCTTCGTGGCATCGGCAACACGCGCGTGCCCATGTTGGTAAATTTGGCCGGCTATTGGTTCTTCGGCCTGCCCATCGGCTATCTGCTGTGCTTTCGGTTTGGCTACGGAATCTATGGTGTCTGGTGTGGCTTGTCGTTGGCGCTGATCGTCATTTCCCTCATCCTGCTGCGTTCTTGGAACCAGCATTCTCGGAATGCCAGTGACCTGATGCGCTCACTCCCAACAGGCGGGGAGAACCTCCACGAGCGCTAACTTGCGGGGTCGCAGACACCTTTCCGGCAAACCTGTTTTCAAGTCCCAAACTTCCGGGTGGCCGACGACGCGGGAGTTATCCGAAACTCAACACTGCGCCGTTACGCCAGGGTCTATCCGCTTCGATGCGGGTCGGCCAACCTCGCGATGGACATCGATGTCGCATCATCTAAAGTGCCCAGAATCTACCGGGTAGCTGCAAGGCGATTTATCGGGATCCTGCGGTCCTCGAAGCGCGTTTCTGGACAGCCACGCCAGATTACTCGAGCGAAGGGCTGTTCTCGCCAGGATCGGAGTCGCTTGCGCAAACCGTCGAATTGCTCCGAGCTTAGTCGATGCTGCCCTTCGCGGCAATCGGCTCAAATCTCACCTGCTGCGCATATTGTGGCGAGCCCTCTTGCTCACTCGCGCCTCTCAGCACCTGCCCTATCTCTTGCGCCTGCGGCGCTTCGGGTGATTGGTAACAGAGCACCTCGGTTTGCTTAAGCTGTATCAACGTGCCGCTTAGACTTGACTTACGGAAACAAAGGCGAATTCACCCCG
>JAABUQ010005295.1_pt1 | contig 20766 bp, 16 predicted proteins | sample 5560001 | NCBI WGS metagenome assembly JAABUQ01 (sample SAMN10711888, study PRJNA513371) | rock metagenome | isolation source: Antarctica rocks | place: Antarctica: Victoria Land, Finger Mt nord | collected 2015-12-18
GGGACGGCGACAGGGCGCGCCAACCAGCCGCGCGCCGCGTCCACCACGGCCACGGTGTTTGCCCTGCTCGCGGACAATCGCCTGCTCGCGGTGCGGCTGGCGACCGGGGCGGTGGTGGCCCTCTGCGCCAGTGCGGTCGCCTTGGTCGGCGGTATTACCAAAATGGTCGGCGGTATTACCAAAATCGGCTCCCCCTGAGGCATTAACGTGATCCTTGAGATCGATCCGCCCTCGGCGGGGGCGGATCGATGCGCATGGGGGTGGCAACCGGTCGCTGCCTATGCGACGGGACTCGTGGGCAGCACGACAGCTGTCGGCGCCATCGTCGGCACCATCGTCGGCGCGTTCATGTCGCCGTAAGCGACGACGCGCAACAAATGTGGCTCGCTGGCATCGCCTTCCTGGCGTTCGCCTACGGCCTGCACGAGATGGCGATCATCCGCCTCCCGATGCCCCAGGTGCGATGGCAAGTCCCTGCATGTTGGACCCGCTACGGGAAAACCATCCAGGCCGCGCTCTATGGCGCCGTGTTGGGCGCCGAGGTCTGCACCCTGATTCCCTATGCCACCTTCTACATCCTGGTGCTCTTCGATATGACGGCGGGAGGTGTTGGCGGGGGGCTGCTCGGCTGTCTCTATGGGACCGCTCGCGTTTCCACAACCGTGATAGGTATCGCGATGGTACGTCAACACGGGACGCCTAACCGGGTGATCGGTGGCATCACGTGTTCAATGGGCCGGTTTGGGGGGGTTCACCAGGTCAACGGCGTGGTGCTCGCCGCGGTAGGCATAGTGCTCGGCGGGATGCTGTTGGGCTTATAGGTTGCTGAGGGCTGCGGCGCGCTACGACTGACGGAGAAGCGTCATTCAGCGCCGAAAAGCGATCACAGTGCATTAAGTGGAGACTGGCTATAGGCGCGGCTTGTCCGTCGGTCAGAGCTTAACACTCGTTTCCTTCCAACCTTAGCACCACGTGGGTGTATGATCAGGTGAGGGAGAGTGATAGTACGTGAAGGGCGAGGTCCGCCGCTACAGGCGCGGTACGATCGCGACGGGTATTGTCGTTGGAGCCGTAGCCGTGACCGTGGCCATTGGTGCGGCAGCCGTTCAGCTGGCCGGAGCCAGCCGGGTTCTACGCACCGTCTTGCTACGGGGCCAGGCATCCGCTGTGGCGATCGATGAGTCAGCCCGACGGGCTGTGGTCATCGGTAGTGACAACGGAATGGGCTACGCCAGCACGCTCGACACCGCGACCGGAGCTCTCGTACGCACCGCGACGATTGGTTCCAACCCGACCGACGTGGCGGTCGATGAGCGGACAGGGCGCGTCTTCATCACCGACATCGTTGACGGGACCGTGAGTGTCCTGGATGCCCAAAGCGGCGCGCTGCTGCGCACCGTGGTCGTCGGCGGGATGCAGCCACACAACGTGCAGCGCATCGTGATCGACCCGCGGACGGACCGCGTCTTCGTCTCCATCGCGCCCGTCAGTTCGCCGTATGCCGTGAACAGCGCTGTGCGGATGCTCGACGCGCGGAGCGGCGCCCTACTGCAGACAACGAGGGCCGGGGGCGGGTCGCTCGCTGCCGACGAGCGGAGCGGTCAGGTGCTCGTCGCCAACCTCCCAAGCAATAGCATTAGCATGCTCGACGGGCGCACGGGCGCATGGGTGCGGACGGTGGCCCTCGGCGCTGGCACGGGCGCTCTGCACCTCGCCGTGGACGGACGCACCGGGAACGGGTTCGCGCTGACCGACACGGGCCTGCTGACGTTTGACGCGCGCGCAGGGCGTCTGTTGCGCGCGCTCCCCCTCCCCGGCAGCAATGGGGTGCTGCAGGTTGACGAGGCCCACGACCGTGTCGTCGCCGTTGCCGCGAGTAGCACGCCTCCCTACAGGACCTATCTCCACCTGCTCGACGCGCGCACTGGCGCGGTGCTGCATACGATGGCGGCGCCCGGCGCGTACCTGGTGGCGCTCGACCGCCGCCGCGGGAGCGTGATCATTGGCACAGCGCGCGATGTGAGCGCCGTCGACGTGCGCACGGGAATACCCTTGTGGACGTTTGCCGGCAGCATGCGCACACTGGTCGACCTTGCGGTCGAGGAGCGCACAGGGCATGTCATTGCCGTCGACGGCGGAGCGATGGACACCTCGGGCACATCCATCGGCGCGGGGTCGGTCGTCGTGCTCGACGGGCGGACCGGCGCACTGCAAAGCGTCACGCCCGTCGGCGTGTCTGCCGGTCCGCTGGCGCTCGACGAACAGACCGGACACGCTATCGTCGTCAACCACGGTGGGGCGGTGCGTGTGAGCGACACCTGGGGATGGATACCCACGTGGCTCCGTCAGCGTCTGCCATTTTTCCCACGCCCAAAGGGCACACGCACCGTTAGCGGAAGCGTGAGCGTGCTCGACGCGGTGCGATGACACCCGCGCACATGCCTCGCCAATACGTCCGCTACACATGCGGGGAGTAATTTTGGCCGAAAAAAGTGCTGGCATCCTTGTCCTCCCCCGGTCCGCGGTGGCCGGCAATCCTGCCGCGATTACGCCGCACCCGGATCACGGGTGGCGTGCCCGGCGATGCGCGTGCTGCCACAAGAAGGTCACAATGGTAGGGGAACCGCTCGGCAGGCTGGAGTGTAGTATGTGGTAGGTATGCAACAGCCAGGTCGGTATAGTAGGGATGCAACGGCCGAATGGGAAAGGAGGCAGCATGATGGGATACACAAACGCGCGCGCGGGGAGCACACGGAGGGGACCGCTCTGGGTCGCGCTGGCAGTCGCTGGCGTTGTGGGCGCGCTGCTCGGACTCGTGGCGCCCGCGCGCGTGTCGGTCGCGCGGGCCACCGCGCCCGTGCCAGCCGCGTGGGCGCAGGGATGGGCCATGGTCGGCCACGACTCACAGCGGACGGGGCGCAGCCTGAGCACGGTGCGCCTCCACCCGCGCCTGCTCTCCACCTACACCGCTGACGGGTGTGGGGAGCCAGTTGTCGACGCCGCCGGAAGCATCTACGCGTGGTGCGGCCAGGGACTCACCGCCCTGACAATGGCGGGCCAGCGCCGGTGGCGGGTGGCCCTGTCGGATGGTGAAGGAGGCCCGCTGGCCCTGGCCCCGGATGGCCTGGTGCTGGCCAATGCCAATGACGGGCTGGCGACCTATCGCCACCAATTCATCATCGCGCTGACGGCAGCGGCCGGGCAGCGCCGCTGGATCGTCCACTCCCTGCCCTGGGCGACCGCCCTCGGCGCCGACGTGCCCAACAGTAAAGGTGCGGCGCCGCTTGTGACCGCCGCCAACCTCCTCTACGTGCCCTTCGTCGGCCCGTCCCCCTATTACGGCATCGGGGTGTTCGGGCCGACCGGCCAGTCCCTGCGGCGCCTCGTTCCGCCCGCAGTGCCAACGGCCATGGCCGCCGCACCCGACGGGACCGTGTACGACATCAGCGGCAATGAACTAATCGCCCATGCCCCGGACGGCGCCGTGCGCTGGCAACGCACCAGCTACGCCAACGCCGTCATGGTCGGCGCGCGAGGGACCGTCTACACTGCGGACGGGACCAACGGCGTCGGGGCTTATACGCCCGACGGCCGGCTGCTGTGGCGCCGTGCGACGGGCGATGAGGTCCTGGGCCTCGCCGAGCGCGCCGACGGGACGGTGCTGGCCCTGGGCTGGACCAGCCTGGGCGCGGTGAGCCCGGACGGGCGCCGGCTGTGGCGCCGCCCCTTGGGCCACCAATTGCGCACGCCCTCCGCGCGGCCGCCGACCATCGCCGTCGATGCCGCGGGCCGCGCCTACCTGGCCAGCAACGATGGCACGGTCCGCGCCATCGCGCCGAACGGCTCTCTGCTGTGGACCCTCCCTGCTGGTGGCCCGACCACCCTGGGGGAGACACCCTCGATGGCCCTCGGCCCCGCAGGGACCCTGGTGGTGGCGGGGACAGACGGACGCCTGCGCGTCTATCAATAGGCGCGTGCGGATAGTGGTCAGCGGGTAGCGGTCAGAAGGGAAAGCCGCATGAGATTCACGGCGCTGGCATGCTGCGCGCTCCTCGTCGCTAGCTCGGTGCTCACGCCGTTCGCACCACGGCGAACGGCACGCCACGCCGGTGGCGTTATCGCCCTCTCGGGCACGCCCACGGCCATGGCATTCGATGACCGGACAGCCCGCGCCTTCATCCTCGTCCGCAACTACGATGTGGGGGGGATCGCCATCGTGGATCTCCGCGCGGGGCGTCTGCTGAGCGAGCTCGATGTCGATACCCAGCCCCTCGCCCTCGTCCTCGCGCGCCTGGCGCGGCGCGTCTTCGTGCTGACGGCGGGGACCGACCTGACGCGGGGACGGGGCCGCGTGATCGTGCTCGACGCGGCCAGCGGCGCCCGCCAGCGCTCCATTACCGTCGCGGGCGAGCCCAACGCGCTGGCCGTCGACGAGGCGCGCCAGCGCGTGCTCGTCACCGTGCGCACGGGCGGCGGCGCCGCAGTGGCAATCTACGACGCGCGGAGCCTGGCGCCGCTCGCGCGGCTCCCGCTGGAGGCGGGCGCGCGGCCCCTCGCGGTGGCCGCCGCCGGCGGCCAGGCCCTGGTCGTCACCAGCGCGGGCCGCGTCTATCTCATCGACGAGGCGCGAGCGCGCGTCGCGCACGTCATCCAGCTGGGGCAAGGGGCCGCGTTGGTCGCGGTCGATGCGCGGAGCGGCCGGGCGCTCGTGGCCAATCCGGTGAGCAACACCGTCGACGTCATTGACACGGCCAGCGGCACGCTGCTGAGGACGGTGGCGGTGGGAGTGGCGCCGGACGGGCTCGGGGTCAGTCCCGCGACGCGGCGCGTGATCGTGACCAATGCCGCCGACGGCACGATCACGCTGCTGGATAGCCGCTCGGGGACGCCGCTGCGCGCGGTGGCCGTCGGCGCTGATCCCAGCGGCGTCATCGTCGCTGAGCACGCCGGCCTTACCGTCATCCCGACCGCCGAGGGCCTCGCCGTCGTCGATACGGCTAGCGGTGCGCTCCTGCGCCGCATCGCCATCCTGAACGGTGCAGCCGCCGTGGCCCTGGATGACCGGTCCGCGCAGGCCGTCGTCACCTCGGCCAGCGCGTCGGTCGGCGCGTCAGTCGTCCGCCTCGTCGACCTACGGGGCATCCCTCGCCAGGCCCCGCGCCCGGCCGGGGCCAGCGGCGACCGCTCGCTGGCCGTGCTGCGGGCCTTTGTGGACGCCTATAATAGCCATGATCTCGCGGGCGTCCTCTCCACGCTGGCCACGGACATCGACTATGCGGACTGCCGGATACTGCGCGGCAAGGGCGAGGTGCAAGCGTGGCTGCGGGTGCTCTTTGCCGAGCACGAGCGCCTCGTGCAGGCGCGGATCAGCGTCCCTCACGGGCCGAGGTTCCCCTATACCGCGTCGATCACCGCGATCCGCGTCGACGACGCCGTGCAGGCACGAGGGCAAGTGGTGTGGTTCGCCGCGAAGATCGGACTGACGCGTGATGGCGGCCAGGTGCGGTTCGTGCGCATCGGCCCCGACTGCCCTGTATAGGGGGGCTGTCTGATAGACTTTGCGTTGGATCGACACACCGCTGACCTTTACGCCGTGGGACCATGCGGGTACACCGGCGGCGCAAGCGTGGTGAACGTCACCACGGGGCGGACGCGGGTGCTCGTCCCGCCGGACGGTCTCATCCCGCCCGAAGATGGAGGCGGCCTGCTCCGCGGCGAACGGGCCGCGCTGGGGCCCCGCGCCTCCGTGCTGGTGGTCGGGAACACCGCCGTCACGGTCCCCCAGCTTGGCCCGCACAGCCGCTTGCTGTTCCTGGACACACAGACCGGAATGGTGCGACGAACAGTTGACACGCCATCCGAACCGATTGACATGGCGGTGGTCACGCCGCGATAGCCGGCTACGAGGGCTACGAGGAAGGACGCCGAGTAGTGAGGATAGGGTTCGTACACCTCAGCGGGCTGTGCGGTGTCGTGTTGTCACTTGTTGGGACGACGCCCACGTTACTGTCAACTTATGGAGGACAAGCGCCCGTTGCTCCGGCGCTCCTTGGCCCTGTCCCCCGCACCTGTCCGGCCGGTCCCCCGCCGCGCGGTGTGAGCGCGACCTTCGCGCCGGTCATCGGCGCGCGGCCGGTCGGGGTAGCCGGTTTTACATCGGGTCCGACATTGCACGCGGGGGGGGGCGACACATGATGCCCATGGGTGGGCGCGCAAAGTCCTGTGGGTGACCTGGCCGCGGTACACTCAGGCGGTCACGCTCTCGGGACGCGATCTTCATCGCGGCACGCCGTTGTGGTTCCAAATCGGCGACGCGCCCGCGAGCCGCACGCCGCGCCTGGACCCGCGCCACCCTGTCGTCCCGGGGACGGGTCCCACCGGCACAGGATTCGCGCAGTTCCCATCGTACCTGTTTATCCCCGTCGCTGGATGCTACGTCCTGCAGGCCCGGTGGCCCGGTGGCTCCTGGCAACACGTCTTCGCCGCGGGTTTCTAGCCTGTTTAGGTATGGCGCCGGGCTAGAAGGCGAAGTCGATGCCGGAGGCCACCTCGGAGGGCGGCACCGACCGCGAGAGGTTGTAGAAGACGAGGTAGGGGCCGATGCGCTGCAAGGCGTAGGTCGCGCCGGCCTTTTGGAGGTCCATGGCGAGAGGCGGCTTGGCCATCGTGGTGACCAGCACGTAGGCGGCGCCGGGGTCGGCGGCGGCGCGCTGGAGCGTCCCGGGCAGACGGTTGACCCCCCGATGCAGCGCCACGTCGTTGTAGTCGGCCGCGTCGATGCGCCCCTGGGTGTAGAACATCAGCGGATAACCGGCCCAGTGGTTCATCCACACGTCGCGGATGCCGTGCGCCTGCAGAAAGCTCGCCAGCTCCAGTTGCACGCCGCCCGGCGGCAGCTTGGCCCAATATTCGGACTGGAAGACGGCCAGGGGCCGCGCGGTGGCGTAGCCCAGCGCGGTTGCCAGGAGCACGGCCGCCAGCAGCGCCGCTCCCAGCGGCCGCCACAGACGCCACAGACGCCACAGCAGCATGCCGGCCGCCACGGGCAGCACGGACGCCAGCGGCAGGGCGTAGCGCGTCGCGGCGTCGAAGTGCGGCGGGGGCAGCGCCGCCGCTCCGAACGAACTGAGGCAGAACAAACCGGCCGTCACCAGGGCAAACGAGAGCAGCAGGCCCTGCCCGTGCTGCGGACGCGCCCTGTAGCCCAGCACGCCGCGCCGGCCCGCCGCCAACCGCACCAGCAGGTAGGCCGCGGCAGCGGCGTAGAGCGCCAGCACCAGGACCCCCAGCGCGGCGGCGTTGACGGCGTCCCAGGGCGCCCAGGCGCCGGTGAGCTTGGGCACGACCGCCGCGAAGAAGTAGGCCGTGACGCGCGGTACGCGCGTCAATGGGCTGTCGCCGCCCGTGCCGGAGAGCAGGTACGTGAAGGTCGCGCCCCGCGTGGCCACGTTGTCGACCCACAACGGCAGCCCGCCAATGGCGACGCCGCCAGCCACGACGAGCAGGGGCGATAGGACTACAACACGTCGCCATCCTCCGCGCGCGCGCGCCCCTATCCCCGTCCGTGACGACATCCCCGTGCCCGCTCCTGGTGACATGCGCGAGCGACGCAAGGTGGCTATGATGGAGGCGCTCAAGCGCGGTAACAGACGGGAGCGGCGCGCGGCAGTTATGACCAAGGCGCCGGCGCAGGAGAGCAGGTAGGGCACGCCGACCGGGCTGGTCCAGAAGAGCAGGCCGGCCAGCAGTCCCCACAGCAGCAGGTAGGCGTAGTGGACCACGCGCTCACGCCGCAGGGGAGCGGGGACCAGCGGCCCCAACCGCTTGCCGGGTCCGTAGAGCAGCCGATGCGTCACGATCAGCAAGGCCGTGCCTAGCGCGAGCGTTTCCACGTAGCCCCCGCGCGCCTTGACGCTCCACACTCCGACGTAGAGCGGCGGCAAGGCCGTCAGGAGCGCGGCGATGGCGGCGGGTTGGCGACCGGCCACGCGGCGCGCCAGGTCGTAGGTCAGCAGCACCAGCAGCAGGGCGCACAACAGCGGCGCGAGGCGCAGCGCTGGCACAGAGGGGCCAATGAGGCGGAAGACGGCAGCGCAGAGGTAGGCCTCCAGCGAGCCCATGTAGTGCTGTCCGTAGAAGAAGACGGGCAGCGGGTGCGCCGTCCCCGTGGCAATGCTCTGCGCCTGCAAACCCACCAGGGCCTCATCGCCGTCGAGCACGCCGGGCGCCCTGACGATCAGGAACGCGCGCACGGCCAGGGCTAGCAGCAGCGCCAGCGGCAGGGCCGCGCGCACAACCAGCCGCGTCACCAGCCGCGTCGGCACAGCCGCTGCAGCGCGGTTATCGCTCGTCGTGATCGCGGCCATCGGATTCCCTCACCCCTCAGCTACCACCACGACTGGCCTAACGCCTGCGACTGCCCGGCTGGACCGGGACTGGCCGCAGCCGGTCAGGGGCCAGTCCGCATGTGTCGCATGGCACATCACGGGCCGACTGCGGCCGGGTGTGGATGACGCCATGCTGCGCCCGGGAGCCCATTCGCATTCTGGGTTGCTTATCATCCGCATCTCTCTTTGCATTTGGTTCATTGAGGCGGTTCTGCTCGACAGTTTTAGCCCGTCGTAAGCGCAACACTGTCAAGATCGTGTCAGCCATGACTTACGGTGAGAAAAGGCAAGTCGGCTATGCCAGAGCACAAAGTAGGGTTCTTACCGTATCATGCTAACTGGAACCATGCTACAGGGCACGGACAGGACTACAGGGCACGGACAGGCGCGAAAACAAGGACGTAGGGCTTGTGAATCAATGAGTGACCCTGACCATACAAACCACTGGTGCGCGACAACCGACCGCAGTCGGCGTCGTTTGCCATGCGACACATGCTTGACCCGCCCCCGACTGGCTGCGGCCAGTCCCGGTCCAGCCGGGCAGTCGCAGGCCAGCGATAGACATCGTAGACAGAGAGGAGAGGGATATGCGACTGGTGACATTCGAGGCGGAGGGAACGGAGCGGCTCGGCGCGGTGGTCGGCGACGGGGGAACAGAGGAGCGCGTGATCGACTTGCTGCTGGCCGCGGCAGCGCTGGCGTCCACGGGCCGTGGCCCCGGCCTCGGTGAACTGCCCTCGGACATGCTGTCGCTGCTGCGCGCGGGCGACGCGGGGATCGACGCGGCCAGGGCCACGCTCGACGCCGTGGCCGGTGAATCTCCGGACGACGCGCGCTACAGCTACCCCCTCTCCGCGGTGCGCCTGCGCGCGCCGATCGGTGCGCCGGGCAAGATCCTGTGCATCGGCCAGAACTACCGCGACCACGTGCTGGAGCAGAACGGGACCATGCCCGAGCGGCCCATCATTTTCGCCAAGTTCGCCAACGCGGTGGCCGGTCCCGACGACGACGTGATCTATCCCACCACCACGCGCTCCCTGGACTACGAGGCCGAGTTGGTGGTCGTGATCGGGCGCGGCGGCAAGCACATCGCGCGTGAGCAGGCCTATGAGCACGTGGCCGGCTACATGTGCGGCCAGGACGTCACCGCGCGCGATATCCAGAAGGGCGATGGGCAGTGGGTGCGCGGCAAGACGCAGGATACGACCGCGCCGATGGGGCCGTACCTGGTCACGCGCGACGAGGTACCAGATCCGCAGACGCTGGACATCCGGCTGTGGGTCAACGGCGAGTTGCGTCAGGACTCCAATACGGTCAACCTGATCTTCGACGTGCCCACGCTGATCGCATTTATCTCCGAAGGCATCACGCTGGCCCCCGGCGACGTCATCTACACTGGCACCCCTCCGGGCGTCGGCGCTTTCCGCAAGCCGCCGGCCTTTTTGCAGGTGGGCGACGAGACCTCCATGGAAGTGCAGGGCCTCGGCCGCCTGACCAACCGCATCGTCGCCGATAGCCATTAGCTACGAGCGACAAGGAGAGGACCTATGGCCGTTGCCAATGGAACCAGCGCCGATGGGCAGACAGCCGCGTCCACGGGCACGGCGACTCCTCCGTACGCGGCGACGCTGTTGGTGTCGGGCGATGATTGGCACAGTGCCCTGGCCTACCGCGGCCGGGTACCGCTGAGCAGACCCGACCTCTACATCGGTCAACTGGAGGTCAACGACCTCGTCCTCTCCGACCCCACCGTGTCGCGCCTACACGCCGCCATCCACGCCACACCGGAGGGCTACGAGTTCGAGGATTTGGGCTCGACCAACGGGACCTTCGTCGAGGGCCGGCGCATCACCGGCCCGACCCGGCTCCAGCCCGGCCAGCGCATCCGCCTGGGCAGCACGACGCTGCTATTCCAGAAAGCGACGCTGGAGGGGACGGACGAGGCGGTCAGGATCGCGACGCCCACGATGCCCACGTCCCCCGTGCCTCCCGTGTCCCCCGCGCCTGCTCCCGCGGTGGGGGCCAGCCGGCGCACGTCGCCCACGCCGGCGCGCACGGATCTGGCGTCGTCGCCCGATACACTCCCTGTGCAGCGCGCCGGCGCGTCCGACAGGCGGGACACGTCGAACACGCCGGAGGGCGCCGTGTCGACGGCGGTGGTGGCGCTGCCGGCCAGCGCCTTTGCCAACACGGCCGTGCTCTCGCTGGAGTCGCCGTTCAAGGCCTGGCTCAAGCGGCAGGTCAAGCGCCGCTACTGGCGCATCTTCCTGGTCGGGCTTGTTGCCTACCTCGTGTCGCTGCAGGCGTTACAGACGACCGACAACCCGCACCTCGTGCCGCTGGTGATGCTGCTGGCCAGCACGCTCGTCCCGGTCTGCTTCGTCGTCTTCTGTTGGGAAGCGGGCGCCTTCGTGGACATGCCGCTCAGCGTGGTCGGCCTGACCTTTATCAGCGGAGCAGTACTGGGCTTGCTGCTGGCGGCGATCCTGGAGCCAACGCTTGTGCTCGGGTCGGGGTTTGGCGCGGCGCTGGGCATCGGGCTGTGCGAAGAGTCGGCCAAGGCGGTCGCCGTGGCGTGGTTCCTGCGCGATCGGCGGGTGCGCAGCGAGCTGGACGGCTTGGTGTTGGGCGCGGCAGCGGGGATGGGTTTCTCGGCGTTGGAGACGGCGGGCTACGGCTTCGACCACTTCCTGACCGGCTTCGTGGCCGCGGCCGGTCCCACCGCCTCGCCGGACATGCTGTTCCTGGCCGGCGTCCATGCCATGACGGGGGTGCTGATGCTGCGCATGGCCTTCGCCGTCTTCGGGCACGGCGTGTGGACCGCTATCATCTGCGCCGCGCTGTGGCGCGAGCGCGGTCACGTCTCGCTGCGCCAGGTCAGCGGCGTCGCGCTGGCCTTCGCCATTGCCGTCGTCCTGCACGCGCTATGGGACACCGCGGACATCCTCGTTCCAGTCTCGGGCCTCATCGGACTGATCGTGCTGCGCTTCCTGCTGGCCGAAGCGGTCGAGCGCGCCAAGCTCGGCGCCGACGCGCCGCCGCCGCTCCCGCTGGCCGAGGCGCTCACGATCTACGTCGCGCGGCTCTACCGGCGCCTCGTCCATCGCCTTGACCGGTTGGCCCCCAAGACCGAGCCGACGGCCAAGTAACGCGGAGCCCGCGAAGGGTGGTGTACCATGTAGGCGTGGGGCGAAACGGTGGTAACGGTAGAGGAAGAGGATGGCCGTGTCCGAGGACGCCATGGGGTTGTGGCCGTCGCTGCGCTTTCCGCGCGCCACGTTGCGGCGCGTCGCGGACCGCCGCCATGATCGCCAGCCCTTGCCATACGCGACGTGGGGCGCGCTAACCGGGATCGCTTTGGTGGGCTCCGCCGTCTACGGCGCCTCGCTCAGCCTGGTCTTGCCGCGCTGGCGCCCCACCGGCGGCGCGCTGTGGCTGGCCCTCTCCGCCGGTGCAGGCTGGTGCGTCTTCGGGCCGACCCTGGTCGTGGTGACGCGCCGCGACCCCTTCGCCCTGGCGCACGCCTGCCTCGTCACCATGGCCTACGGCGAAGGCGTGCTGGTCGGCGGCGCCATGCTCAACGCGCTGCTGGCGCGGGCGCCCGAACTGCGGCCGATCGATGCAACGGCGTTCAACCTGGGCTGGGTCGGCCTCTCCAACGTCGTGATGGCGAGCGCGCTGGCGCTCCAGTTGCGTGCCCTCGGCGTCCCTGCGCGCACGTCGCTACTCTTGTGGATGGGCGCGCTCAACGGCAGCGGCGCGGTATTCTTCCGCGTGCTGCAAGGCCTGTTGCAAGATGGACCTGCCGCGTGAATGCTATGACGGGGAGCGCGGGTGGGCCGCCCGCTTGGTTCAGTTGCTCAAGCGGCCAGGTACAACGAGCGGCGCCGTCGCGACGAAAGCGGGCGGCCCACCCGCGCTCCTCGTGTGGCGTGGCGTTCAGGATGACGCCGCTTTATCCATTTTATCCGTGGGGCCTGGCAAGATAGGGGAGGAAAACAGGGAGATACCATGCTGCTGCAGAAAAATCCGCTGACAGTGGTGGGGACGATCACGCGCTGCTGGCTCTTCACCTATCAGACGCCCGTCGAGGCGGTGCGCCCGCTGCTGCCGCGGCCATTGGAGCCGGTAACGCACGGCGGCTACGCCTTCTGGAACATCGTGTTCAGCAGGCTCCACGCCATGCGGCCCAGGGGCTTCCCCTCGCCCATCGGCGTCAGCTACTGGCACGTCGCCTATCGCATCTACGTGCGCTACCCCGTGCGGGGCGCCGAGCCCATCGAAGGGCTCTACTTTGTGCGTAGCGACTGCGACAACCCGCTGATGACGCTGGGCGGCAACCTGATGACCGACTTCAATTTCCACACCGCGCCGATCCGTGTGACCCACGACGGTACGGACGCGCTGGACCTGTGGGTCGCCTCGGGCGACGCGCCCGCCTATGCGCGCCTGCATCCCACGGCCGCGCCCGAGTTGCTGGCCTACTCGGCATTCACGTCGCTCGACGAGGCGGCGCGCGCGCTCAAATACAAGCCTTTCGGCATCTCCGTCGACAGCCATGGCGTCGCCAACGTGGTGCGCATCACCCGCCGCGAGGACGCCTGGCGCGCTCGTCTGGTCCGGGTCGAGACAGCGCGCTGGGCCTTCTTCGACCGCAAAAACGTGCGCCCGGAAATCTGCTACCAGGTCGAGCCGATCGTCTACCAGTGGAACTGCGGGGAGAGAGTGGTTAGTGGCTAGTGGCTAGTGACTAGAAACGTCTAGTCACTAGCCACTAGCCACTAGCCACTCGTCACTATGAGGGTCTTCCTCACTGGCGCCACTGGCTTCATCGGCGGGCACGCGGCGCGGACGCTGGTGGAGCGCGGGCACGAGGTGACCTGCCTGGTGCGGCCAGGGCCGGCCGAGAAGGGCGGAGGCCGGGGACCGGCGCGCGTTCCTGCTCTATCCGGTCTCACCGGGGTGCGCGTGGTGGAGGGTCAGTGGACCGCGCCCGCCACGTGGCTACGGCACGCGGCCGGGCACGACGCCGTGCTCAACGCGGTCGGGATCATCCGTGAGACGCGCGGCGCGCGCTTCGACGCGGTGCATACCGCGGCGCCCACGGCCCTGTTCGAGGAGGCGGCCCGCGTTGGCGTGCGCAAGATCGTGCAGGTCAGCGCCATGGGCGCCGACGAGGGGGCGGCCAGCCGCTACCACCGCTCCAAGCGCGCCGCCGATCAACGCCTGGCCGCGCTCGGCGTGCCCTTCGTCGTGCTGCGCCCGTCAGTTGTCTACGGGCCGGGCGACCACTCCATGACCTTCTTCTCCCGACTCGCCGCCCTGCCGCTGATACCCGTGCCGGGCGACGGGCGCTACCTCCTGCAGCCACTGCACGTCGACGACCTCGTCCGCGCGCTGGCGCTGGCGATCGAACGCGACAGCCTGAGCGGCCTCACCCTGGACGTGGGCGGCGGACAGGCGCTGTCATTCGACGAGCTACTGACAGTCCTGGCGCATCGCAGGCGACCACGTGGCCGGGAGCGCGACGCGCGCCTGCTACACGTTCCGTGGAGCCTGATGCGCCTGGTCGCGGCGACAACCGACCTTCTGGGCGGCCATGGCCCCATCACTGGCGAGGAACTCGGCATGCTGCGGCGCGGCAGCGCGGGCGACAACAGCCCGTTCGTCGAGCAGTTCGGCTTCATGCCCATCCCATTTGTTCAAGGCATTGGTGGGCATCCGTAGTGCGCGGCAGGCGCAATCGTGCGCGGCGCGACACTGGCGCCGCACCAGGCAATGATGAGTGTTTGGGGCAGGGCAATCGCATGCTGGCTCCTTCTCCGACGAACGTTCGGTGTCGGACTTGAACACGCAGGCGTTACCGAATTGGGTAGCTGCGGGCAGGGGTGACGCCGACGATCTATCGGTAAAGGACCCATGATGCGATTGCCCTAGTGTTTGGGGTGCACCTGACAACAGTGATTCGGAGGATGTGTTAGACTGGTTAGCCGGGATGGGCCGTCGCACCGGCGCTGGCTGATGTCATCCCCACGCACTTTATAGGCCACGTAGCGTCATAGCAAAACTAGTACAAGGAGCTACCCATGTTCATTTTTCCCACGCGCGCACTCGTCCGTCGCACGGCCCTCGGCGTCGGCGCCGCCGTGTCGCTCACTCTACCGGCCGTGGCTATCGCCGGCCCCGCCGCCGTCGCCCACGCGGCCGGTTCATCGCCCATCCCGGCCATCCGGCAAGCCCTGAAGGGAGTAACGAGCTATCGGGCCGACGGTTCCCTGGTGGGGACGGGCAACGCGGTCACCCAGTTGAGCATCATCAGCGTGCACAAGGGCAACGTCGCCCAGATCCACGCCACCATCACGCAGCCGAGCTCATCGGGCAGCGCGCCCTACTCCGAGCTCATCGTCGTGGGTCCCCGCTACTGCGCCCGGCAAGGCGCGCACGCGCGCTTCGTGTGCAAGACCGACGCGGCAACGGCATCGTCGGTGGCGAAGCAGCTTGACCTCCTGGCCTCCTTTAACACGAGCGCCGCCGCCGCGGACAGCTACGCGCCCACGGCCGCGAAGACGATCGGGGGACAGGCATGCGACGGGTACACCATTATCAAGAGATCGACCAAGCAATCGACGGGCACGCTCTACGTCGCGCATGGGAGCAATCTGCCCTGTCAAATCGTCTCCAAGAGCAGCAACAGCAGCTCAGGATCCAACAACGGCACCATCACCTTCAGCCACTACAACGACCCCAGCCTGACCGTGAGCATGGTCAAGTAGGACGCTAACCAAGGTGGCTTGATGACGACGTATAGGGCGGCCATGATGGGTTTCGGCAACGTGGGCCGCGCCGTGGCCGAGTTGTTCCTGCGGCGCGGCGCCTTGGTCGAGCGCGAGCACGGGGTCGCCGTGCGCTTCGTGCTGGTGGCCGATAGCAGCGGCGTGGCCGTCGACGCCGACGGCCTGGACCTGCAACGCCTGCTCGACGTCAAGGCGCGCACGGGCCGGGTCTCCGCCTATCCTGGCGGCGGCCGTCCCGATGTGCATGGCGCGGCGGCGCTCGACCTTGTCGCGGCGGACCTGCTGCTGGAGTCCTCGCCCACCTCGGTGCGCACCGGCGAGCCCGGCCTGACCTACATCCGCACCGCCCTGGAGCGCGGCATGCACGTGGTCAACGCCAACAAAGGCCCCCTCGTGGTGGCCTACCATGAGCTGATGGGCCTGGCGCGGCAACACGGGGTAGAGCTGCGCAACGCCGCCACGGTGGGCGCGCCGGTCCCTTCGCTCGAGCTGATCCGCTACGCCCTGCACGGCGCCACCGTGGAGTGGATCGAGGCCATCCCCAACGGCGCCACCAACTACATCATGACCCTGATGGAGGCGGGCCGCTCCCTGGAGGAAGGCATCGAGGCGGCGCAGGACGCCAAGATCGCCGAGCCCGACCCCTCGTTGGACATCGACGGGTGGGACAGCGCGGCCAAGATCATTATCCTGGCCAACACGGTAATGGGCGGCGACGTGCGCCTGGACGACGTGGCCGTCGAGGGCATCGGCGCGGTGACGGGGCCCGAGTTGGCGCAAATGCGCGAGCAAGGGCTGGCCCTCAAGCTGCTGGCCACGGCCCAGCGCGGTCCCGACGGGCTGGAACTGAGCGTAGCACCCACACCGCTGCCGCTGGATCACCCGCTGGCCCGCCTGCGCAACACGGCCATGGGCGTCGTCCTGCACACCGACCTCATCGGCGACCTCGTCATCTCCGCCGAAGGCGACGCCCCCCTCGGCACGGCCCAGGCCATGCTGCGGGATATCGTGAACATCGGGACGAGTGGCTAGTGACTAGCAGAACTAGCCACTAACCACTAACCACTAACCACTAGCCACTAGCCACTCGTCACTCGTCACTCGTAGGGCTGGAGATATTCCCGCTCGGCCGCCCACATCTCGTCGAAGAGGTCGCTTAGCTCCTGGGGCGAGCAGACCGCGGCCGAGAGGGGGTCGAGCAGCAGGGCGTGGCGCGCCGCCTCCTTGTCGCGCCGCAGCAGCGCGTCAAGCATCAGCGCGTGGACGGCCATGTGGGCGCGGTTGAGCGCGGCCAGTTGTTCCGGCAGCGCGCCGAACTGGCAGGGCTGCACCCCATTGCGGTTCGCCAGGCAGGCCACCTCCACGCAGCCGTCGGGCAGGTTGGTGATCAGACCCGACGCCGTGTTGCGCACGTTACCGTGGATCGTCGCCGGCCGGCCCAGCGTCACGGCCTCTACGATAGTGCTGGCGTACTCGTGGCTGCGCTGCAGCGGGATCTCGCGCGTCCCGGCCAGCATCTCCGCGATGCGCGCGTCGTTCTCCTCGCGCCAGCGCGGCCAGTTGTTGGCATAGAAGCCGCTCTCTCCCAGGTAGCCGGCGCGGCAATAGCGCTCGATCAGGTCGGGGCGTTTGCGGTAGTAGGGCACGTACTCCGAGAAGTGGCCGCTGCTCTCGGTCACGAAGGCGCCAAAATGGGTCATCATGTCGAAGCGCACGGGGTCCTGCTCGTAGACCTGCGTATCGGCGGCGCGCCCGCGTAGCCTTGGGTAGAGGTCCTCGCCCGTGCGGCGGTCGCGCAGCGCGGTGAACCAGGCGTTGTGGTTGATCCCCGCGCAGGCCCAGTCTAGCCCCTCATAGGGCAGCTCCAGGTAGCCGGCAAGCTGGCGCGAGGTGCCCTGCACGCTGTGGCACAGGCCGACGGTGCGCATCGCGGTCCCTTTGAGCGCGGCCAGGGTCAGGATGGACATGGGATTGGTATAGTTGAGCACCAGCGCGGCGGGGCAGAGGCGTTCGGCGTCGCGCAGGATGTCCAGCCAGGCGGGGCCGGTGCGCAGGGCCTTGAAGATGCCGCCGGGTCCGATGGTATCGCCGATGCACTGGTCGATGCCGTACCTGAGCGGGATATCGTAGTCGGGGCGCACGTTGGCCAGGCCGGCCACCTCGATGCTGTTGACGATAAAGTCGCTGCCGGGCAGCAACTCCTGGCGCTCGGTGGAGGCGCGCACGCTCCATCGCTTGCCGATCAGTCTGATGAGGCGCTCGGCGATGTCCCTGGCCAGGTCCAGGCGCGTCGGATCGAGGTCGACCAGGGCGAACTCGCCCTCGTCCAGCCCCTCCACAGCCAGGATGTCGGTCATGATTTGGCGGGCGAACACGGCGCTCCCCGCGCCCACAAACGTTACCTTCGGCATCGTCCCAGGTCCCCCTTCTCTCCTACCCTTACATCTATTCTTGACCCATCAACCTGGCGGGCCGCCCGCGCTCCCAATCCGTCGGCGCATCGACCATAGGTGACGGGCCTTGCCCTCATCGTACTCGACAGCGGCCACCTCTTGCTGTCAGCGCAGCCACACCTTCCCCATGGGACCTTGGCACACCACGACCTCAGGCATTTTCGTTTTTTGTTGCCACAAGCCGCGTCATAGCTGCTATACTATCCCTTGTACGGCTACACGCGCTCGTAGCTTAGTGGATAGAGCATCGGTTTGCGGAACCGAAGGTCGTGCGTTCGACTCGCACCGAGCGCGCCGCTATAGGCGTCTCCTGAAGTATCTCAGGAGACGCCTTTTTGTCTCGTCTTTGTCACATCTTGCGATATGTGGCTCGTCGCAGTTTCGTACAATGCCTCCACTATGACGTTTGGAGTCTCGACGCGATTGGGTTAGACTGTCTTCAAGCACGAGTAAGCAATAGCACAAGAAAAAGAGGGGGTAGGAGCATGGCAGCAGGTTTACGACTGCACATCCCGAAAGAGGACGACTTGGGCCTGGATGCGCCTGTTCCGCCCGAACTGACCCCTCTCGCGCAAGCTCTTGATCAATCTGCTGAATTGCTGGAACTGGAGGACGACTGGGATGAGCAAGGGAGTCCTGGGTATCAAGAGTCGACGCTAGAAAGAGCCAAGCATTTCGTCTGGACCAACACGCTGCGTCTTTGGGAGACTCTTGATCTGTCCATCGACGTCCCGAGGATATTGCCGGGACCAGATGGCAGCATCGACGTTCATTGGAAGCACGGACAGAGACAGCTTTTCCTCAACGTACCGGCCGACGACGACAAGCCCGCGACGTACTATGGCGATGACCGCTCCCTGAACGTGGTTAAGGGCAGCCTGGATACGTCCGCGCAGCAAGAGTGGCTACTGCTTTGGCTGACCAAGTAGAGTCTCCATGGGCAATCGAGCCCATCCCGAACGAAGACCTGCTGTATATGCGAGTTCATAAGTCTTACTACCGGAATGGTGAGCTCTTGCCGATTGCTTTCAGAGATCAAGAGGGAAGGTGGAAACGTTATTCGTAGGTGGACGTTGATATAACAGCACTTTAAGGTGTGGTTATAGACTTTTCATGTCCACTTAAGGTGTGGTTATAGACTTTTCATGTCCACTTAATGTGACATCCCGTGTCTTTTCGGTCAAAGACCAATCTGATGGAGCAAAGAGTGGGTGTAAGCAGAATGGCAAGACCTTTTCGGCCCACTTACTCTCCGTTCGCTCAGTTGTCATTCCGTAAATCGTATACAGGGCGTCCCTGAATCGATCTCTAGCCACGGTATTTAGGAATCGCTCAGTCTGTGGCAAAATACGCCTCTGCGTTAACGGTAGAAACGCTAGGCTGCCTGCATGAACCGACTCGATCATACCGTTGTTGCGCCATATGTTGAGGATCATCGAATTCGCAAGCGCCCGTGCCGGGTGTTGTTGTACCGCCTCGCGTTGCTTGATGTACCATGGATAGTCCTGTGCAAGGAGACCCTGAGTATACTCGTTATCTGGATCGCTGCTCAATGCCATTGCGTCACGCACTATGAGCCAGTCTTGATCTATCTCGCCAGCCTTACGACCCTGCATAGGGAGCGGCAACTGAAGGGCCTGCGTCACCAAGTTTTGGTACCGACCAAAATAATCGTCGCGCATCATATCGATCAGCGAACCTAGTGCAGCCGTTGCCTCTACATTGATGCGGTACATCTCGCTATTGTTAATCAGGCTGATGTTCTCATCGTGTGCGATCGGAGCCGCCGGCTTGTTGTTGTCGGCCAGTACAGCGAAGTACGATCCCCACCGAATGCACAGCGCCATAGCAGCCCGCGCCTCAACCTGAACCCAAGTTCTTGCCCCTCGTTTCATTTGTGCGGCGGCCGGTCCCTCTAGATAGTCCACCAATTGATCGAACATCGTACGCCTCGGTGCATGAATGATGCGCTTCGGTGTCCCGTCGTCAGCGACTATCTCCTCGACCTTGCCTGCATCAAGTATCAGGCTCTCGTTCACGCGAACGTGAAGGACATTCTGATGATCCAGCATTGCTTCTCCATCCTCATTAGTCCTGGGTTGTTTGTGTGGTCGAGCACGTCGGCCCACAAGCTAACTGCTACTGGGATTACCTTACTGTATTTACACGCAAAAGCGTCTCCATCGTCCCAGAGTTGAGTTCCGCTAGTACCGCCCTTATGCCATCCTCGACATCGCAACCCCATACGACACGCACCCGCCAGCCTGCCTGTGCCAATGCTTCAGCATTTGTCGCGTCACGCTTCATGTTGCGGCCGATTTTGGCTTGCCAGTACTCAAGATTCGACTTTGGCAAGCGGAACTTGCGGCAGTTGGCATGCCCATGGAAAAAGCATCCGTTAACAAATACCACCATCTTGTGCCGAGGCAGTACGATGTCCGGTTTACCTGGCAGGTCACGCCTGTGCAATCTGAATCGGTAGCCTGCCGCGTGAAGCGCCTTTCGCACGGCTAGCTCAGGTGTCGTATTCTGCGAATGTATTTTCGCCATGTTACGACTTCTCGCCGCACGGTCCAAATGATCAGCCACGTCTGAACTTTTACCCCCACTTTTCGGCATGGTTCAGAAACCTGGTGACAGTTTAGGCGCGGCCAGAGCGGTTTACACCGCCGCATCAAGCGTGAATTTGCGATGTGTGGCGCACGAACTGTCACCATATTTCCAGGCGCAAAATGAACCATGCCCACTTTTCTTACTATATTGAACCTGCGGTGGACGCAACACACTGCTTGTCCTGGATATCCACAGGCTTCTACCACTATAGTTTGTGGCGTGTCACGTTACTCTCCCATACGATAATCGTATCGACACTATTACAACAGCACCAGCCTTTGGCCGCGTCTTGCGGCGTTTACGCAACCGTTCTGGCTTGAGTCAAGAACGGTTGGCACATGAGTGCGGGCTGACGCCTAACTATATCAGCCTTCTTGAACGTGGTTTAAGGACAATACGGTTCAGTTAAGGGACGGGAGCAACCACGTCGTGTCGATGGTGACAGGAGCGTCGAGGGGACAGGGCTGGTCGAGGGCGACTTGAGCGGGGAGGGCAGCTTGCGGCAGGACGTGGATGGTG
>JAABUQ010005296.1_pt1 | contig 20757 bp, 7 predicted proteins | sample 5560001 | NCBI WGS metagenome assembly JAABUQ01 (sample SAMN10711888, study PRJNA513371) | rock metagenome | isolation source: Antarctica rocks | place: Antarctica: Victoria Land, Finger Mt nord | collected 2015-12-18
AGTGCAAATCACTATCTAAATTATGTAGCTTCCCAGTTCTTTGCGTGGTATACAATGGATGCAAATGGGAAGGTGTTTTTTAGGTGGGGGCGGGGTTCGCGGATACTTTTGTCCTAGTACTGTACATGTAACTTGTCGACGTCCGATTCTGGGGCCGAGTCGCCTTTTTACTCAAGTCTAGCCCAAACCTGCAGGTCTCGTTGAATCGAGTTGGGTCAAAAAAACTTTCCCTAACCCGACCCAACAGTCACTGTACACTTGGTATTGCAAATACTCAGTAAAAGGACGAGAAAGTATGGCTTTGAGAAAGTAGTAAGTCTACAACTTTTGTCGCAGGATGGGCTCTAACACCTCTAAGATCATACACTCTGCTAATCTCTTCTCTCATTGTCGATCTCCGTCTCGATATCAGAGACAATTTACCGTAGCGCCTGGAGGGAAAACAATACCCTCCCAATATTCCTGCAGCTCTTCCCCACTCATCAGCCATTCATCACATTCCTCACGATCAAGGAGACGAAGTAAATTGTTCATGAATTCCCTCCCTTGTTTGGCTTGACCCCATTTCTGAATCGCGTCGTTAACGTCGTAGAACTTCATCCTGTCGGTGGCGCTAGCGAGGTTCAAGCTGTAAAATGTACGGCATTCGCAAGGTAAGTCATTGGGAAGATTGAAGGTGTTGGAATGGAGATCTTTCGCATCGTAGATCCCAATTTTGAGCTCCTTAACCTCTAGTCGGGAGTCTTTCAGAAGATAGCAAAAGTGTCTTAGGTTTGACACCACTTCTGGTCTCTCTTCGACGGCAAGATTAATCCGATGGAGTCGAAGTTGCTTCGTCAGTTCTTTTTGGGCATCCACCATCCAACTCTTTGCGATGTTTGTGGAAGCTTGGTCGCAGCAGAGGAGGTAAAGGTAACTAGGGCCATGTTGGTTCTCGCTGATGACAGTGGACGGGATCGTAGTGGCAAGACGTGGGAAATGTCCCATATTGCATAGTGTTTTTCGAACATCCACATTGAAGACATCTTTGTCGAATCCCTTTGAGCGATCCACAGTAGTGATGAAGTCTAATTGGCTCAGACTTGGCAATTGCGGACGGTGAAGTTGAGTGCTGATCGAAGTGTCTTGCGTCTCTGTAGGGTCCTCAAGAAAATCTCTGGCTCCAGGACGGTATGCCAGCATAGCCATCATCACTTCGTAGTAAAAGGTATTGGTACCCAATTCGTCAAGATTCTTGGGCTCAATAGAAGTCGGCGATCCTTTGATGCTATGATCTGAGAGCTCAGTGGGAGGCTCGCTAGTGACTGTAGACGCTGGAATGGGCCCGGAGATTTGGTCCGAGGGGTCGACCGACGTTTGAATGGACACGGAGACTGCGTCCGAGGGGTCGACCATTTTGGCGACTCTCTTCCTGACTTCTTCCCAAAGCTGGGCAATATCAGAGTCTAGTGGAGGTTCGTTGTGATAAGGTAGGTTTCTGAAGAACGGCAAGATCGATTCAGATAGATGGCTAAGAGAACTTTGGCTGAGAGGGGAAGCGGTATTAAATAAAGAACGAGGTCTGAAGTGTTCATTGAGTGTTGAAGTACCTACTTTTCCGTGATGAACATTAGTTGCTGAATTCACAAACTTCGTAAGCGAGATAGACAGTGAATAATGAATAATGATGTAATAGAAGTTAGATACCAATCTTATCTTCACGTAACTTTATCTTGACTCTATTTGTGTCGGAAGACTACCTTATCACTAAAGAAAACAACAACTATGGTGTTGCTAGGTGTAGACATTTCAGATTCATCGGGCCTTTGATGGGCTGGGTTTTTGTACAATTAGTAAATTATAATACCGCTTCAAAGAAGTGCTGCCAGGATGTGGATGGAGCTGTCCTGGGGCTCGATTGCTCTGAGAGTCTATGGCTTGATTGCTCTAAGAGTCTATGGCACGGGGGATTTGCATCGCTAACGCTGAAATTTCTCAACAGAGAATTCGCTGCGACAGCTTCACTATTCGCGTCTACGGAGAGATTCCGTGGTTCTGACCTCATAGACTTTATGTGGCTATGGCTTGAGGATGTAGCGTTTGTAGATTACGACGTCCTGCGTGCCCTACCTGCGTCCCCTGATAGAATCTCTTCCGTCTTGGATGTTTACGAGCGATGAGCTCCGGTGGCGCGGTATAACTTCATCGGATAGAGAAGGATATATAAAGCCTGATTTATGAAGAGTAGAAAAGGCGAGCTTGATGCGGACATTGAACGTTTGCTTCACGAGGATAAAGTCTGCGAGAAAGGATGCAGGCCGCCAAGCCCACTAGCTATAGAAAGTCGAGGCGAGCTTCATATGATTTCGAACAACAGTTTCGGTCCTATCACGTTGATCTCAAGGTTTTGTTTGGAGCAAGAATGTAATTGCGGCTGAGCTTACAATTGAAACTCTACGCAAGTTAGATTGACGGTTGTTCCTACACAAAATCCTGCACAGAGTTCTGCACAACCAAGGAGCATCTCGGGTAATGCAAGTTTGCATACTTCAGGATGTAAAGACCCGAATACCCGAGACATTAGGGCCTGTTTGGATTCGCATCCAGTAGTTCTACTGATCCTACTGAACCTCCTTTACCGGTACTAATGGTACTATTCTACACCATCGTTTGGATTCAAATCGTAGTAGTACTACTAATTAAACAGTAGCGTTTATTGCGGCAATAATACTATAATTGATGCATTTCTGCAGTTCGTCAACTAGAATATAATACAAGATGCAAATAGTACTATTTCTGCTCTTCTTACTACTCTTTTCGCAGACTTTATTCTCTCTTTTGTTGTCGTCGTTGTCGATTTTATATAGACTAATTGCGTCGGATTAGATTATCGAGTTTGAATCGAATACTCGATTCGAATCTTGACAATTTGTATCAATTTGATTCGAAAGTCTTAACAATTTAATTTCTAAAGTCAAAATTAACAATTCGAGTCAAATTGTAAACTTAAAATCAAAAATCAATTCGAAAAATCAATTCGAATTGTCAAGACTTAATATTAGTATAAAGAAATTCTAAAATAAGTAGTAAAAAATTATATTTTATTTTATAATCTTTCGATATAAAATTATCTAATAATGTATTATAATAATGTATTCAAACTATCTAGATAGCTAGAATCAAATTATTAATTTAACTTTTCTAGTTAAAGAGTTTGACAATTTTATTCTACATAATCTTATTAAAGATTATAAAAAAAAAATGTATCTTAAGAAGAATTTAAACTTTTAATTTTTTAACTTGCAATAACAATAACACAATATTTACAATAAAATTAACAAAATCACAATAATATTCTTAATAATATTATTATAAATGTTATATTATTGTTATTAAAAGTTGAAACGCTCTATTAATAAGCTATCAAGATTTTAATATTTAAGTATACTCTATTTAAAAATATATAGAGAACTAATAATTGTAAAACAATAACATAATTCTTAAAAAGTGTTATGTCGTCGAACTCGTCTCTCGGACGCGCAGGAACAACACTTCTAGTATATATGTGTAATCGATAATATTGCGTTTGTTAAATCGCGATTATTGTAATCTTTTGACTTAATAAGCTTTGAGCATCTATTATTCTAGAGACGTTATAGAGTAATCGCGATCTAACGAATATAGAAGTTAAAATCTTAGATTGTAAGTTCGATTTCGTGAGAATGTTTGTTAAGTGTAGGGATTTTCGATCGTGCTTACAAGATTGTCTCGTTCTTAAGAGTCTATTTATAGTACTAATGAATTAGAAAAGATGTGTCGCAAATGTAACTCGATTTAACTTTCTTTTAACTTATCTTCGCGAACGTAAATTTAGAGAAGAAGATAATTGTTATGTCGTTAAACTCGTTTCTCGAACGCGTAGAAGCAGCACTTCTAGTATATATGTGTAATAGATAATATCGCGTTCGTTAGATCGCGATTATTGTAATCTTTTGACTTGATAGATTCTAAGCATCTATTATCCTAGAAGCGTTATAAAAAGTCAAATATATTACTCGAAAAATTAACTCGAATTGTCAAGATATTAGTATAAATATAAGTTATATTTAATAGATTTAAAATCTTAGTTTTATATTTTACTTAAATTGTTTAATTACAATTTAATAATATAGTATAGTAATACAAAAAAATAATACGAAAGAGTAATACAAGTAGTAACTAGTCTAAGTAAGTTATTTCGAGATAATATAAGCAAGCGTAACTTTTATATCGAAGTATACTACTTAATATTCTAGCAAAAAATTCAAAATTATAATAACGTATATTCAAAAATAGAAAATCTTAGCATAATAATATTATTTTCGATTTCTTAACAATTTAATTTAATTTCTAATATTGAAATCAAAAATTAAGTTAAGTTAAATTGAATTAATTTTAAAATAATAGAAATCGAATCGAATTTCGAATTAATTTCTAATATTAAAATTAGCAAGTCGAATTAATTTCTAAAGTTAAAATCGAAATTTAACTTAATAATTAATTTAATTTTATATCTATAGATTATTAATTAATAATATATCGATAACAATAAATATATTGTTTTTTACTTCTACAAATATTAACTTTTGTAATTATAATAATAGTAACTTAGATAATTCTTTTCTATATTGTTTCTTGCAAACTTGTCTATCTTAATTAGATTAATGGCGAGAAACCGAAAATATCACGTAAGAGCGTCAAGATTCGATTCCTCGATTTTTTTTAGAATTGAATTGCTTAAAATAGTAACTTTTCGACTAAGTTAAACTTATTATAGTAATAAGCTAGCTTCTTTAAGCGATTCGATTTTATTTAATTTCTTGAAAATTCGATTTAATTTTAAAGTTAAAATCGAATATTGATTTAACAATTAATCTAATCTTAATTCTAATTTCGATCGCAAATCAATACTAAAACTTATAAATAATAAGAGCAATTTCAATTTATATATATTTAAGATATTTCGAATATCTTTATTAATCTTTCTAACGCTAATAATATAATTAAAACAATATATATTAATAAAGAACTTGCAAAAAAATATATTCTTAATAGATTATTTGCGAGAAACCGAAAATATTACATGCAAGCATTAAGATTTAACTTCTTGAATTTTTTTTCAAATTAAATTGCTTAAAATAGTAACTTTTTAACTAAGCTAAACTTACTATAATAATAAACTAGCTTTTTTAAGCAATTTAATTCTATTTAATTTCTTAATAATTTAATTCAATTTCAAAGTTAAGATCGAATATTGAATCAACAATTAGTCTACTTTTATATAGAAAAGATTAGTTAAGTATTAGAATAAAAAACAAAAAATAGTATTTTAGCTAAAAGAGAAAAATAAGATTTATCTTCTAATTAAAAATTTTAAAACAAAGAAAAAAAGTAAGAAATTAAATTATATTAAGATCGAATTATTTTTTATTAAAATAGTTAAGAGATTAGTCAATTACAAACTTGATTTATTTAAGAATGTTAAAGTAATTTTAGTATTTTATATTTAGACTAATTGTTGGATTGAATTTTGATTTCAACTTTAGAAATCGACTCAATTCGATAATTTTAATATTAGAAATTAACTTGAAATTCGATTCAATTTCTATTATTTTGAAATTGATTTGACTCGAATCGACTTAATTTTCGATTTTAATATTAGAAATTAAATTGAATTGTCAAGAAATCGAAAATAACGTTATTATGTTAAGATTTTCTATTTTTGAATATACATTATTATAATTTTAGATTTTTCGTTAGAATGTTAAATAATATGTTTCGACACATAAGTTACGCTTGTTTGTATTATTTCAAAATAGCTTGCTTAGACTAGTTGTTGCTTACATTATTCTTTTATATTATCTTTTTGTTCTCGAGTTACTTTCTCGAATTATTAAAGAATATTATTATATTATATTTGTATTTTTGTTTGTAAAATGTCAAACTCTTTAAGAGCTTTAAGTCAATTATCGTTTTTAAATAAAAAAATTCTAACAAATCTATTTCTCGCGACTCGTTATTTAGTAACTTACATCTTAATTAATTCGCGAGTTAATTTGATTAAGATTTTCTTACTTCTACTTTTGATAATAGAAAAAGAATTCTTCGCGAAATAATAAACAAGATATTTATCAATTATTCATTACTTGTTTTGAGAGAGAGAAACAAATACGTTGAATGAAATTCAAATATTAATACTTAATTTCGAGCATAATAATTACAAGTAATTATTAATAACATTATCTTAAATAAGACTTAATTAAGACTTGTTAATTTACATTAAACAAAAAGAATTAATGTAAAAGCATAATTCGAACTTTGAAACAAATATGTTCAAATAACTTCAATTGTAAATAATATTTCAAAAATTGTGTGCAAAAGTTGTTACAAAATTTTAAATTATTCTATTGCTCACAATTATTTAAACACATCGAATATAAAGAAACATCTTTTATTCTCTTTTTGTTTAAAACGAAAACGATCTCGATCGCAAATCGCAATCGATCTAATCTTTAATCGCGTAAGTTATAATTAATAATGCATATAAATAATGCAAAACTAACAATTCTTTAGAAAAAAAGTTATATTAATTTGTCGTTATTCTTTATTTAAGATAATTGAAAAGATTAATTATGTAAGACTTTCGTAAATTTGAATTTGTCTTTTCGAATTATTAAAAATCTTAACTTTCGAAAGTTATTAGAAATGCTTTGTTCAAATTTGATGCTTTTGAGTCGCACAAAGTTATTCAAAATAATTCTTTTAAAATATAATTAAATTTGTAAGAAAATCAAGATAGATCTCAAGAATGTTTAACGTGTCTTTATTACTTTGAATGTATAATTTAATTCTTAGAAGGTTGTTTATTTGAAAGTGTTAATATATTAAGTAAACATCGCATTTCAATTTTGCGAACATCTTATTAAATTTATTTCTCTTGATATTAAGTATATAAATCGTTAATTAATGTTAAAGCTTATAAATATTTTGAAGTTTTCCAAGATTAAAGACAAACTTCTTAAGATTATTATCGATAACGCAAGTAATAACAACACGCTTAAGAACAAATTCGAAAAAATCTTGAATTAACAAGAGTTTCAATAAAACAAACAATAGAACTTTATGTCTTGTTTGACTTATATTATTAATCTTGTAACTTAAGATTTTATTTCAATTATAAAATTAAAAGCAACAAATAACAATATTGTTATACAATTAAAGAATAAACAACTGCAAGATATTGCAAGAAGCATAGATCTATTTAGTGTAATTAAAAAGATATTTAAATTTATAGTAATATAAAAAGATAATGCATGTGTTAATTTTATTAAATTTGTATTCTTATAGTTGTTATTAATAACTTAATTTAACATTTGCTTCGATTTAAAGTCTTTCAAGAGAAAATTAATAAAAAGTCACGAAAACTAGTATAGAATATTCGTATTTATTGAAAATTTATTTATTTTATATTTCGTCAAGTATATTAATTACGCGATTACATTAATTTTTAAGTAAAGAAATATTCTTAAGATTCAAAGATTTAACAAATTAAATTTAATAAAAGTAAATAAAACTTAATTTATTTGTTAACAACATATTAAATTCTTTTTACAAATACATTCTTATAGTTTTGCAAACAATTAACACAAATATTTATTTAGAATTTCGAGTATTCGATGCAATGTTTAACTATGCTAAACATTTAAAGAAAATAATAAAAGTTAATAAATATTTTTTAATAGATATCGTAATTAAGATTTGCAATAAAGTTTCAACAAAACTTGTAAAATGTTATTCGAAAATAAAAGAATTAAATGATACGTTATACAATCTCGTTAACATTCTAGATTTTACGCAAAAATTTGATCTTTATAAGTTGTAAAATAAGAGAAAAAACGACAATACTATCAATTACGAGAACAAATACAAGACAAAATTTAAGAATTATTTTCGACGTTATTATAATTCGATTGCTAATTTAAAAGTAAAAGCGCAAAGAGCAAATATTGTTAAAAAAATAATGCAATATAATAATGCATATATTTTTTTACTAATATTAATATAATTTATTGTAATTGTTACGAAATTCTTACTTTAACAATCTTAACAATCTCGTTCGATGCAAGATAAAAACGATTGATATCTTCGTTTCGATATTGTAAAAAATAAATATTTGATTTAAAAATATTAAAGAGATAGCGTATTAAACTTTTTAAAGTTAACGCAAATAACTCGAGATGTGCTTTTATATTTAATGTTATCAATAAATATTAAATAAACTTTTAGTTTTGTTTGAAAAGTATATTAATAAAATCGATCTTAAATAAATTCGCAAATTATCGAGCAAATTATAATAATTAAGTACTTTAATCGTATTATAAATTTAGACACAAAAGAAATTGTTCTCGAATCGTAAAATATGTCTTGTAAAGAGAAGAATAACAATTAAGCGATAAATAAAGAAGAAGATTTTTTTACACTAAATTTTAAGATCGTTTTAAATTAGATTTATTAATAAATAAATTAACTTTCGAAGAAAAAACATTTTTAATAATTACAAAAATAATTAAATATTATTAGTAATAATGCAAAGAAATAATGCATTTAATAACTTAAATTGCTAGAAGAAATTTATCAATAATAAAATTTCGAAGATTTAATTCTTAATTAGTGCAAAGAACATATTATGATTGTTCGAGAGAAAAAATATAACATTGTCGTAGAATTTCTAGTTAAGAAGATCGAATTGCTTTATTAAATACTTAATAAAATTTAAATTCTTTAATTAAATTGTTATACGCTTAGTATAAATTGTCGCAAGATTCGAATTTGAAATATGCGAAATATTAATTACAATCTTGTTATTATAATACTAATGCAAAGAGATAATGCATTTATTTAAAAAAAATACACATAAACATCTTAGTTACTTTTTGAAGTATTATTAAAGTTGAACTTTGAATGCAATAATCTTTCTTCTTATAAATGAAATTGCTAATCTTACTATGCAAAATTTCGCGAATTAAACGCTAAAATAAAAGTCGAGAAATAAGAAAGTTAATTAACTTTTAATATTTTTTGATTTTACAAAGAGCGACAATATTAAGCTTTCACTTTCGTGTTTGTTATCGCAAAACATTAATATATTAATCGAAAATGCATTATTTGTTCGCATTATCTTGATTACATTAACATTTTTAACATTCTTTTTCTTAATACTTATTTCTTCTTAAGATTTTTCTTTATCTATGCTTATCTTATTACGATCAAACTAAGAAATTAATTTATCGCAAAAAAGCTTCAAGATTGATTAACAAACTAGCAAATTAAATATGTTAATTTTAGACAAGATGTTTCGCATTATTTATATGCATTATTTAATTACTTTGTGTAAGTTATTAAAGAAGAAAATAAATTTAATAATGTTAAAAAGAAATCTATATAAACGTAATCGAGAGATGTTAAGTTTAAGATAAAATTCAAAGAAGTTATAGTAAAATAAGTAATAATTTTGATAATCTTCACTAGTGTAAACGCGTTGAAAAATCACGTAAAAAGAGAAAATTAAATTAGTAATTAATAATAAGAATACGTAATATAAACGACAAAGTAGTTAACGAAAATAAACTTACATAATATATTAACAAGATTAAACATATATTAATACAAAGGAATAATAATGTTGTGTTAACAAAAGTTCAAAGTAAATGTTAGTAAATAAATGTTAACTCTAATTGTAATATACATATTTTTTACTTCGTACTAATAAAATTATTTGTCAACACATTATTTATAATTTTGTTAATTTTTTCGATTTTTTACTTTTTAAATCTTGTCGCATTCTATTAGATATCGGGAGAAACTTCTAAGTTGCTATATAATTGCATTATTTCTATGTATTATTCGTAAAATAAGTTAAGTATACGCACAAATAATAAAAATTTAGAAAGAAAATAGATATAAAGTAGAAAAAATTCTAGAGCAACAAGATTAGAATTATCTTGTCAAATAAAATAAAAATCTATTTTAGAAAATACGTAAAAATTAGAGAAAAATCTTAATAATTGCTATAATTTTATTCAGATATTCTATTAATATTCGAAAAATTATTTAGTATAGCAAAAGATAATTAGAAGATAAAAAACAATTTGATAAAAATATTTGCAACAAAATAGTTAAAGAACTCGAGAATATTTAATTTCTTCATTTTTAACAACAAATATTATATTTTTGTTTTATCTTTTTAATAAGTTTTTTTTTTGAATTTTTTTATTTCGAAACAATCGAGTTATTACAAATGTTAATAGAATTTTATTTTTAGCAATTTTAATAAAAAGATTTTCTCTATTATAATTAAGAGAAAATTACAATATATTTATACACAATTTGCTTATACAAATATATTTCGAATACTATAAACAAAATAATAAATCTTCTATAATAATATAGAAATAATTAGAAAGAGAGCAACGTTTGCAAATAATATTTATTAGATTAATCGTAAGAAACCGAAAATATTATATGCAAATATTAAGATTCGATTTCTTAAATTTTTTTAAAATCGAATTGCTTAAAATAGTAACTTTTCGACTAAGCTAAACTTATTATAGTAATAAGCTAGCTTCTTTAAGCAATTTGATTTTATTTAATTTCTTAACAATTCGATTTAATTTCAAAGTTAAGATCGAATATTAAATCGATAATTAATCTAATATTTATTAATATATTGTAATATTCGATTTCGAATACAAAACAAAAACAATTTTGTTACTAACAAAATATAATAAAAGAAACAATAGTTTTCGAAACAAAAATCTTTAAGAAGAGAAATAATATTATAACTCTAATTCAAAACAATATAATATATAATTTACAATATAATATATAGTACAAAGTACAACTATCTATATATTCGACAATTTAATAGACAAGTAATACTTAATGTATTTGATAGCAAGTTAAATAAGCAATACTTAATATATTTAACAACAAACTAAGTAAACTAATCGCGAGAAACCGAAAATATCACGTAAGAGCGTTAAGACTTGATTTCTCGATTTTTTTAAAAATCAAATTGCTTAAAATAATAATTTTTCGACTAAGTTAAACTTATTATAGTAATAAGCTAGCTTCTTTAAGCGATTCGATTTTATTCAATTTCTTGACAATTTGATTTAATTTCAAATTTGAAATCAAATATTAAATCGACAATTAGTTTAAAACTAAGCAAATAATATTTAATATATTTAACAACAAATTAAATAAATAGTACTCGATATACTTGATAGCAAGCTAAGCAAACAAAAAAAAAATATCTTTAATATATAGATTTTCGAATACAGCTTTTTTATAGATTGTATTTAATTTATTTTAAGTTTTAACTTATTGTTACAACTATTAAGTTGCAACTTCTTGTTATTAAGTAATTGCTTGCATTGTCTAAAAATATCTACAAATCTCTTTAAAGTATAAATTTCTCTCTAATATCTCTAGCGAAAGTATTAGCGTAATATATATCTTCTTACTATATAGTTAATAATAAGCATTTATAATATTAAGTCTTGATAATCTAGTAATTATAATATAAGATATTTATTTCTTTCTTTATAATATAGTTTACGAGTTAGTTGTATTGTAAAGAATTAAAATATCTAAAGATTGCAAGTTTGAATTTTGCTTAAAACAATTTTTTTAATCTATTTTGCTAACTATTTTAGACAAATATTAGTCAATTATATAATTAATCTTTTTTGAATTTAAATTTGTATTTTAGAATTTTATATATTCGAAATGTCAAGACTTAAATCTTAATCGAACTAGATTATTAAAATTATTACTTAAAATCTTAAGAGATCTAGTTTTTTAAAATAATTTAAAAATTAAAACTAAATTAGGTTTAAACTTAATTAAACAAAATTTAATATTATTCGAAAGATTCTATCTTAGTTATAAAGATACTAATTCTAAATTTTCTAAATAGATAATATTAATGCAAAGTATTACAATATAAAATTCTAGAGAATATAACTTCTTTAAAATTATAATAATTCAATATCAATTTAAGTCTATATTTAATTAAAATAATTTTAACTTTATCTTGTAGATTATATCTTAAATAAATAGAAGCTTTTCTAAAATTTCTAATATAATTAATATAGAATATAGAATATTGCAGCATTTATATTAGAGAATTAAATTTTTCTCTTAAAAATTATAAGTTAATATTAAATCGAGTCTAGATTTAATTAAGATAACTTTTACTTTATCTTTAAGATTGTATTTTAAATATATAGAAACTTTTTTAAAATTTCCAAGATAGACAATATTAATACAAAATATTGTAGTATTTATATTTAGAGAAGTAGAGTTTTACTATAAAATTTAATATTTAATATTAAGTCAAGTCTAGATTTGATTAAGAATTGTTTTATCTTATTTTTATTATTGTAATTTAATTATATAGAAACTCTTCTAAAAAGTTTAAAATAAACAATATTAATACAAAGTATTGCAATATTTTAAGATTTTCTCTTATACAAAATTTGCAATACTTTGAGAAGAATATTACTAATATAATTGTTAGAACATTTTAATATTATATAATAGAAAATAATTTATTTAGTTCGAAATATTTCGAAAATTTCTAAATCGAGTAATATCGATATAAACTATTGCAACTTTTAGATTTAACAATAGTCTTAAAATTTAAAAAAACTTCTATACAAAATTTGCAATATTTTAAGCAAAATATTGATAATATAATTGTTAGAGTCTTTATAAATATATATATAATTAAAAAGATAATATAGAATATAGTTTTAAGATATATATTAGATAAAAACAAATAGTAAAAATAATAAGTCTTAATAGTCTAGTAATTAGAATATTAGATTTTTTTTTGGATACTTAATATAACTAGATACTTTCTAGCAAAGTAGTTAATTAAGTTTGCGTAATATCTAGACTAGTCGCGCTAACCCGGAAATGTCACGTGCAAATGCCAAGACTTGGGTCAAAAAAAATCGAAGTATTGAATCGCTCAAAGTAGTTTAGTCGATTACTATAAGTAGTTTAGCGCAAAGCGCGCTAAACTACTTTGAGCAATTCGATTCCAAAAAATCGTCGCGATCCAATCTTGGCGTTAGATCGAATTAGAGAAGTAATATTATAATTTGATCCAACGATTAGTCTAATAATATCTAAAGATTGCAAGTTTAAATCTTGTTCGAAACAATAATTTTTAAGATTTAAATTTATTTAAAAAAAGAGAAGATTATATAATTGTATTTCTAAAAATTTTAAACAATTTTAATAATATATATTTTCGATATTTTAAAATTTAAATCTTAATTAAGACTAGTCATCAAGACTTTTTTAAACAAGATATAATATTTTAGAAAAATCTAACTATTTAATATAAAATCAAGACTAGATTTATTTGAAAAAAAATTGTATTGTATAATAGAAAATATTTTATTTAGTTCGAAATATTTCGAAAAATTCTTAATTAAGTAATATCGATATAGAGTATTGCAGCATTTATATTTAGAAGATTAGATTTTCTCTCTACAAATTATAATTTAATATTAAATTAAGTCTAGACTTAATTAAGATAATTTTATATTATTTTTGAAATCGTATTCTAAATATGTAGAAACTTTTTTAAAATTTTTAAAATAAATAATATTAATATAGAATATTGCAACATTTATATTTAGAAGATAAAATTTTCTTTCTACAAATTATAATTTAATATTAAATCGAATCTAGACTTAATTAAGAAAATTTTTATGTTATTTTCAAAATTGTATTCAAATATATAGAATCGTTTTTAAAATTTCTAAAATAGACAATATTAATACAAAGTATTGCAACATTTATATTTAGAAGATAAAATTTTTTCTTTACAAATTATAATTTAATATTAAATCAAGTTTAGACTTAATTAAAATAATTTTTATCTTATTTTTAAGATTGTATTCTAAATATATAGAAACTTTTTTAAAATTTCTAAAATAGACAATATTAATATAGAATATTGCACAATTTAGATTTTGCAATATTTTAAGATTTTCTCTTATACAAAATTTGCGATACTCTAGACAAAATATTGCTAATATAGTTGTTAGATTATAATAAGTTACAAGATAATTTTTATATAAATCTAGTTTATTAAAGAATTGTTTAAGCAAATTTGTTAAATATATAATAATTTTTTTTTTGGAATTTAAGTTTCTAGAAATAAGACTTATAGTTTTTCTTAAAAAATAAGATTATTTTAGATTATTTACGTAATATAAACTAGTATATTTAGAAATATATAAAATTTAAAAAGATCTAGAAAGTAGAATAGAATATTGCTATTAATTGCAAAAAAATTAAAGAAAAACAACAATAAAATAGTAATAAAATAATTGTTCTAATTTCGATATATATATTGATTAAATGTTATATATTTAAAGCTTACAAATACTACTTTAACAATCTTGTAAATCTTGTTTTTACTATTAATTATAAATATAACTATATTAAATTATATATAAATATTATATATAAGCTTATAGAGACAATAATAGTAATAATAAAAATAAATAAAGATACAAATATAAAAAGAGAAGATAAAAAGAGTAAAAACAAAATATTATTAATAGATTAAATTAATATAAGTCTTAATTATATATTAAATAAAAAATTTACTAGAAATATTGTTAGTAAAACTATATATAATTAACAATAATAACAACAAGAAATTTCTAATTAAATATAATATTTACTAGATAGATAATACAATATAACTAAAAAGAATTGTTAAAAATATAAAAGAGAATTATTTTAAATTAAATTAATTTACTAGAATACTAGTTTGCAATAAAGAATTTAAAAATATTGTTTTTTAAATATATATAAATTATACTAATAAGATTATTAACTAGCTTACTAGTAGATATTTTATATATAATTGTATTTACAATAGTATTAAATCTATCGAAAAATAGTATACAATATAATATTAACAAATTAAATAAATATATTGCAAGCAAGAATAACTAATATAATATTAATTACTATTATTATTTTTGTAATTAACTAATAGTAACTAGTATTTAACTATAAATTTTGTAATTAATAATTAAGTTATTGTCTAAACTTATATTGCAAATATTTTATTATATTCGAAAAAACAAATATTGTTAATAATCAAAATTAAAAAAAGTAACTAAAATTTATAAAGCAAAATAATAGAATATATATTAAGATTTAATAGATAAAATTCTATAACAAACAATAATTATAAAATAGAATTTAATATAATAATAATAAAATTATAATAAATATATTATAAGCAAAAATAAATAATATAATACTAGTTTTTTTTTTAATTAACTAGTAATAACTAGTTTTTAACTATAATTTTGTAATTAATAATTAAAATAAAAGTTAAGAATAAATTATAGACTTTATATTATATTTAAACAATAATACTTAATTATTATATAAGTTTTTATTAATATATTTAAATATTAAAAACAATATTAAAAGTTACTTGTAGAATTTATTAAACAATTATTAAAAAATAAATAAGAGAAATAATAAAATTTGCTTTTATATTTATTTTTATAATAAATATAAAAATACAAAAATGTTCGCAAATATTAAGTCTAAAAATATTAAAATTTTGCGATAATTACAATATTATACAATAGTTTCAAATTACTTTAATAATAATCTAAGAAAGTTAAAAACTAAAAAATATATATTTTAATAGAAAAACAAAAAAGAATAAATGCAATCGATATATTAATAAAGACATAATCGAGCAAGTCTTTTTAATAGATTGTAAAAATCTTTAAGTTCTAATATCGATTATTCTTAATCTTAATTCGAACTTGTATAATATTATTAAACTATTATTATTATCTACTTAGCTAACAAGCTTGCACAATTCTAGATTAACTAGCAATTAACTTCTAGATTTCTCTATTATAATTCTTTCTCTTCTTTAATCTAATACTCTCTAGAATTTTATCTTAAATCGATACTTTTCTAAGTTATTTATCTATCTCTCTTGTTCTTAAATTAGATTATTGATCGAAATTCTCGCATATACTTAAGAAGATTCTTTATTTACGTTGTATTAATAATATTATCTTTATAGTAAGTTACAAGAACAAATATTTTTCTAATACAATAATTTTAACAATAATTAATAAATGCTAAGCAATTATATTACTTTTATTCTCTTATTCTCTTATCTTCTTTATTTGTATTTGATAAACTTTAACTTTAGTTCTCGATATACATAAATTTATTATAACAAAAGTCGCAATTTTGTGTTACTAATATCTTGACTTTGTGCGAGATCAAGATTTGATTATTAGAATCTTGCATTACTTGCGAGAATCTAAAGTAGTATAACTAACGAACTAAGTTTTAATTTAAACGAGTTAACTTGTTTAACTTTAACTTTAAGATCAAGCAAAAGTTTTAACTTAATCGAATAAATCGAACGCATAAAACGCGTCGAACGCTTAATTTAATTCGTTCGATTATGTAACGTTACGTAACGCGTTAGTTATATATAATTAACGTAAACTTTACGCTAATTCAATTAAGTTAACGCATAAATAAAATAAGATAAAATAAGCAAATGTTAATACGATAAAGTTAACTTAAGTTTTGAACATTAATGTTACGCTAGTACTTCCCACGAAGATATTAGAAAGAATTATGCTATTGGAGAGATTTGTAGACATCTTTAGGCAATGCAAGCAATCACTTGGTAACAAGGATTTGTAGCTTTGACAATCGTAACAATAAGTCAAGACTTAAGATAAATTGAACACGATTCATAAGAAAGTCGTATTTGAAGATCTATATATATTAATAAGATTCTTTCTTGTTCGTCATGTTCGTTGTCGAAAATGTCGAACATTGCTCGCTTTGCTCGTTGTCGAACATATCGAACTTTGTTCGTCTTGCTTGTTGTCGAACATGTCGAACTCGCTCATTAGCGTATCGAGCATTGTTCGTTTGTCAAGTCGTCGAACACGCAAGTAGTCGTACTTCGTGCCACATATCGCTTCGTAGAATATATATTGATTGTGACAAGCTAAGGTCGTAACACTATTTCTTTCTTTGATCTTTTCGTCTCAAAAAGCGATTGTTTACATTTATCATGTCTTATTAACAACAAAGTCGTATTTGCCTTGTCTTCGAAATCGATCAATACGATATATTGATTGACTTTGTCTATGAGCGTTGCTCTTGTTTTGATAAATCTTGTATCGCAATGGAAGACTCGTTGTCTTGTCTAAAGTGCTCGAAATGTGTTCGTGCTAATAAAGCGTGTGTTAACATGTTGTGGATTTCGCTAGATCGTACTAGGGAAGATTTGTCCTCGAAGATTGCTAAGAATGAAGTTGTATTAACAATCGTAATCACGCGATTGCTTCAAAATAAAAAGATGTTAAAAAAAGTCGACGCGAAAGCAAAGCGAAAGACACAATGTCTTTTGTTCGAAATAAAGAAGTCAAACGTCGCAAAGTCTCTCGATTGTCTTGCTGCGAATGCTCTAATTAAAGCATCTCTTGTCATTTGGTCTTCGCTTGCTATGCTAAATGATTTCTTAAGTGTTGATGAAATTTCTAAATAAGAGTGTCACAATCGTCGAGATTGCTAATAGATTCTTATGTGTTCTTTGTTGTAGAATATTTCTTTCATTTGACAAGATATCGTTGATCTTTCTTTTCTAGAATTTTCTTAATTTCGAATCGATTCTTTTTTTGTGAGTGATAATGAAAAGTTTCCTATATAGACGTATTGAAGTCGATTGATTCCAATAATAAAATATAAAATATCGAAAATACTTTGGCGTTCTTGGGTAAGTCGAGTTCATAATTGATTGACTCTTTGACTTCTTTGATGAAAAATAATTCGACCTTAACATGATCAAGTTTCTTGCTTTTTTTCTTGATTTTCAAGTTCTTTGTTAGAAGATATACTTTATTCTCCTTCTTTAGTTAAGATGTCATTTTTCGTTTTTTGTTTTGATATTTGGCTAATTTGATTTGCATCGATGCGATGTTATCGTGTATCTTCTTAAGTGTCGCTACTCTTTCAATGATTAATTGAGCTATCAAGTGTTTTCTTTCTTGATCAAAGAGATTCGATTCCTTGTCAAAGTTGGCGAAAAAAGATGTCATCTTTGTGGTATTTGAAGTCTTCGCGTTTAGGGCTAGCTATGTCATAGATAGAAGTGATACCTAGTTGTTCTAAATATTGTTGACGTAGTGCCTTAGATATTGCTTAAGGCTCTAGTTTGTTCGCTCTATTTATTCATTCGTAATTAAGTAATAGGCAATCGACATGCGAAGCCTCGTATCTAACATTGATATAAGTGTTTTCTAATAGTTAGACGTGAAGAGCTTGTCTCTATCATTGGTTAGTCCTTTGAGTATATCATGATATCTAATTAATCGATTTAGTACGATGTATCTTAATTGTTCTGCTATAAATTTCTCTTTGCATGCGATAATATGTGAGTACTTGATAAGCTTGTTAATCATTACTAGTATCGAATCATATTTGTCTTCAATTGTTAAGTTCGTCGACTTGAGCAACTTGGTAATAAAGTTCATCGTAACTTCATTCTATGACGATTTAGATAATTTCTAATATTGAATTTCGTCATAGCTCGCATATGTATCATGTTTGTTTTGCTAATAGCTAAGACATCATTTGATATATGTCTTGACAACTTATCTCATTTGTAAGAACTAACAATGCTAACGTAAAAGCTAAAGGGTTTTCGTCACTTCTAGATGCCTTTGCAATGATTCGTCATAATGCTCTTTTATACATTCGTCGATGTTGTTAATAAATATTTGAAGTTTTTCTTTTTCTATTAAAAACTCTTTTGTATTGTCTCGAAGTATTCGTAATGTAGCATTTAGCTCGTATTTGTTTGCTAATAGTAATTCGTCTTTGTTGATTTTAAGTATGCTATAATTAAACGATTTCTTCGTTTTTATATGATCACTTCTTTTGTTAAGTGCGTCTACTCTATCGTTATTCTTGTCTAGAATATACTATATTTTGAATTTGTATTGTTCAAGTCGTTCTAATTATCGTACTTGTCTTTTGTTAAGTTGTTTAATAGTGATAAAGTGTACAAAATTCTTATAATTTGTGAGAATCGTAAGTTTTGACAATTCTTCGATGTACATCTTTTATGACTTCAAGAAGACTACAATAGCGAGTAATTTCTTATTATGAACATCGTAATTCTATTCGATTAACGAGAGTTTTCTCAAGAGATATGTTATTGAGTGTCACATGTCTTCATGCTTCTAATTAAAGTATACATTAATAATTAAATCTAATGCATCGATTTCAATTCTATTTGATAATCGTAAATCGTACATCTTTAATATTAATTTCTTTAAACATTTTAGCTTAAGATTTTAAAATGATTTCTCTTTTGCGAGTCTTTATACTTATGACGTATTTTTTTTCGTAAAGTTCGTTAATGATATCGCATTAACGAAGTAGTTCTTGATAAACTTTTTGTTGTAATTTATGAAATCTAGAAAGAATTGCACTTTCTTAACATTAATAAATGATTTTTATTCTTTGACTACTTGTAGCTTTTTAGAATTCATGCGTACTTCGTATCGTCTTACGACAAATTTAAGAAAATCAATTTCTTCTTAATGAAATTCGCATTTCTTTAATTTAAGATGTAAGTTTCTTTTATTTAGACATTTTAGTATTTTGAAAATATAACTAACATGTTCTTTCAAGATTTTTGAGTAAATTATGATGTCGTTCAAGTATGCTATGACAAATCGATTTAGATATTGTCGTAGTGCATCATTGATTATTTCTTAATACGTTGTCGAAGCGTTCGTGAATTCGAACGACATTATTGTGTATTTGTATAGTTTATATCGTGTGCGAAAAGCTATCTTTTACTTTTTCTTTATTTTTATTCTAATTTAATTGTACGCTTTTTGTAGATTTAGTTTGATAAAGTATTTGACTTCGAATAGTCGATTCTAAAGCTCGCTAATATTAAATAATAAATATTGATTCTTAATCGTAATATAATTTAGCTTTCAATAATTAACACATAGACGAAGAGTTTTGTTCTTTTTAGATATAAAGAGAATCGAATATCTTGCTTGTAATTAGAATTTTTTGATAAATTCTTTTTTCTTATTTTTTGCCAAGTATTCGCGAAGTACTTCGAGCTTCTTCTTGAATAAAACATATATAGATTCAAATGTGAGCTACTTGCCTAATTCAAGTTTGATTTCATAATTTTACAATTAATGTTTAGAAAGAATCTTTATCGTTTTCTTTTCTTAAAATAGATGCTCCCAATTGTTGTATATTCGTAATACGTACTTTAGCGATTTCTTCGCTATACTAAATAATTCAAAGTTCTTAAAAGATTCGCAATTTTCTTCACTTATTTTAACTTTGTGATTCGATTAATCTTTGTCGATGTCTATTGAGTCGAACTTGATTAAATTGTTTTTTTTCGAAAATGTAAATTCGCATCTTGCGATCGAATTTCGACTTTATCTTTTATCTATTATCGAACGTTGTCGATGCGTAGATTAAATGTGAATTGCGTGATCACATTGTTCGAATCTAAGTACTTGTGTATTCTAGTCAACTTCTAGATTGTGCTACTTTAATCAAGACATTTTTAAAACGATATCGTAAATAATT
>JAABUQ010005298.1_pt1 | contig 20749 bp, 16 predicted proteins | sample 5560001 | NCBI WGS metagenome assembly JAABUQ01 (sample SAMN10711888, study PRJNA513371) | rock metagenome | isolation source: Antarctica rocks | place: Antarctica: Victoria Land, Finger Mt nord | collected 2015-12-18
TGGCGAGCCTGGGGGCGGGGCTGTCCGTCGTGGCGCGGGTCGGGCCCCGGAAGAGGGACCCCGCCACCTTCCAACTGCTGGCCGACCCCCGGCTCCTCACATGGGGACGTTAAGTCCGGTCGTATGGCCCCCTCGCCGGGCCCGACCCCGCGATGCCGTCGGGGTGGCGGACCCGCTTGAGGGCCCGCCGACCCATCGTCCCAAAGCACGAGCCATGCCAAGCAGGAAAGCCGAATCGTTAATACTTACCCAAGAATCACTTATGACACACGATCGTTGTTTCTTACTGGCTCGAACGCCGCTCCGATGGGGGATCTCTGCCCGGCCCGACGGGGGGATCCAACCCAACGATCCGGCCCCGCTCCCGGAGGCGGAGGGGCCGGCGACCCTCCCCTCGGCGCGGGGGCGGTCGCCGGCCCGACGATCCGGTCAGGGGGTGCTGGTCGCCGGCAGGCTGGGCATGGGAAGGTTCGCGCTCATCGCGGGGGCGGGGACGTTGGCGGCGGTCGGGGCCGGCGCAACTCCGCCCGGCGAGCTGACCCTGGCCTGGATCTCGTCGAGGACTTTCTGGAGGTGGTGGACGGCGTGGTCGCACCCCTGGGTGCTGCCGGAGTAGGAGAACGAGTTGGCCCGGAGCTTGCCGTAGGCCCGGTCGAAGACGACGACGTGGACGTTCTCGATGAAGTCGCCGGCCGGCCCGCCGCAGTGCCCCTTGAGCTTGGCCAGGTCGCCCGACCCGACCGCCTCGACGACCGGCTTGAGGGCATCAGGGCCGATCTTGTGGACCCCCTCGCCGTCGATCACGGTGCCGTCGGCGAAGACCTGGAGGAGCATCCCGAACTGGGTCCCCTCGTTCGACCGGCCCAGGGAGATCCGGCTCACCAGCGGGTCGGCCTCGGTGGCCGGCTTGTTGACCCGGGGCTTCGGCTTGATCGCCGGCATGTTCGACGGGCCGGAGATCGTCGACGGGGGCGTCGACAGGGCGGGCTGGCCGTAGTAGGCCGGCGTCGTCGAGGGGGTCGACGGCGTCGAGGGGGAGCCGACCGAAGGCTGGCTCGCATTCGAGGTCGAGGTCGAGGACGACGGGCTGGCCGCCGAGCCTCCCATCCGGAAGAGGCGGCCGAGGCCGAGCCGGTTGGGCTCGTCGCCGCCGAGGCTGGGGGTCCCGCTCAGGCTATGGAGAAGCAGGCCCGAGGCGACGGCTGCCGTCGCCAGGCCCTTGATCGATCCGAGTCGCATTGGCCGACCTCCTTGCCGGTGGAAGGCCCTTTTCGGCTCCGCCGACGGGCCCGAAGGCGCGACTCCATCCGGGCCGCCGTCACATCGTGACGACCCGGTAGACTTCTTCGAGGGTCGTCGCGCCCTCCAGTACCTTATCGACCGCGCTCTCCCGCAACGTTCGCATTCCCAGGTCCGAGGCCACGCGCCGGAGCACGTCCTTGGAGATCTGCTGGAAGATCAGCTCGCGGATCGTCTCGTTGACCTCCATGATCTCGAAGATCCCCGACCGCCCGAGGTAGCCGGTCTGGAAGCACGAGGCGCAGCCGGTCCCCCGGGCCAGGGTCGCCCCCCGGTACTCGTCGAGGTCGAGGCCGAGCATCTGGAGCTGCTGGTCGTCGGCCTCGTACGTCTCCTTGCAGTACGGGCAGATCTTCCGGAGCAGGCGCTGCGAGATCACCCCGAGCAGGGTGTTGGAGAGCATGTAGCCGGGGATCTTGAAGTCGTAGAGGTTGCCCAGGGTGCTGGGGGCGTCGGAGGCGTGGATCGTGGAGAAGACGAGGACGCCGGTCAGCGCGGCCCGGATGCCGATGTGCGCCGTCTCCTCGTCGCGGATCTCGCCGATCATGATCACGTCGGGGTCCTGGCGGAGCATCGCCTTGAGCCCGGAGCTGAACGTCAGGTCGGCCCGGAGGTCGACCTGGAGCTGGTTGACGCCGGGCAATCGGCGCTCGATCGGGTCCTCGATCGTCATGACGTTGCGGGTCGGCGAGTTGACCCGGCTCAGGCAGGTGTAAAGCGTGGTCGTCTTGCCCGCCCCCACCGGACCGGCCACCAGCACGGCCCCGTAGGGCTTGGAGCAGATCGAGCCGAGCTGCTCGGCCTGGGTCGAGGAGAGGCCGAGGAGGTCGAACCCGTAGGCCTGCGAGATCGCCTCGTGGATCCGGACGACGACCTTCTCGCCCAGGACCGTCGGCACCGTGGCCACCCGGAGGTCTCGGGCCTGATCGCGGAAGCGGAACTGGATCCGCCCGTCCTGCGAGTGCCGGCGCTCGACGATGTTCATGTTCGCCATGACCTTGAGCCGGCTCACCAGCGAGGTGGCGAAGGCCGGCTCCAGCTCCAAAACGTCGTGGAGCTGGCCGTCGATCCGGTAGCGGACCCGGAAGAAGCTGTCCTGCGGGTCGAAGTGGATGTCGGTCGCCCGGGTCTCGAACGCCCGATCGAAGATCTGCGCCACCAGGTCGGGCGACGCGGCGCTGGCGGCGATCTCCTTCAGCTCGCTCCGGATGTCGCGGTCGCGGAGCGGGAGGTGGTCCTCCACCCCCCCTTGGGCCAGGATCGGCGGCGACGACAGCCCGCCCGGGGTCACCTCGGCGACCGTGCCGGCCGCAGGCGCGATCGCCAGCGGCTGGGAGACGATCAAGGGGTCGGCCGACTGCGGCTGGACCAGCGGCACCCGCTCCGTGATCAGGATGTTGAGCCGATCCTCGGCCACGAGCTTGAGCTTCAGGAGCGACTGGCGGAGGTCGAGCTGCTGCTCCCTGGCGTACTGCTCGACCCCGAGGAGCTGCGCGGCCGAGAGCAGGCCATCCTGGAGCAGCAGGGCGCCCAATGCCTCTTCGGAGGCGGGCGGGAGGCGGTGGGGGGGGTTGGCGGGCATTCCATGCATCTCGGCGAGGGCCTGGGGAGGTCCCCCCGGGATCGGCGATCCGCCGCCCTCGTCGATCGCGAAAAGCCGGCTCGCAACCCGACCGCCCGGGAGTCTTCGTTTCGGCGTCGATTGTTCCCGATCGGCCGCCGGAATGCCAGCCCGAGCCGGCCGAAGCCAGGGATGATCCGCTTGTTAAATTTTGTTAGAGCGGTCTTTCGTTCAAGTGAACATCTTGTCCCGGGACGGCGCCCCGATATATTCCTCAGGCGTCTCTCGCGGAGGAAGTATCCCGGGGTTGAGTGGCGGCGACCGCGGGTTCGAGGGCTACGCTCGAACGAAAGTCGCTTCGACCCGGGTGGGAACCTCGGCCGGCCGCGCCGATTTGCTCATCACTCGAATGTTGCTCGGCACCGGCCGGGCTGTATCGGGAGCACCGCGTGTCCTCATCCGGTCCCACCCCCCTCGACGTCTCGGGCCAGGAGTTCGCGAAGCTCCTCGATCTGACGGCCGCCTTCCTCGCCGCCGAGCTGGACTCGCTCGCGGGCAGGCGGGTCCTGGAGGCGGGCGGTCCGGGGGCGCCGAGCCCCGAACTTCGTGGGCCGCCTCCCGAGCAGGGGCGGCCGATCGGGCGCGTGCTGTCGCTGATCGATGAGGCGGCGCGGGCTGGGATCAACACGGCCAGCGGCGCCTTCTTGGCGTACATCCCCGCCGGCGGGCTGGCCTCGACGGCGATCGCGGACCTGATCTCCAACGTCCTGAACCGATACACGAGCATCGGCGCGGCCGCGCCGGGGCTGGTGACCCTGGAAGAGGAACTGCTCGACTGGATGTGCCGGCTGATGGACCTGCCGGACGGCTCGGCGGGCCTGATGACCTCCGGCGCGTCGCTGGCGACCGTCTCGGCGCTGGCCGCGGCTCGCGACGCCCACGCCCTGACCGACCTTTCCCGCGCCCGGCTCTACGTCACCGACCTGACCCACCACGTCGTGGCGAAGGCGGCGCGGCTGGTGGGGTTCCCTCGGGCCGCCGTGCACACCCTGGCGTGCGACGCCGACCGGAAGCTCGATGTCGGGGCGTTGCGCGCCGCCATCGAGGCGGACCGGGCCTCCGGCCTGACGCCGTTCTGCGTCGTGGCGACGGCCGGGTCCACCCACACCGGCGGGGTCGACCCCCTGCCGGAGATCGCCGACCTCGCCGGGGAGGCCCGGCTCTGGCTGCACGTCGACGCCGCTTATGGTGGGTTCTTCCAGCTCACCGAGCGGGGCCGGGCGAAGCTCCGCGGGATCGGCAGGGCCGACTCGATCGTCCTCAATCCCCACAAGGGGCTGTTCCTGCCGCACGGCACCGGGTGCCTGCTGGTCCGACGGGAGGAAGACCTCCTGCGGGCGCATCGCGGGGACGAGGGGAAGTACATGCGCGACCGCCAGTATGGCGATGCGCCCGACTTCTGCGAGCGCGGCCCCGAACTCACGCGTCCGTTCCGAGGCTTGCGGGTCTGGCTCCCCCTCCAACTGCACGGCGTCGGCGCCTTCCGACGGGCGCTCGACGCCAAGCTGGACCTGGCCCGTGCCGCCTTCGCCGCGCTCCGCGAGATCGACGGGGTGGAGGTGCAGGCCCCGCCCGACCTGTCCGTCGTGACCTTCCGGATCGTCGCGGCGGGCCTGGATGCCGGGACGGCGACGGACGCCTGCGTGCGATGGATCAACGAACGCGGCCGCGTCATGCTCTCCACCACGTCCGTGGACGGGGAGACGTTGGGCCGCCTCGCCATCCTCAGCCATCGGACCACGGCCGAGCATGTGGCGATCGCGATCGAGGAGATCCGCGGCTGGCTGCGGATCTCGGGATCGTCGCATCCGCATCCGCCGCGATGAGAGCCGGACACGCCGGCGACCGCCGCGGTGCTCCCTCGAACGAGAAGAGGAAAAGATGTCGTCCGCACCCGGCCTGAGGCAGGGCCTCTCGAAGCGACAGTTGGAGTTCCTGGCGATCGGCGGGGCGGTCGGGGCCGGCCTCTTCGTGGGGTCCGCGGAAGGCTTGCACGCCGCGGGGCCGGGGCTCCTCGTGGCGTACGCGATCTGCGGCGTGGTGGTCTACCTGATCGCGCGATGCCTGGGCGAGCTCGCCCTCGGCCACCCCGGGCAGGGCACCTTCGTGGACTACATCCAATGGCAGCTCGGCCCGCGCTGGGGCTTCGTGAGCGGATGGATGTTCTGGCTGGGCATCGTGCTCGTCGGCATGGCCGAGCTCACCGCCATCGGCCTGCTGCTGCATCCCTGGCTGCCGAACCTGCCGCAATGGGCGATCGTCCTGGGGGTCCTGGCGGGCGTGCTGCTGCTCAACCAGGCGCCGGTCGGCTGGTTCGGCGAGAGCGAGTTCTGGCTCTCGTCCCTCAAGATCGCCACCATCGTCGGCTTCATCGCCCTGGCGATCGCGGCGGTCCTGGCACCGGGCCGCTTCCCGTCGCTCGGCGTGCGAGCCGTCGACCTGTGGGGACGCGGCCTCTTCCCGACCGGCCTCGCCGGCTTCGCGATGGCCATCCCCCCGACGCTCTTGGCCTTCGGCGGCTTCGAGTTGATCGGCCTGGCCGCCGCGGAAGTGGCCGACCCCTTGCGGACCGTCCCCCGAGCCGTCAATGGCTTGATCGCCCGGATCGTGATCTTCTACATGGGGGCGACGGCGGCGCTCCTGGTGCTCATCCCCTGGTCGCGGATCACGCCGGAATCGAGCCCCTTCGTCGAGGTCCTCCAGCGGATGGGGCTCCCCTTCGCGGCCGACTTCATCAACCTCATGCTGATCACGGCGATCGTCTCGTCGTGCAACTCGCTGATCTTCGGCGGCTCCCGCGCCCTCCATTCATTGGCCACCAACGGGAACGCGCCGAAGATCCTCGCCGCCCTCAACGGCCGCCAGGTGCCCGGCCGAGCCGTCCTGCTGACGATCCTCGCGGTCTCGATGGCCGTCGCGCTGAACAGCTTCGTGCCTCGGCGTGCCTTCGGGATCTTGATGCAGTGCGTCTCCATCCTCATGACGCTCAACTGGGTCCTGATCGTCCTGTCGGAGCTGCGCTTCCGGAGGCGGGCCGACCCCGCCCAGGCCATCCTGTTCCCCGCGCCCTGGACGCCCTGGTCCAACCTCGGCGTGATCCCCTTCGTGGTGGCGGTCTTCGCGATCATGGCCGGCGACAGCTCCGTCCGCCCGGTCTTCCTGATCGCCGGCGGCTTGGTGGCCGGCCTGATCCTGACCTCCGCCGTTGTGCGGAGGCGCGGCGCCGGCGCCTGATCTGGCGGGATTCGTCGCGAACCCGTCCGCGCCGGTCCCTCGTCAGCGGGCGTGGCTCGGCTCCCGAGCGTGTCGGGCGACTCGGTCGGCGCGTCCGACCAGGCCCATGCCGAGGTTCCCGCCGCCTTCCAGGCCCCGGGATCGGCCCGCGAGATCGAGGCTCGGGCGATCAGCCGACGGGCGGAGGCCCGAACAGACACGCCGGCATCCGGCCGGCCGTGCCGCGAGGCCCTCGAAAGGGCCGGGCGATGCGGCCGGTCGGATGCCGGCGTCGTCCGATCAAGCTTAGAAGCCGACGAGCTCATCGAAGAGGCGGTCCAGGGCGACCTGGATCTTCTCGGGGGTCTCGTAGGTTCCCGAGGCGATCTGCTTGCGGATCTCCTCGACCTTCTCGTGGCGGATCTCGGGCAGGCGGCTGATCCCGTCGAGCATCTGGCCCAGGGGCGAGATCTCGACGTGATCGCGAGGCGTTCCGGCGTGCACGGTCTGGCCGGCGTCGACGCCGAAGGTGGCCAGACGAGGATAGATCGGCTGGGGCCCTTGGGCCCCTCCCGCACCGTGGATCTCCATCGGAACCCTCCCTCTTCGCTTGGTGTCGTGGCCCGAAATCCCCGTCGGTTCGGGTCGCCCGGGCGTTGTTCATCAAAGACCCTTGTGGGCCGCCCCGGAGATAGTCGCCGGCACTCCGCCGGCCGAGTCATCCTGTCTGGGGCACCCCCGAGGGGCCCGAGGCATCCGCCTCAAGCTCTCACACCCTTATCATCGGGCCGATCGGCCGGGAAAATTGAGCCAAAAGGCCGGAAAATCGCGCGAGACCTTTCAGGTCCCTCATCCCCTCGGTCAGTTCGCGGCGGGGACGCCGCGTCGGGTCCGGACGGTGTTCGGGGCCCGCATCGCGTCGTTGAGCTGGGTCGACATCTCGCCGAGCTTGCCGGTCACCTCGGCCACCTGGCGGCGGATCTGGGCCATCTCCTCGGCCTGCTGGGGCGTGCCCGGCCGGCTCTGGAGGGCTTCCAGGGTCTTGGCGGCGTCGTCGAGCTTCTCGCAGCCGACGGAGAAGACCTGCATCGCGTCGAAGATCCCCTGGACCCGGACGTCCTCGGGCTTGGGCTTGTACAAGGGGCTGATGACGAACGGGTTGGCGTAGATCTTCTGCACGAGCTTCGAACCCCACTCGGTCGCGTCCTTGATGTTGGCCACCGACCGCTCGATGTCGACCTTGTTGCGGGTGAGCATCGTCAGCAGGCTCTCGGAGATCCGGGCCACGTTGTAGGTCGCCACGTCGGCGCGGTTGCCGACGGTCTTCGCCTGGTCGAGCAGGCCGGGGATCTTGTCCTGGTCGCGGGCGACGACCATCCGCACGGTGGCGGTGAGGTCGCGGATCGAGGCCACGGTGGAGCGGATGTCGGGCCGGTTCTCGGCGAGCAGGGCGTCGACCCGGGCGGTCAGGGAGGCCACCGTCGCCAGGGTCGCCTCGACCTTGGGCGTCGAGCCGGCGAACCGCTTGGCCGCGTCGCCGACGCTGGTCACGGTCGACTCCACGACCGGCCGGACCGCCTCGCTGGTCTGGCGGAGGCCGGCGACGGTCTCCTCCATCAAGCTGACGGTCTGGCGGACCTTGGGCGTGACCTGGTCGATCGTCTCGCGGAACTGGCCGATCATGTGGCTGATGTTCGTCCGCTCGACCGGGCCCATCCCGACCTGCTCCAGGACCGGGTCGAACATCGAGGTCTCCACCCCCACCAGGACCTTGCCGGGGGCCAGGTGGTCGGGCGAATGGCCGGTCGAGAGGATGTTGATCCGGGTCTGGCCGGTCAGGTTCGCCTGCACGGCGATCCGGGCGTCCTGCCTGATCCGGGCGCCCAGGTCGATCGGCACCGCCAGGCGGACCCGGGCCTTGAGCACGCCGTCGACCTCGGCCAGGGTGACCGCCATCACCCGGCCGGCGTCGATCCCGGCGATCCGGACCTGGTTGCCGGCGCGGATGCCCTGGCCGTCCTTGAAGTCGACGTCGATATGCCGGCGTTCCGAGAGGAAGCCGGGGCCGCCGGCCGCCAGGGCGAAGAGGCCGAGCAGCACGCCGAAGGCCAGGAGCACCACCAGGCCGACGCGGACCTCGCGTCCCGTTGTTCGAGCGGGCATCGGGAATCCTTTCCCTTGGGGTGCATTGGCGGAAGAAAGAAGGCCTCGGCCGGTCGATCGGTCGACGGATCAGCGGCCGGGGGGCGTGAGCACGGTCGGCCCGAACGCCGGGCCGGCGTGGTAGACCAGCAGGAACCAGCCGGCGTTGATCATCAGCAGGCCCATCCCGGCCAGGGTCACGACCCGGCAGGCGGCGTGGCCGACCGAGCCCGGCGGGTTCCCCCCCGGGGCGGGCCGGGCCAGCCCTTCATGGCACGACAGGACCGCCGCGACCAGGCCGAAGGCGGCCCCCTTGACCACCAGGCCGACGATGTCGCGGACCCAGAGCATCTCGATGAAGACGTCGAAGAACGACGCGGCCGACAGCCCGATCATCGAGTTCGCCGTGACGAAGCCGACCAGGGTCCCGACCAGCGAGCCCCAGGCCCCCAGGATTGGCCCGGCCACCATCGCCGCCAGCAGCCGAGGCGCGGCCAGCCGGGCCGGGTCGTCGGCCTCCAGCGGGACGGCCTCGCGCCCCCGCAGCTCGGCCACGTTGAGGGCGGCCACCAGCGCGGCCAGGATGAACCCCGACAGCATCGGCGCCAGGTTGCGGACCAGGCCGACGCCGACGACCGGGCCGATCCCGTCGACGAACGTCGCCCCGAAGTACGCCTGCATCGCCAGGAACGAGCCCATCCCGACGTGGACCAGCGCCACCACCGGGGCCGCCATGACGACCAGGCGGTCGACCTGGGCGATCGTCGCCGCCGCGAGCCCCTGGGCGGACCCTCGCGGCCGGACGCAGGCCCCGGCCGCCCGGGCGACCAGCAGGGCCAGGGCGCCGAGGTAGCCGATCGCGTCGAGGGCGAGGCCGACCGGGTCGCGGCTCAGCGCGAAGCCGGGGGCGGGCTCGTCGGCTCGGCCTGCGCCGGCGGCTGCGAGGCTGGCGGAGTTGGTGCGGCTGCTGGCCATGATGTCGGCGGCCCTCCCTGGCCGGCCGGGCGCCGTTTGCGTCGGCCCCGGTCCGGTCGGTTGGCGACTCTAGTCAATTGATCGTCCTTTGGAAAGGCGGCTTGGGCCTGCCGGCCCTTCCACCAGTCCTCCCACCGCCGGGCGCCGTCGAGCCGGGCCTCGGGCGACCCCCAGGGGACGAACCCGAAGTCCTGCTTGGTCCGCTGCTTGAGCTCCTCGTTGGCGGTGATCCGGACCGCCCGATCGGGGTCGTTGAGCCGGGCGATCATCGCCGGCACGGCCACCGACTCGGGCTGGCCTTTTTCCAGGTCCATGGCGCGGGCCCGGACCACCGGCGCCGGGTGGAGCATGTCGCGGAAGCTCCGGGGGGCGAGGCTGCACCCCGAGGCCGAAGCCGCCAGCATCCCGAGCATCGCGACGAGAACGACCCGCTTCACCGCGGGGCCCCCTTCCCTGGAGGTCGATCCGGCCCGCCCGCCCGCGATCCTTCGCGATCGGGCCCTGTTCCCTGGGCCGTTGCGCGTGCTATCTAACCCAATCCGCCGGTTCCCGCAACCTCGATCGGCACGGAGCCAGGGTCGATCAATCCTTCGAATCGAGCAACCCTTGAACATGCAGGCTAGCGTCGAGCGGAGCGAGGCCCGCCATCACCCGGGTCGGAAGGTGGGCCACGCTCCGCTCGACGCCTCCCCACATCTCTTCTATTCCATGGGCATGATCCGGTCCGTGCCCGCCTTCCAGGCCCGGCCGACGGGCCTCCCGCCGAAGAGGGCGAGGCCGGCCGGCTCGACGAAGTAGTACGGGCCGGCCGGCCCTCGGGCCTCATAGAGGACGGTGGTCGTGCTCGGCGGGTCCTTGATCCCGAGCGGGAGGACGTGGAACGGGCCGACCGGGACCGTCTCCGGGGCCGGGCGTTCGAGGGCCTGGAAGGCGACCCGGTGGCCGGGCCTCCTCGGGGCGAACCGGCCGTCGACCCGGTAGATCGGCACCGGGAGGTTCAGCCGAGGGTCGTCGAGGTCGAGCTTGTACATCACCTGGTTGTAGTCGTACCGGGGGGTCGGGGCGTCGTTGCCCGAGAACGAGGTGGTGTAGGTCCCCTCGAAGAAGATCGTCCGCCCTCCCCCTTTGGCGAAGCTCGGGTGCTGCTTGGGGTTGTAGAACGAGTAGCGGTCATGGGTCGCGACCTTCCGGGCATAGACCCACGGGCCGATCGGGCTGTCGGCCTCGGCGAACCAGACCTCGCCGAGGTGCGAGGTCGTGCCGCCGATCTCCACGGCGATCATCACCCAGCGCCGGCGATGCTCGTTCCAGTAAGTCGACCCCCGATGGGCGAGGATCGAGCGTCCCGAATCCACGTCCCGGAGCGGGAACAGGCGATCGCCCGGCCGGAGCACCCCCGACCGGACCAGCCGATCCTGCCCGAGGGCGTCGAGCATCGGGGCCCCTCGGCGCCAGGCGTAGCGGGCCGATCCGTCGGGTTCGCGGTCCACGTCCGGCCGGTCGAGGGTCGAGCCGGGCAGGAGGCAGGTGTACGCCTCGTACTGGCCCAGGTCGGCGATCGGGCCGGACCCGGCGGCGACCCGGGCGATCGGGTAGGGGTCGGCGAAGTAGACGCGGTCGACCCCGCCGGCCTCGTGGCGGAACGGGTGGCCGAACGGCCGGACCGGGGCGCCGAGGGGGATCGGGGCGACCTTGGAGAACTTGCGGGCGGCCGGGTCGAACTCGGCCAGGCCGCGCTCGTAGGTCTCCATCGACGGCCGGACCTTGGCGAAGGCGGCGAACATCCGCTCGCGGCCGTCCGGGCCTTCCAGGACGGTCAGGGCGTCGAGCCAGGTCGGCCCGTCGCCCGGCATCCGGGCCGAGGGGGCGGCGAAGCCGTCGGCGTCGACGGCGTAGTCGAGGTCGACACCGACCTCGGGGTCGAGCCCCCCCCGCCCCGGCGGCAGGGACGTGGCGGTCGGCGTGTGGAAGTTGCCCAGGGGGTAGCTCGGCCGGTTGGTGTCGCCCCAGAACCAGAAGATCCGGCCGCCCAGGGGCGCCTCCAGGACGCTGTCGGAGCCGAGGACCAGGGCGTCCAGGGCGGGCTGCTTCGTGGGCGGCCGGCGGCCCAGGAGCAGGCTGTCGCGGTAGATCCCGCCCCCGGTGATCCGGTACAGCCGCTCGGCGATGTTGACCCGCCGGACCGCGATCCGGGCGTGCCCCCCCTCGGACACCGCCAGGGCCTTGCCCCGGTTGCCGAAGCCGTCGAGCGGGAACTCGTAGCCGTGCCCCCGGACGTGGAAGAAGACCGATCGGCCCATCAGGCCCGGCTCGTCGAAGGCGACCAGGCCCGCGCTGTCGGTCACCAGGCGGATCTCGTTGACGGTCCGGAGCTCGATCAGGGGGACCCCCCGGCCGGTCTCGGCGTCGACCACCTCGATGGCGAACGGCCCCTCGGCCCGGGCCGGGGGCCCGCAAACCAGGGCGGCGAGGAGGCAGGGACAGGCGAGGATCGATCGCACGGGCAGCTCCTTGGGGCGCGAAATCGGTCGGCGGGGGCGAATTCCATTCATCCCCGACCTTGGGGTCTGATATTATCATGATTCCAGCCCGACCTCGACCGCCCGGTCGATCGATCCGGACCCTCGGCCGCCCTCGGACTCCCGCGAGCCGAGCCCATGTCTTCGCGGAGCTCGCCCATGCTCGGAGCGATCGACGAGGCAGTTGCGGGGCGGCGGAAGTGGTGGCGTGGTCGAGCCTTCAGGGATTTGGTGCCGGCGGTCGCCCTGGTCGGGGCGGTCGGCCTGGCCGTCCCCTGGGCGTCCGGGCGGGCCGATCGGGCCAAGATCCAGCGTCGGGCGGCGGCGGCGATCCGCGGCGGGGCCGGGACGCTCGAGTACGACTACCAGGCGTCGGACGTTTCGGAGGAACTCGGCGGCAGCCCGCGGCTCCGACCGCCGGGGCCGGCCTGGCTCCGCGACCTGATCGGCCCCGAATACTTCCAGGAGGTGTGCGGGGTCACGTTCCATCGCCCCGTCGCCGCCGGGGAGGTGGAGGCCCTGTCGAGCTTCGATCAACTCGCCTCGCTCCAGGCCCAGGTCCGCCCCGGTGCCGGGGCCGCCCTCGCGCATCTCCCCCAATTCGCCTCGTTGCGGTCGGTCAGCCTGGGCGGGGCCGGGGTGACCGACGCCGCCGTGGCGAACCTGGCCCGGTCCAGGCGGCTCCGGCAGGTCTCGCTCGACCGGACGCTGGTGACCGACTCCGGGCTCGGGGGGCTGGGCGGGCTCTGCGAACTCCGGGCGCTCGACCTGACCAGGGCCCCCGACTTGACCGACGCCGGGATCGCCCCGCTGATCGCGAGGCTGCCGCCGCTCCGGCGGCTCCGGCTCAACGAGACCTCGGCCGGCGATGCCTCGATCGCCCCCTTGGCCCGCTGGGAGGGCCTGGAGTACCTCAACCTCCGCTCCACCGGGATCACCGATGCCGCCCTGGGGTCGATCGCGAACTGCCGCGATCTGGCCTGGCTCAACCTCGGCGCGACGGGCGTGACCGACGTCGGGGTCGCCCGGCTCGGGGGGATGACGAAACTCTGCTCGCTCAACCTGGAATGGGACGACGTGACCGACCTCGGGTTGGCCGAGCTGGCCGGCCTGGTCGAGCTGGAACAGCTCGAGCTCGTCGGGACCAGGGTCACCGACGCCGGCCTGGCCCACCTGGCGAAGATGACCCGCCTGACCAGGCTCGGCCTGCCCGCGACGATCACCGACGCCGGCCTCGCCCGGCTGGCGGGGATGACCTCGCTCAGGCAGTTGGTCCTGCCCGGGGCCCGGATCACCGACGCCGGCCTCGCCCAGCTCCACCGACTCCGCAACCTGTCGTTCCTGATGATCACCGAGACGCCGATCACCCCCGACGGGATCGACCGGCTGAGGAAATCGATGCCCAACCTCAACAGGATCATCCACGAGTCGATGCCCAGGCCCAGCCTGAGCCGGAGGCCCGCCGCGATCCGCCCCGACTGAGCCGGGGCGTCGACCCCGCCCGCCCGGCCTTCGGGCTTTTGCCGATCGTCGGGTACTTGCCCTCCGGAAAGCCCGATCTACCATTTCGCGACCTGGCAAGCCGAGGGCCGCTTCGGGCCGAGTGGTGACGATCCCGGCCGGGCCCGTCCGAATTTTTCCCGCGAGATGGAGAGGTCTTATGGGCGGAAAGCTGGAAGGCAAGGTGGCGCTGGTCACCGGCGCATCCAAGGGCCTTGGCGCCTCGATCGCCCGGCACATGGCGGCCGAAGGGGCGTCCGTCGTCGTGAATTACTCCTCGAGCAAGGAGGGGGCCGACAAGGTCGTCGCCGCGATCGAGGCGGGAGGGGGCAAGGCGATCGCCGTGCAGGCCGACATGGCCAGGAAGGCCGAGGTCGACCGCCTCTTCGCCGAGGCCGCCCGGGCCTTCGGCCGGCTCGACGTGCTGGTCAACAACGCGGGGATCTACCAGTTCGCCCTCCTGGAGGCGATCACCGAGGAGCAATTCCACGCCCACTTCAACCTCAACGTCCTGGGCCTGCTGCTGGCCTCGCAGCAGGCAGCCGGGGCCTTCGGCGAGGGGGGCGGCAGCATCATCAACATCAGCTCGGTCGCCGCGCTCAACCCGCCGCCGGGCGGCTCGGTCTACGCCGCCACCAAGGGGGCGGTCGACGCGATCACCAAGTCGCTGAGCAAGGAGCTTGGCCCCCGGAAGATCCGGGTCAACTCGATCAACCCGGGGATGATCGAGACCGAAGGGACCCATACCGGCGGCTTCCTGGCCAACTACCAGGATCGGATCGAGGCGATGACCCCCCTGGGCCGGATCGGCCAGCCCGAGGAAGTCGCCAGGGTCGCGGTCTTCCTCGCCTCCGACGACGCCGGGTGGGTCACCGGCTCGGTCTTCCCCGTCTCGGGGGGCCTGGTCTGATCGGGGCCCTCGCCGCCCCTCGCCGCCCCGGGTCGGATCGCGGGGTCAGGCCTCCGGGGCCCTCCCGGCGGCCTGGAAGGCGAGGTAGTCGCGGAGGTAGCGGGGGAAGGTGGGCAGGCCGGCCTCGTCCCAGGCGAGCTCGATGGCGACCTTGAGCCGCTGGTTCTCGGCCTGGAGCGCCATGAAGGCCTCGGCGTCGTCCCCCTCGGGGTCCAGGGCCAGGGCGTGGTCGTGGGTGTTGACCGAGAGCAGGAACCCATCCTTGCCGTCCCAGGGCTGGACCTGCATCTTCATGTGGGGATACCGGGCGTTGCCCAGCCTGAGGCCGCAGATCGGCCGGTCGTCCGGCCCCTTGCCGACGCGCTCGAACGGCGGGCCGTCGAGCAGCTCCCAGCCCTCGATGTCGGGCGGCCAGGTCAGCCGGCGGCGGACCGCCGGCGGAGGCTCGTTGACCTGGTAGGCGATCGCCAGGTAGATCTCGACCGCCCTCCGGAGGAGGTCGAGACGGGGGCAGCCCATCGGCTTCGATTCGTCGGGCTCGGGCGGCGGCATGGCCGGATCCCAAAGGGGGGAAGTGGTTGGTGGCGGGGCTCGGAGGCGGCGAACCGTCGCGACGCATCGGGCCCCGGCCATCGGCACCATCATAAGCCGAACCTGGCCGACCGGCCATGCTCCACCGCCCTCGAATCCGCGTCAGCCGGCCGTCTCGATCGTGATCGTCATCGTCTCCGACTGGCCGTGCTCGAGCACCCGGAGGCCGGCGTCGACCCCTCGGGCCTGGAGGTTGATGGCGTCGGTGGCCTGGGTGTAAGGCTCGACGGCGATCAAAGTATCGTCGAATGGTGGCGTGAAGACGACCAGCTCGCGGAAGTGGCGATCGAAGCCGAGCCGGACCTCGGCGCCGAGGGCCTCGTCGACCAGCCGGCAGGTGGCCCGGTCGCCTTCGAACGCGATCCCGGTCAGCACGTCGTCGAGCTTCAGGCCGGCCATCGGTTGCCCCCGGCGGAAGTCGAGCCGGGCGTCGACGGGCTTGACCTCGCCGGTGGGCAGGTAGCCTTCGAGCGGCCAGGTCCCCGAGGCCGGCAGGATCACCCGGGTCCTGGCCAGGTCCTTGCCGCCCAGGGGGAGCCGGAAATAGGGGTGGATGCCGAAGCCGTAGGGGAGGTCGACCTCGGTCGGGTTGCTGACGGTGATCGTCATCGTCAGCTTCCGGGCCGAGAGGCCGTGGCGGACGGTCAGGATCGCGTCGGTCGGCCAGTGGGCCCGCATCCCGGGCGATTGCGCCGCGAGGTGGTACCGGCCGACGACGAACGCCTCGTCGGCCGTCGCCCCGCTCTCGATCACGTCCCAGGCCGCGTCGATGGCGAAGCCGTGGATGGCGTGGACCTTGCCTTCGAGCGGGACCTGATAATCCTCGCCGCCGAACCGGTAGGCCCCGCCCTTGATCCGGTTGGGGAAGGGGAAGAGGATCGGCGTGCCGTTGCGGCCCGGCAGCTTCGGGTTGTCGGCGAAGTCGTCGCTCGCCACGATGATCCGCCGGACCTCCCCCGCCGCGGGGAGCCGGAGGTCGAAGAGGTTGAAGCCGTAGGACGGCAGGATCGAGGCCGAGGCCCCGCCCGAGCCGTCCTCAGGAGGAGCGTGAAGGGTTGCGCAAGCCGGATCGCCCCATTCGACCGCGAGCGTCGACCGATTGCAAATGGTCGGTCGGCGCGTAAGATCGATTCCGCCCGGGACCTTGCCCACCGCCCCTCGAAGGACCGAACTCCGTGCCGATCCTGCATGCGCCGGCCTTGCTCGACTTCGCCACCCGGCTCTTCGTCGCCTCGGGCGTGCCCGAGGAGGACGCCTCGATCGTGGCGAAGAACCTCGTCGGCGCCAACCTCCGGGGGCACGACTCGCACGGGGTGCTCCGGCTGACCCAGTACGTCGACTTCCTCCGCCAGGGGGCGTATCGGGCCGGGGTCGACCTCTTGGTCGAGTCGGAGGCCCCCGGCGTGGTCGTCTCCGACGGCGGCTGGGGGTTCGGCCAGGTCCAGTCGCACCGCTTGCTCGACCTGATCCTGCCCAGGGCGAAGGCCCTCGGCCTGGCGGCCGGCACGGGTCGGAACTTCGGCCACATCGGCCGGCTCGGCGAGTATGCCGAGCGGGCCGCCGCCGAGGGGATGATCCTGATCGCCACGGTCAACAGCGACGGCGCCGGGCAGAGGGTGGCCCCGCCGGGCGGGACCCAGCCGAGGCTGTCGACGACCCCGCTGTGCGCCTCGGTCCCGACCCGGGCCGAGCCGGTGGTGCTCGACTTCGCCACCAGCGTCGCCGCCGAGGGGAAGGTCCGGCTCCACTACCAGGCCGGCAAGAAGCCCGTGCCCGAGGGCTGGCTCCTCGACCACGAGGGCCACCCGACCACCGACCCCTCCGTCCTGTACGAGGCCCCGACCGGCTCGATCCTGCCGATGGGAGGGCCCCAGGCCTACAAGGGGTTCGGCCTCGCCCTGGTCCTCGACATGCTCGCCGGCGGCCTCAGCGGGGGCCGATCCGCCCACGCCGCCGCCACCGCCTCGCGCGGCAACAACGTGATCTTCCTCGTCCTCGACCCCGCCCGCTTCGCCGGGCTAGACGCCCTGCTGGGCGAGTCCACCGAGGTCGCCCGCTACGTCCGCTCCACCCCCCGGGTCGAAGGGGTCGACGCCATCCTCCTGCCCGGCGACCCCGAGCGGCTGATGCTCGAATACCGCTCGGTCGAGGGCATCCCGCTGGCCGAGGGGACCTGGGGCCGCCTGCTCGCCCTGGCCGGGGAGTTGGGGGTGGACGTGCCCGACCTCCACCAGTCCGAGGTCGCCCGCGACCCTTCCCGTGTCGATGCCGAGGGGGGATGATCGCCCCTCCTCGGCGGGCCGGCCCGGGCCGGACCCAGTTGGCCGATCAGAAGCGGATGATGAGGTCCATCGAGAAGGTGAACTGCTCGCGCTTCGTGCCGTTGTCGTAGCCCTTCTGGCCGCTGGTGTAGTCGAACCGGACTTCGGGGCGGAGGATGGCCCAGGAGGTCAGGTGGCGGTAATACCCGATCGTATGCTCGAAATAGGCGCCCGGGATGCCCGTCCGCTGGCCGCGGAAGTCGGCCAGGCAGTCGCTCCGGAACACCAGCAGGGCCTTGTCCGAGATGACGTAGGAGGTGTAGTTCACGATGCCGTACGAGGTGGAGAGGCCGTGGAGCAACGCACCCGGCCCGGTGCCCGTGAAGTAGGGGTGGGGCGTCCCGTTGGTCACGGTCCCGCCGAGCAAGGCGTTCCGCTGCCAGATGAAATACTGCTCGGTCATGGTCGTCCACTTCTCGTTGAACTTGTGGCTCCATGTGAAGCCAAAGACCTGCAGGTCGTCGTGGCCGTTGCTGTAATAACCCTTGCCGATCGAGTCGATGCCGCCGAAGACCGAGTCCTTGTTGTTCTTCGAGACCCACTTGACCAGGAGCTCGCCGTTGGGCTGCGACGACCGGGTCCAGGGCGCCACGTCGTTGCCCGCATGGGCACCGTAGATGACCTGCCACTGGTCGTTGAGCCGGCTGGCGAACTGGACGCCGGTGAAGGTGTAGGGGTCGTACGCAAACATCAGCGAGTGGTTTAGAGGAAGTTGTCGGGCGAGAGCTGGGCCTCGATGTCGAGCGGGGAGATGTAGCGGCCGAGCCTCATGGTCGTGCCGTCGAAGACGTGGGGGAAGTAGAAGTCCAGGTGCAACTGGAGGGGATCATATCCGTACAGGTGATTATGCTTGAGGAGCTGGTCGCTGAAATACCCCTTGGCCGTCGTGTAGCGATAGTCGATGCCGTAGAGGTTGGTGAACCGGAAGCCCCAGTCGAAGTGGTCGGTCTGCGCGGTTTCCAGCGGGCGCTCGAAGATGACGATCTGCTGCGAGAGCTGGAGCGAGTTGGGCACGATGTTGTAGGCGAGCGGGATGTTCGAGTTCCGCGAGGTGCTGGCATTGTACGAGGCGTCGGTCCACCCATAAATCTTGACCCGGCTGTTCTTCCAGGCCTGGCCGTTCGGCCCTCGATAGAACGCGTCCATCAGCGGGAAGACCGAGGTGTCGTTGACGCCGACCACCGGCCCGATGAAGTCCGAGAATGGCATCGGCGGGGCCTTGAACGGGGCCTCCATCCCCCGGCGGGTCGGCGGCGCGCTGGGGTCGGGCGGCTCGGGACTGGTGGGCTCATCAATATAGGAGTTGATAATGCGGCGGAGGAAAGGCTGATCCGCCTGGGAGCCGATGGCGACGTTCGAGAGATTCTGATAGCTATAACCGCCCTGGTCCGCGATCTGCGCGGGGATGACGGCCGGGTCGACCGTCCCGGGCGCGGGGTCCTTGCCGGCCAGCGTCGTGGGAGGCTTCGGGCCTGGCGCCGGAGGCCTGGGGGCGGCGTCGGCCCCGGGGGCCGCCGTGCCGTTGGACGGTCGGCCCAGGAGCCTGGGTCGCGGCTTCGCCTTGGGCTGAGGATCCTTTGCCACCGTCGTGTCCTGCGCCACGGCATCGCCCGTCGCGAATGTCAAGGACAAGAACAGGGCGCCCATCGCCGCGAGCCAGCGATGGGACGAACAGCTTGCTCGATGCCCGGAGGGGGGGTACGGAGCTACCATCTTTGAGGATCCTCGTCCTGAGTCCAGGGGATTGATCGAAGCATCGAGCCCTCAAGGGCCCTCTTCATCCAACGGACATGAACTCTCACGGACCATGCAACGCCGCCCACCTGCGAACCGACAACTTCGCACGCCAAGAAAGATAAATTTCTGATAATCCGAGGGACGGCTACAACCGAAGTAATGTTGTTATCGGAGGTCGTGATCTCCGGGATCTAGCTATTCCGCCGATCTTGAGGCTCGGGGCATCCCATCAACGAAGTCGCCGGCCATGACGACCCGGCCGCCCCGCCCCCTTGCGCCCGACTCCGAGACGCTTGACCTGGTCATGCAGTCCATCTGTCAAAGCCAGGGTGATGCAACCCTCGGCGGATCGAGCGACCAGGGGCGGCCGGAGGTCGAGTCCTCGATCGCGAGGGTCCTGCCCGAATCCGGGTGGTGGGACTTGGGCACGGCCGATATAACAGGCCCAGGCTTGGGATCCACCTTCGGACCGGGGCAGGACCGCGATGCCTCATCCCGACCTCGAGCCGCCGGCCCGCCGCCGCCAGGGCGGGGCATGGCCCCGGGGCCTGGCGGGGATGATCGTGCTGGTGGCGGCGATCGAGGCGAGCGTGGAGGCTCGCCGGGGGACCTGGTCGAGCCCGACGGCGGCGGGCTTCGAGTGGGCCCACCGCTCGGCGACGGCCGAGGCGAGGGCGGCCGACGTGGTGACGCTGGGCGACAGCGTGCTCAAGTTCGGCTTCGCCCCCAAGGTCTTCGAGCGGGCCACCGGCCGGAGGGCCGACAACTGGTCGACGGTCGGCAACCCGCCGGCGGTCGCCCTGTCGCTCTTGCGGGCCCATTTCCGGGCGGGCGGGAAGCCCCGGGCGATCTTCGTCGACTTCAAGCCCCTCCTGCTCGACCAGGGCGACCGCCCCGACCTCGACGCCTGGGCCAGGGTGGCCACCTTCGCCGACGCCCTCGAACTGGCCTTCACGACCCGAGACCCGGACTACGCGGCCGGGTTCGCCCTGGCCTGGATCTTCCCGTCGGTCCGCAACCGACCGGCGATCCGCCTGGAGATCCTCGGGAGGCTCGGCGGATACCCCGCCCCCGACCCCGCCCCGGCCGCCGCCCGCGAGCGGGGCTGGAGGATCAACCGGGGCGGGCAGCTCCTCCCGCCCGACCCCCGGGCCGCGACCGTCGCCGAGTTCGCCAACGAGAAGCCCAACCTCCGGCCCGGCTGGTCCTGCCGGCCCGGCAACCTCGCCTCGATCGCGAGCTTCTTCGACCTCGCCGCCCGGCATGACGTCCCGGTCTACTGGGTCCTGACCCCGATCCACCCCCGGCTCCAAGGCGCCCGCGACGCCCTCGGCCTCGACGCCACCTTCACCCGCTTCGTCGGCGAACAGGCCCGCCGGGCACCCGGCCGGGTCACCGTCGTCGACGCCCGCCGCCTCGGCCTCGGGCCCGACCGCTTCGTCGACGCCACCCACCTCGACGGCCGGGGGGCTGTCGACTTCACCGCCGCCCTGGCCGCCTGGTTCGCCGCCCTCGACCCGTCCCGCCCCGGGCCCCGATGGGTCCAACTTCCCCCGTCCCTCGCGCGATCACCGGGGCCGAACCCAGAGGCCTGCACACTGGCGAGGTGATCACGGATATCCCTACTTGATCCACCGCGCCGGAGGGAAGACTCCCGACGGCGGGCCCGCTCGGCAGTCGGGGAGAAGATAAAGCCGAGTTCATTCTCGGCTCACCCTGGTTTCAGGGGGACTTGCTAGACTTGCTCCGGTGATCGAGCGAGTCGTTGACCGACTCGGTCGCTCTCGGGCGAATCGTGGCGATCACCCCGAGATCCTCCAGCCGGGCGAAGGATGGGGAAAGCATGAGCGACTTTTCGAGGCGTAACTTCCTGGGGGCGGCGGCCTTCGCCGCGACGGCGGCCGGCGCGGAGGCGTCGGCC
>JAABUQ010005299.1_pt1 | contig 20748 bp, 15 predicted proteins | sample 5560001 | NCBI WGS metagenome assembly JAABUQ01 (sample SAMN10711888, study PRJNA513371) | rock metagenome | isolation source: Antarctica rocks | place: Antarctica: Victoria Land, Finger Mt nord | collected 2015-12-18
AGGTGCTCTACCTCTTCGGCTGGGGCGACGGCGGCGGCGGCCCCACCGCCGAGATGCAGGAGACGGCCCTGCGGGTGCGCGACCTGCCCGGCTTCACACGGGTGGAGCAGGGCCCGGCCGAGGCCTTCTTCCGGGATCTGGAGCGGCGCGTGTGGGACGACCCGGCGCTGCCGCGCTGGGTTGGTGAGCTCTACCTTGAATACCACCGCGGCACCTACACCAGCCAGGCCTGGATCAAGCGCGCCAACCGCAAGGCCGAGCTGCTCTACCGCGAGGCCGAACTGTGGTTCTGCGCGGCCGGCGCGCTCCCGGACGCCCCGGACGGCCCGGCGGTCATGGCGGCGCGCCAGGCCGAGCTGGCCGTGGGCTGGCGCAGCCTGCTGTTCAACCAGTTCCACGACATCCTGCCCGGCTCGTCCATCAATCAGGTCTACCGCGACGCCCGCGCCGACCACCGGGAGATCGCGCGCCTCGGCCAGAGCGGCCGCGACGCCGCGCTGAGCGACCTCGTCCGGGCGCTGGCCGGCCCGCGCGACGCCCTGCTGCTGCTCAACCCCGCGCCGTTCGCGCGCGAGGACCCCGTTGAGATAACGCTGCCGGCCGGCCTGGCGCTGCCACGCCCGACCGATGACGCCGGACGGCCCATCGCGAGGCAAACCATCGACGGAAACGACGGCGAGCAGCGGCTGCTGGTGGCGGCGACGGCCCCGGCGCTTGGCTACCAGGTCCTGAACGCAGCGGAGGGACAGGGCAACGCCGACGCGGACGCCGATGCTGAAGAGCGAGGAGACCTGCGCATCGCGCGCGACGTGCTGGAGAACCGCTTCTTCCGCCTGCAATTGGACGAGCGCGCCGAGATCGTCTCGCTCTACGACAAGCGCGCCGGCCGCGAGGTGGTGGCCCCCGGCGAGACGGCCAACCGCCTGATCGCCTTCGAGGACCGTCCCCTGGCCTTCGAGGCCTGGGACATCAACCTGTACTACCAGGACAAGCCCTACGCCGTCGACGACGTCGCCTCCTGGCGGGTCGTGGAGGAGGGTCCCCTGCGCGGCGGCGTGGAAATCGTGCGCCGCTACGGCGACAGCGCCATCACGCAGCGCATCCTGCTCTATCGTGATGTGCCGCGCATCGACTTTCCCACCCACGTCGACTGGCGCGAGCACCAGACCCTGCTCAAGGTCGCCTTTCCGGTGACGGTGCAGAGCCCGCGCGCCACCTTCGACATCCAGTGGGGCAACGTGGAGCGCCCCACCCACTGGAACACCAGCTGGGACTGGGCGCGCTTCGAGACCTGCGCCCACAAGTGGATCGACCTTTCCGAGGGCGACTACGGCGTCTCGCTGCTCAACGACTGCAAGTACGGCCACGACGTCAAAGGCCACACCATGCGCCTGACCCTGATCAAGAGCGCGAGCTACCCCGACCCCGACGCCGACCAGGGCGCGCACGTCTTCTGCTACGCGCTGCTGCCTCACGCCGGCGACTGGCGCGCGGGCGAGACCGTGCGCCACGCCTACCTCTTCAATATGCCGGCCAGCGCGCGCCTGGTGACGGAAACGGCGTCACCGGGCAACGAGCCTGGCGCGGTGGCGCCAGCGGCGCAGTCGCTCGTCGCGACCGACCGGCCGGGCCTGGTGATCGAGACGGTCAAGCCGGCGGAGGACGGCGACGGGCTGATCGTGCGCCTCTACGACGCCCACGGCACGCGCGGCGAGGCCACGCTGACCTTCGCCCGCCCCATCTCCTCGGCCCAGGAGACCAACATGCTCGAGGAGCCGGTCAGCACGGCCTCCTTCGAGGGCCGCGCCCTACGCGTCGCCGTGCGCCCCTACGGCATCACCACGTTCCGGGTCCGGTTGACCGGCGAGGAATAGCAATGAGGACATGAGAGACATGACAGCAGTTCGCGCGCACCCGCCGGACCCGGTAGCGCCGTGGGCCGAGATCGTGCCCGACGCGCCGTATCCCATGACCATAGCCGCGTTTCTCGACGGCTTCATAGAGGTACACCACCTACGGCCGATCGCCAGCTGTCCTGGCGAGATCGAGGTCGATCCCAGAACCGACATGGCCGTCCTCTGCGCCAACTGTCACCGCATGGTACACCGCAAGGTCGGCCAACCGCTCACCATCGCGGAACTGCGCCAGCTGGTCGCCACCATGCGCGCCAGCTGAACTATCGAGGAGCATCGATCACCCCTATCCACGGAGCGCCGTCGGTGGGCACGTCGATAGTGAAGAGCTGCAGGACGACGTAGCATTTCCCAACGCAGTCAAACAAGGGAGCAACCCAACGTCTAGCGGGTCGTCAAGCCAATCGCCTAACTGCAGCCGTGCTTGTCTTTATGAACCCTATGACAGCATGTGCTGTATCTGCTGAAGCAAAGTGGCAAGGGTATCTTCGTCTCGCGCTGCTGCCTGAAATAGTGCCTTTATTAGTGGGGTGGGTGAAAGGCCATTGTACTTGAGTGCCGCTTGTGCAATACCATAACTTTGCTTAGTCAGGTCGTAGAGCAGCGCTTTCACTCGATAGAATTGGGGGAAGGAGGCCAATACAGCGGGCACAGCGATCACCCGTATTGCTCGCCCCGCCTTCCGGCAGTCGTTGCTTATCTGCTGATATTGTTGGCGGAACTGGGCCACGGACAGTGACGGACTTGAACCGATCTTAGGCGCAAAGTACTGTAAGCAGGGATTGGCCGCGTTTGCCAGGCCCCGCACAAACGTAATAGCTGCTTGCTTCTGTATTGGCGTGAAGGTCGCTGCCTGACCCCGCGAAGCAGTGCAAGTGATGGCGACGATTCCCCACGCGACAATCGCTACCAACCTAAAAGAACGCATGCGATAGCCTCCTTCCCCAACTTTGTGGATTCCCACCGTCCCGCGTAACCGGGGGTGGGTCTCCTCAACAACATCGATTATCAGCATCGCCTCGCATCCTGCCGATCTCCAATAGCCCGATAGTCCCTCGTTAGGCTAGACAACTTGCCACGGCGACAGGTGTCATGCTACGATACCCTCACGGATACATCCCGGCAGCCACCGCGCCCATCTCGGCACGGACCTCACGGCGGCAACCCCTCGCGGCCACCTTAGTAGCACGTCTCACGACAGCAGCCCTCGCGCCCGGCGCCTCGACAGCCATCCAGGACGATAGAGGGAGTATGCATCCATGTCACCGCGCCTGCGTGCCCTTCACTCATGTCACCGCGCCTGCGTGCCCTTCACTGTCTATTCGACCATCTTCAGCAGCAGCCCCATGGCCTTGTTCTCCGTCAGCGGCGACAAACTCTACACCTGACTTCGCGCCTATCTCTCGCAAGCCAGCCAGCGGCAACGCCACGACTACGCCTGCGAGGCCAACCGCCTCTACTGCGTCGTCATCGATACCTATCGCCATGTGGGCAACTATGTCGCTACCGATCGAGGCCAGGACTTCTTCGATGTCGCGGCGCTTCACGATACTGTTCAACAGGCTACTGGGTACAACGCGCCAGCCCATAGTCGCTATCGCTCGTCGTGACAGTACCGGCTATGACAAGCGGGCATGTCATGTGCGTTAACAAATGCGAGAGGTTCCTAAAATGATAAAGCGACCAGTAATTGAGCGGATCGTTAAGTGGGGAATCGTCATTATCATTGGACTGGTCTTTAGCCTGATCTTAGGTAATGGTACGTTTTACCATTCAATACTAAACGCATCTAGTTCTAACGGGTCTGCTCAAATATTATCGGATCAAGAGCCTTACGGTTTATTTGTCCTCACTCTGTCCCTTGCTGCCGCGAGCATCGTAGGGCTATTTCTTTTCCCTCGATCTATTGGTGTAGTGATAAGGGAATTGTGGACCTTGATATTGATCGCTGTTGCAAGGTCTTTATCATCTTTATTAACACACATAGTACTCCTCATCAAGAAAAGGTCCGTGATAATACTTGTAATCTTCGTGCGAGTGGCAATGATCGTCTTTATTGCAGGACCATTACTTTACCAATTGCTTGTGGCACCATTTAATCCGCACAAATATGATACGCTATTTATTCAAATCTTGGCCTCTTTTGTGGTGGTTGATTGCATTATAGCCTTGTACCAAGGTTTAGAAGCGACAATCATAGGGAGCTTGCTCAGAGTATCCGCCCTAATTTTGCTTTGTATGTTTATGGGGTCAGTTGTCGATCTTGGAATATTTTATACCACTTTGCTGCATAAAATACCGATCAAAGGCCCGTTTATCACCATCGAAATCGTGTTCCGGTATCTACTCATTTACTATTTTTCAACGATCTTAAGTGGTCTTCTTGGGTTTTTGTTGCTGGAAGGACCAAATTCAATCGAAGCGGAAGGGTTTTTTTATGTTCCTGGCTGGTTGAAGCGTCCAAAACGTAGGTATCTCGGACTATATTTATTAGTAATATTGTCTGTTATTTCTATACTGATATGGACGATTATCTCGATCAATGTACTAGCATTTATCATAATTTTCCTGTTCTTTACGGTTATAGCCCTTGGCTTAGAAACAAGTCGCTGGATCTTTCAAAAATACCGTAAAATAAGAGAGGCTTTCTCAGGAATACAACCTTATCTAGAGGTTATGATGACCCCTTTAGTTGCCTTCATAGGGTCATACTTCGCCATAATAGCTTGGTTTGCGGTAGTATTTTATCAGTTCGATCACTTCAATTGGGGTCGCTTTAGTAATCACTTCATCACCTTTTGGCAGTCTCTATATTACTCTATGCTAACCATAACTACTCTAGGCTTCGACCAAATTAAACCTGTAGATTCCTTGATGCAAGCACTGACCATTTTTGAGGCAATTATTGGTACTGCATGGCTTGTCATTGTATTTGCCGCTTTAACTTCATATTTGAGCCCCTACTTTGCGAAAATTAGCCAGCGCCGTAAGATGGCTCCAGTGCTTATCAAGTCTGAAAGCACCATACGCACTTATACAAAAACGGTTACATTCATTGTATGTAAACGCGGACAAGGTGATTTCACCTCGATAAGTGATGCCATTCAGGCGATACCGCATCCCGCAAAGCATGTGCAAACGCGCATTGAGGTACGGCCTGGCCGTTATGTCGAAACGGAGAGCATAGTTATCGACAAGCCTATGGAAATCGTAGGTGTTGGCTCTCGAACAACCGTCAGTGTAGAAGCGATCGGCGGCCCCTGCATAGTAATGGCAATGGACGGCAACGCCTCATTAACGGGTCTAAGTGTCCGTGGAAGGATAAGCAACGGCAATTCTTACCCGGCGATAGATATTCAAGCGGGTACACTACTGTTAAGCGATTGTGACATTTCTGCTCAATCTTTAGCATGCATATCTGTCCATGGGCAGTGGACTAATCCTACGATTAAAGGATGTACAATTCACGGAGGATCTATTGGTATTCTCTTCGATAATCATAGCCTGGGCAATCTGGAAGATTGCATCGTTTTACCGCCAGGCCAGATAGGTATAGATATCGCACGTGGTAGCAATCCCACTATCACTAAGTGTCAAATTTCGAATCGACGGGTTGGTATCGTTATCGGAGAAAATGGATCGAGCACGATTACCCGCTGTCATATTCGGGAAAACCTTTTCGGAATTGAAGTTGGAAGTCGAGGCGACCCTAAGATAGAAAGGTGCCGAGTGTTCAAGCAATTACGCGATGGTGTGAACATTAAGAAAGGTGGGCAAGGATCCTTTAAGGCTTGTCAGGTCTACGACAATCGGCGGCACGGCATCACAATAGAGGAAGATGGGAGTCCGTCAATAAACCATTGCGAAATTTACGGAAATGGCGACGTTGGTGTTGCAGTTCAACGAGGTGCCGCAGGATCCGTCACCAGCAACAAGCTATATGCTAACAGGAACGCCCCCTGGAGGATAGAAACTCCGAACTCCATGAAGCCCCATAACAACACCCCTGAGCCTGCATGACAACAGAACCGAGCCTAAGTCCGGATTTCGCACGGTGATAAAATCGCTGGAGCAATGCCGGAATGTCGCCCGTTTTGGACCGTTTCCGGCGTTTCGATGCCGTGTTTGGTGACGAAAACGACCTGTTTAGCCCGCTACTTGACGATAACGATCATTGTGCGAAATGCAGACTAAGCCATAACACAGTAGGGAACCGTTTGCGCAAAGACCACAAGGATGTGCGGCATCGACGCAGCTACGGAGTTCGTCCAGACCGTCTACAGCAATAGCTATTGCCTTCGCTCTCATACATCCAGGCGCCCTGCCCTCGCTCATCTATCTATCCCCTGCCTTGTCCCCCGCACCTGCTCCCCCGGCTCCTCCCTTGCCTCCAGGTCCCGCACCCGCAATGCCAGCTCCGCGATCTCGTCCACCCGCACGATCGCGCCCGACAGCGTCGACAAGGCCCGCGCCACCGCCGGACTCATCTGCCCCGACTCCGTGTCGTCGCACGCGTCCGTCAACCGGTCCAGCATCGCCCCCATGTCGCTCGGCAGCCGCTTGCGCGCCCGCTCCACCGTGCTCCGACCTCGCCCGCCCGCCGCCCGTCCCGCCGCCCGTCCCGCCGCGCGCTTCTCCGCCAGCTCCGGATCGTGCCCGAAACAGTACACCCTCCCCGGCCGCGCCACTGCCCCGCATGCCGTGCCGTCCCGCCGCCGCCCCGCGCAGATCGTCCGCTCTCCCGGCCCCCGTGCATCGCCGTCCTCTCCCCGCGGTTGCATCACGGCCCCTCGATTCCGACGCGCAGGTCATACACGCCCCCCTGCGACTCATAGCGATGCCGCAGACTCCGCACCCGCACCCGCACCCGCACCCGCACCCGCACCCGCACCCGCGCCCGCGTTGCCCCGATCCGCCCGTCCGCCACGCTCAGTGCGTCCCACAGATCTAGACCCGCGTGCAGCGTCGCCGTCTGTCGGCGACACGAGCAGCATGAGTATCATAGCTTCACCGTCTGGGCCAGCAGTTTGAAGTCCTGCACCGTGCTCGCGGCGCTGAACAGGTCCACGTACGGCAGCGCGGCCTGCATGCCCTGGGTCGAGGGGACGTATCCGGGCGTCCCCACTAGCGGGTTGAGCCATACCACGCCCGCCGACCGGCGCTTCAGCTCGCGCATCGCGCGCCGCAGGCGCTCGGGGTCGCCCACGTCCAGTCCGTCGCTCAGGATCAACACGAGGGTGTGCTCGGAGAGACAGCGGTGGCCGTACTCCCCGATCAGGGTCTCCAGGCAGGCGCCGATGCGCGTCCCCCCGCCCCAGGCCTCGGTGAGGTCGGTCAGCCGCAACGCGTCGCCGCGGCCCAGCCGTCGCAACTGCCGCGTGACCTCGCGCAGGCCGGTGGAGAACACAAAGGCGTCCAGCCGTCGTATGCGCTGGCTCAGGGCGTAGGCGAATTGCAGCATGATCCCGGCGGACTCGCGCATCGAGCGGCTGCCATCCACGACGACGACGATGCGCGGGTTGCGCCGAGGATGGCCCTGCCAGCGCGGTTTCAAGGCCTCCCCCCCGGTCTGCAGGCTGCCGCGCATGGTGCGGCGGAAGTCGAAGCGCGCCCCCGCCGGCATCGCCCGCCAGCGCCTGCTATGGCCCAGGCGCAGCCGGCGCACCAGGATGCCCGCCGCCTCCAGCATGGCGTCCAGACCCTCGCGCGGTACCTCGGGCGCATCGTCCGCCGCGGCCATGGCGCTGTAGCGCGCGCGCAGGAACCGCTGGACATCCTGGTCGTCGGGGTCGTCGGCGACGGGGTACTGCTGTCGCGGTCCCTTGCCCAACTCGCCGGTGTCGTCCTCAGCGCCCGAGGGCTGACGCGCCTCGACCGCTCGGCTCTCGGTCCCTGGCGGAGGCTCCTGTGGCGGGCGCGTGTGGCGCGCGTCCAGGTTGTGCTGGAGCACGCCGCGCGGCGGCGCGGGCAGGAAGAAGCGGTCGAACGCGTCGTCGAAGACCTCGGTGTCCTCCAGCCTGGCGCAGAGCACCAGGCGCAGGGCCGACCGCGCCCGGTCGAGATCGGCGACGCCGATCGTCTCCAGCGCCCGCAAGGCATCCGCCGCCTCCCCCGGCCCGGCGGAGAAGCCGTGGTCGCGCCGCAACACGGCGCAGAAAGCCGTCAGGTTGGCCCCGAGCTGGCCATGGGGGTGGATCGCGTGGACGCCGTCAGTCACCGGCTGGTCAGCGTGCCCATGTCAGCGCCTGACCACGACGGTGCCGAGGCCGAAGTCGGGCTCGGCGCGCGGCCGGGACGGCTTGTCAGACAGGATGTCGCCCAGCCGCCCGTGCTGGGTCGCTAGCAGCTGCCAATCTTCGCGCGCCTTGAGGATGCAGCCCAGCGTCCGCTCGATCGTCGGCACGTCCAGGGCGTCGCGGTGCAGGCTCATCAGGGCCACGGCCCAGTCCAGGCTCTCGGCGATGCCCGGCACCTTGTTCAAGGGCAGGTCGCGCAGGAAGACCATCAAGCGGGCTATCTGCAGGGCCAGGCGCTCGCCGATGTCGGGCAGGCGGGCCGTGAGGATGGCCGCCTCCTGCTCGAAGGTCGGGTACGGCTGCCACAGGTAGAGGCAACGCCGGCGCAGCGCGTCGGACAGCTCACGGCTGCGGTTGCTGGTCAGGATCACATAGGGCCGCTCACGCGCCTGGATCGTCCCCAACTCGGGGATGGTGATCTGGAACTCGGCCAGCACTTCGAGCAGGAAGGCCTCGAAGGCTTCGTCGGCGCGGTCCACCTCGTCGATGAGCAGGACCGGCGCGCGGTCCTGGGTGATGGCCTCCAGCAAAGGCCGCTTGAGCAGGAACTGCTCGCCAAATATCTGCGCCTCGCGTTCCTCGAGGGTGGCCGCGCTCTGTTCGGTCAGCCGGATGCGCAACATCTGGCGGGGATAGTTCCACTCGTAGAGGGCCGTGCTGGCGTCCAGGCCCTCGTAGCATTGCAGGCGCACCAGCCGCGTCCGTAGCACCTCGGCCAGCACCTTGGCGCTCTCGGTCTTGCCCACCCCGGCCGGCCCTTCGATCAGCAGGGGCTTGCGCAGCGCCAGCACCAACTCCAGGGCGGTGGCAAGCTGCTCGCCGACGACGTAGCCTCGCGCGCGGAAGAGGGAGAGCAACGTGGCATGGTCCAGCTGATCCATCCCATCCGGCTGATCCATCCCATCCGGCTGATCCATCCCGTCCATCACGAGACCTCCGCGGGCGCGAGGTACCGCGCGGGGTTCCGCTCGAAGCTGGCCTTGCAGTGAGGGCAGCAGAAGGCGTACGTCGCTCCGTCGTGCTCCGCGGTGTGGAGCGCCGTGGCCAGATCCACCTCCATCCCGCAGACCGGGTCCGTCGTCGTGGTCCTCGTCGCGACGACGGCCCGCGCCAGATCTGTGGTGGTCCTCGTCGCCACCACGTCCCACGCCGCATCCGTGACGGGGACGTCCGATCCCCGCTCCCGCTCCCACGCCTTCCTGACCTGGACTATGTCGGCCAGGATGGACACGGCCACCTCGGCGGGGGTCGTGGCGCCGAGGTCGAGGCCCGCCGGGTTGTGGATGGCGTCCAGTTCTGTCGGGGCGATGCCGCGGTCGAGCAGGACCTCTCTGGCCGTCGCGCCCCGCTTACGGCTGGACAGGAGGCCGAGGTACAGCGGGCGCGCGGCCAGCAACGCTTCCAGCGCCAGCTCGTCGTAGTACCCCTGCGAGGCCACGACCGCCGCCAGCAGGCGTCGACGGTCGGCTGGGAGCGCGCCCAGGTAGCCCCCCAACTCCCCGAGGGTGATGGTCTGCTCCGGCCCTCCCTCTGTGTCCACTCCCTCTATATCCCTCTGTTCCTCGGCAGTCACGACGCGCACGACCTCGTACTCGAGGGCCTGCCCCGCGCGCGCCAGCGCGTCGGCCACGAGGCTGACGCCCGCGACCAGCAGCAACGGCGGGGGCAGATGGGGTTCCACGTACACGTCGACCTCTCCCTCGCTCGCGCAACTCATGGGCACGACCACATGGTCGCCATCAGGGGAGACGCCGCCCATGGCGCGGTCCGGGCGGATCTGGACGAGGCGGGCGGCGCCGAGCGTGAGCGTTTCAAGCGCCTGCCGGCGCACGATCTCGCGCGAGCAGGAGCCGCCGACGAAGCCCTCCATGCGCCCATCGGGGTAGATGACCGCGCGGTCGCCGAGGTGCGATGAGACGGGGGCGCGGCGCGACACGACCGTCGCGACAGCGAAAGACTGCCCCGCGCGCCTGAGCGCCGCCACCCGTTCGAAAAATTGAAGGTCACGATCTGGCATCACTGCACCGTCCCAGCCTCTCGGCGGATAGGAGATAGGGCTCAGGCCGGGCTGGCCGCGCCGCTGACCACGCCGGTCTTGACATTGGCGAACGTCTGGGAGATGAGCTTCTGCGCCTGCGCATCCAGCACCCGCCCGCCGACTGCGGCGACGGGGCCGCGCATGGCCGCCGCGCCGCTCCAATCCAGGGTCGTCACCCCGTCGCCGTCGTCCTTGAGGTCGGCCCCCGCGGTCAGGTCGACCACGCTGCCCAGTCCTCCTCCGCTGATGACGACGTTCATGCGATTGGCCGGCTGGTCGGGCTGCAGCGCAATCTTAAACTTGAAGTTGCCGCGCACCGGGCCAAGCCCCACTCGCACCACAACATCGACGTGCTGCGGGTCGCGGACGGTGTACTCCTGGACATCCGGCAGGCACGAGGCGACCTTCTCCGGGTCGACGATGTAGGCCCATACCTCGCAGTAGGCGCGGAAATTGGCCTGGCGGATTGGTCGGAGGCCTATCTAGGAGCGCGAGGCTCTCCCAAGCCCCCTGTTCTAGGCCCTCAGTTTATGTGGCGGCCTCCGCCATCTGCGCCTGGTCCTGCACCGGGGCCGCGTGCTCACCCTCGGCGGCCAGCGCCCACGCGGCCTGTTGCACCGCCTTGACGATGTTGTTGTACCCCGTGCAGCGGCACAGGTTGCCCGCCAGGAACTGCCGCACCTCCCCGTCCGTCGGGTTGGGATAGTGCTTCAGCATGGCGGAGGCCATCATCATCATGCCCGGAGTGCAAAACCCGCACTGCAACCCGTGCTGATCCCAGAACGCCTGCTGCAAGGGATGCAGGACGCCGCCCTTGGCCATGCCCTCGACCGTCTCGACGGACCGCCCGCTGGCCATCACCGCGAACATTGTGCAGGATTTCACGGGGATGTCGCCGTCCAGCACGACCACGCAGCAGCCGCAGTTCGAGCTGTCGCAGCCGACATGAGTCCCCGTCAGCCCCGCCTCCTCGCGCAGGAAATAGGCGAGCAGCGTGCGCGGCTCGACCTCGGCCTCGACCAGTTCTCCGTTGATCGTGATGCTCACCTGTTGCTTCATCGCCACACCTTTCTATGCTCAGGCGCTTCTTCTTATTATGCTCAGGCGCTCAAACGCTGCAGGGCGCGGCGCAAACCGCGCGCGACGAGGACGCGAGCCATGTCCTTCTTATACTCCTCGGAGCCCCGGCCGTCGGCGTTCGGGGTCGCGATGACGGACGCCTCCTCGGCGACCGCCCGGATCACATCCTCGGTGATCCGCTGCCCGACCAGGATCTCCTCGGCACGGGACACGCGCAGCGCGACGGGGCCGAGGGCGGTAATCGCCACCCCGCCTCGGTGCAGACCCCATCCTCATCAAGGGTAATCTGCACCGCGGCGGCCGCCGTAGCGTAATCGCCCACCTTGCGCTCGATCTTCTCGTAGGCCCCGGCAGTGCGCGGACCGACGACCGGGAAGCGGACCTCGATGGCCATCTCGCCCTCCCCCACAGCCGTCGTGTAGCTATCGACGATGAAGTCGTCAATTGACAGGACGCGCTCGCCGTCCGCCCCGCGGACCACCATGCTGGCCTTCGACGCCAGCGCGGTGGCCACCCAGTCTCCCGCAGGGTCGTTGTGGCACAGGGAGCCCACTACATATCCTGGACGCCGCGCCTACCTCACCATGGGGATACTCCGCCGACGTGTTCATCCGCCGCGCGGACGCCCTCCACCGAGCGGGCACGGGAGGCGCTGCCCGGGGATGGGACCGGGGTCGTCCTGGATGTTGGGTGCGGCGCGGGGGCCGCCTCGCTCCCGCTCGCCTCGATGGCCGGGAGGCTGATCGGGGTCGATCCCTCTGCCCGGTTGCTGGCCGCCTTCTATGAGCGAGCCGAGGCGCTGGGGATCGTCGTCACCGCGATCGAGGGGGTATGGCCCGACGTGGCCGGCGCGACGCCGGTCGCCGATGTCGTCGTGTGCCATCACGTCGCCTACAACGTGCCCGCGCTCGCGCCGTTTCTACGGCGCCTGACCAACCACGCCCGGCGCCGGGTCGTCCTGGAGGTGACGGCGCGACATCCCATGAGCGCCCTGAACGATTTATGGCTACAGTTCCATGGCGTGACCCGCCCCTCGCGGCCCACGGCGGACGACGTCGTGGCGGTGTTGCGCGAGCTCGGGCTGTCCCCAGAGCGCGCGGAGTGGATGGCGCCCGCGTTCGGCTGGGGCCGTCCGTTCGCGCGGCGCGAGGACCTGGTAGCGTCGCTACGGCGTCGTCTCTGCTTGCCGGCGGAGCGCGACGGCGGAGCGCGACGGCGAGCTCGCGGACGCCCTCGCGGCACAGGTCGTGGAGCGCGACGGCATGGTGAGCCTGCCTCCACGCCCCGTCGTCGCCCTGTGGTGGGACGGAGCAGCGTGATGGTGTGATTTGGACGGATGGCGCATTAGGGGTGACGGTTGCGTGCAAGCTCCAGCAGGAAATACGTGGCGGATCGCGACGCGGATCGCATGAGGAAGCGCCCGGTCACGGTAAGCCTTATGAGGGGGCGCCGCGATGCGCGAAGTAGTCCTGGGTGGCGGCGTAGCGCTCGGGCGTGTCGATGGTGAAGAAGTAGGCGCAGGCGTACGCGGCGGAGAGGCGGCGGCCGGCGGCCAGCAGCCGCGGGAAGATATCGTGCCCGAAGTCGGAGGGGACGTCCGGCGGGATAGCGTCGAGCACGGACGGCTCCAGGATGTAGACGCCGGCGTTGGCCCAGCGTCCCATGGCGGGATCGTAGTCGCGCGGCTTCTCCACGAACCCGCGCACCCGCCCGGCATCGTCCACATCGACGATGCCGCTGGCGCGCGGGTCATCCGGCTGGTGCAGGCCAAGGGTGGCCACCGCGCCGCTACGCCGGTGCAGCGCCAGCAGCGCGGTCAGGTCGCAGTCGCTCAGGTTGTCGGCGTACACCACGACGAAGGGACCGTCGTCGAGACGATCCGCTACGCGCTTGACCGCGCCAGCCGTCCCTAACAGCGTCTCTTCGCGGGAGTAGGTGACGCGCATACCCCACCGACGGCCGTCCCCGACATACGCGGGGATGGCCTCGGGGTGGGCATGCACGTTGATGACCACGTCGCGGATGTCGTGTCGGCGCACCAACCGCAGGTTATGCTCGATCACCGGCATACCGGCGACGGGGGCCATGCCTTTGGGCATGGTGTCGGTCAGGGGACGCAGCCGCGTCCCGAGCCCCGCCGCCAGCAGCATGGCCTTCATCGCACGCCTTCTCTGTTGCTCATACTCCCATGATAGCAACTCGTGGCATGGTGGGGGAGCGTGAGGACCATCTAACGCAGTTGCTCCAGGATGGTGGGATCCTTGATCTCGGCGTCGCGCGCCAGCAATACGATCTTGGAGACCACCTCGGCCGTGCGCGGGTCGCTGTCGACGAAGGGCAGGAAGAGCCGCCCGCGGTGCTGCGAGTGTACCGGCACGATGCACACGGCGCCGCCCGGCTGCCGATGCACCACCGCGCTGCCCAGGTGGACCGAGTAGCGGCCCAGCGCGCCCGCGATGAGGGCATGGGCGTCCCCCGCCAACTCCACGTTGTCCAGCCCCAGCAGCGCGCAGGTCTCGCGCGCCACCGCCCCCCGCACCTCGACCGTGGACGCGGTGGCCTCGGGGTCGACGCCGCCGCGGTGGGCCACGCTGACCACCAGATCGAGGTCGCGCATCACCTCGCTGAAGACGCGCGGCGGGACCTCACCCAGCGGGACTGACCGCCCGTCGCCGCGACGCACGAAGAACACGTCGTCGATGGTCAGTCCCTCCACCTCGGCCGGGGTAAAGAACCCCTGCTCGAACCACACCGCCGCGGTGAGGCCCTCGGCGTGGAAGGTGCGGCTCACGCCCTCCTCCGGCCGCGCGACCCAGCCACGCGCTCCCCACAAGGCCAGCGCTTGGCTGGGCTGCACCTGCTGCCCGCTGTAGCGGCCGGACCTGGCCTCGTCGCCGTGGCGCTGCTCGCCGCCCGCAGGCAGGTACAATTCGCGGAACACCTGCTTGAACGGCTGGATGCGCTCGGAGGCGAAGCAGTCGTGCTGCCAGGCGTGCCAGCGGCCATCGATCAGCAGGGCGTGGGGGTGGGCCAGACGCAGGTTCGCCGCGTCGCCCCGAACCGGAGTCACGTCCCCGTCGCAGCCGCGGAACAGCAACGCCGCGTCCCCGGCCCCATTGCCACCATCATCGCCACGCGGCGCCTCCGGGTAGCCGAGGACCACCACGGCGCCCGCGCCCGCACTACCAGTTGCGGTGTCGTCGCGCACGAAGACGAGGTTGCGCAGCAGGCGCGCCAGCACGGGGTGCGCGAGCAGGTGCGCCACTTCCGTCGCCGTGAAGCGGTCGCCCCGGCACATGGCCCCTTCCAGCGAACCGCGCATGCGCGAGACCTGCCGTTCCACCTCGCGCTTGCGCTCGGTCAGCGCGACCACCGCGGGATTCTTCTTGAGGCGCGCGGGCAGCGCCTTGAGGGTCTTGCCGCCAGCCTTGACCACCGTGATGCGGGGCTCGGCCGTGATAGCGTCGAGCGCCAGGACCACGCTGGTATCACCGTCTTCCACGGTCAGCGCGCCGTCGCGCAGGTCGGCGGCCGTGCGCGCCTCCATGGCCCACTGCAGGCGCATGGGATCAGCATAGCCCGCCGTGCGGGCCAGGTTGTCCAGGCCGATGCGCGCGGCCAGCTCCTCGCTGGCGCGGCGCTGCGACCCGAAGCTCTTGCCGGTGCGCAGGAACTCCTGCACCGCGCCATACCGGCGCAGCACCTCGGCCTCCCGCTCTTCCGCCGCGGCGTGGGACGGTAACGGCAGCAGGCCCAGCGCCCGCACGGCGTCCCCGTTGCGCTTGGCGGAGATGCGGCGCAGCACCTCGGCGCCCTCGATCCGCCCGGCCATGGCGTCGGCGAAGAGGCGCGCCCGCGCGTGCCCCGCTCTGCCCGAGGCGTACTTGGCGGCGTCGTAGACGGCCTCCCAGCGATCGGGACCCAGCCCCTGATAACTGCGCCAGAACCAGGCCACGTCGACCGCGCCGTCCAGCAGGTCCCGCGCGGAGAGCGGGGTGCGCTCGGCGACCTGGGCCTGCCAGGTCTCCCTCAGTTGCCCGTCCAGGCTCCAATTGGACTCCCTGTTGTGCGCGTGCATCCACCACACGGCCTCCTCGAAGTGGGGCCAATCGAGGTAGCGTTCCACCAGGCGCGCCCACTGCGGGGCGTAGATCGCCGCGGCCACCAGGCGGCCGGGCTCGACGCGGGCGGCGTCGACCTGCCGCGCGAACTCCTCGTACGTATCGTCGGGCGCGGGATACGTGGCGCGCAGCAGATGGCTGAACACGGCGGCGCGGCCGTTGTCGCTGTAGATGTAGCCCCGCACCAGGTTAGAGGAGGCAAGCATGGCCAGCAGCCGCGCGAACACAGCCGAGCCGCCGCTGAAGCGCAGGGCCAGAGCCAGGGGCGTGGCCGCGGTCGGCAGTTCGCCGCGGGACAGCTCGACCTCCAGGACGCGCTCGCGCAGCGCGGGGACCAGCCGTTGCAGCACGGGATACTCCTCCATCAGCGGATGGGGCGCGCGGCCCGACAGCATGGACAATTCGCCCGGCCGCGCCCAGTAACCGTAGCCTTGCCGCGCCGGGGCGACCAATTGATCCAGGATGTCGGCTTCGGTCGCGGCCCCGGCGCGATGGGCGGCCAGGATGCGCTCCAGCGGCGGCAACTGGCGCGGCAAGCCCGGTAGCGGCTGGTCAAGCCAGTGCAGGAGTTGCCAGTAGCGCGCGTGTTGCGCCTCGCTCCATAGGGCAGGATGCCATTGCAGGTAGTGCCCGAGGAGAGTCATGCTACCGTTGCCGCCTACGTTGCGACAACGACTGCCGTAGTTCCTCATTCCTTGCCTGTTGTCGCGCGTGGTCATGGCGGCCAGTTCTCGCTCCAGGTCCTCGCTCGGGATCGCCGCCAGGGCCGTCTCCGCGCCGTCCAGCAAAATATCGACGCTTATGGCCGGGACGCATTGCTGTAAACGGAGTAGCCAAGACAGGACCTGTTGCGCGAGGCCCCAGTGCTGTAAGACGCGATGCAGGCGGTGCGGCGACGACGCGGCGTTGGCGCCGACGCTCAGCGCCCGTCTCACGTCGGCGGGGAACGCCGCCAGCAGCGCCAGGTCGGCCGCGGCCGTCTCCGCGTCGGGTAGGAGCGGCGCGTCGTCGGAACCCATGGCGCCGGCCGGGGCCATGGGGATGGTCCAGCCCCTTGAGATAGCCACATCGGGGTCGTCCGGCGCTTTGGCCGCCGCCGTACCGGAGAGCAGCAACAGGGCGCGGACCAATTCCAGCCCGTCGGGGTCGCGCAGCGCGTCCGGCCGCTCCCGTTCCCAACGCTGCCACACGTCCGTCAGCGGCAGGTTAGCGACATCCTTGCCGGCATCTTGGGAATCGCTGGGCTGGGGGAACCGGTGGCCGGCGGAGCCCAGCAGGATGTCCTCGCTGCCGCGCCAGGTCTTGACGGTCACGGGGGTGTTCTTGTGGGTCTCGATGAGTCTATGCAGGGACACCAGACAGGCGCGCGCGGCGTGGGTATTGAGGTCGAGCTGCCGGCGCCGCGGCGCCGTGGGCGGCGTGAGGTCGCCCGGAGAGATCAGGCCGAGCACGTTGTCCAGGGTCGGCGCCGCGCGGTCGTCCCCCTCGAAGGACAGGACAGCCTCGATCAGCGTCTCCTCTTCCGGCGTCATGGCCCGCCCGGCCGCGCTGGCCCCCTGCGCGACCCGGTAGCCGCGCGCGAGGTCGCGACCCTGCTCGACGGCGCGCCCGGCCCGCGCGAGTTGGCCCAGCAGGTCCAGTCCCGCCAGCCGCTGCAGGTCGTGGCGGGCGGAGAGCAAACGCCGCGCGCTGGCCACGGCCGTCTCATCGTCCTGGGACAGCAGCAGCGATAGCACGCCGCGCCGAGAGTCACCGCCCTTGCGGGTCAGCAGGTCTTCCAGGCGCCGCACGTCCTCCTCGCGGAGCGGGCGGGCAGCGATCAAGGCAAGGGCGCGATCGCGCACCCAACTGCTCCTATCTCTTAGCATGCCCAGGAGGACAGTTCGCACCTCCACGTCCCACTCTGGCAAGGCGGCCAGAAGCTCGGCGACGCGCACGCGGTCGGACGGGCTCATGCGCGGCAGGTGAGCGATTAGCAGGCGCGGCGGGCGCGAACCAAGGTTGTCTACCAGGGCGCCGGCAACGGGTTCCGCGGCGGCCTGGAAGACGAGCCAGGGCCAGACGCCGCTGGGCAGGGCCGCCTGCTTGTCGCCGATGCGGTCCAACAGGCGCTCCAGCCGCTCGAACACGTCGCCGGCGCCGACGTCAAAAGCCGTTCTGTGGAGGACATGCAAGCCGTTGAAGGCGCACAGGGCCACGCGCAGGTCGGGGTCGTCCAGCAGCAGCACGAGGGCCTCTCGCGCCGCGCGTAGCCGGAGTTGGGTCAGCAGGTGGGCGGCGGCCAGGCGGCGCTCGGGGACCGCAGCGGCGAGCACGGGCCCGGCCGCCGCGATGGCGGCGCCGGCGTCCTCGAAGGCCAGCGCCCACAAGGCCAGGTAGACGTCGTGCGCCTCCCCCCGGCTCAGCGCCTCGCGCGCGGCCCCCGCGCCCTCCAGCATGCCCAGCGCGCTGCTCAGGGTCTCGCGCACGGCGCGGGCGCCGTCCACATCCCAACCAAAGCCGAACCACACGCCGGCGGCGCGCACCACGGCGCTAAAGCGGATCAGGTCGTGCTCCAGGATCAGCCGCACCACGCGGCGGAAGGCAGCCGGGTGCGCCTCGTCCACCGCCTCCAGGATCGACTGGCGCAGCCCCTCCTCGCGCTGCGCGGCCAGCAGCAACCGCTCCACCTGCTCCCACCCGTCCGGGCGGGACGCCGCCAGCAGCCCGGTGATGACGTGGCGGCCCATGCCGCCCACGGGGTGCTCGCCATGGGCCGAGGCCACCAGCACATCGAACACCTCCTGCCCCCGCGGGCCTCCCTCGTCGATCGCGGCGGCGCACAGGATGCCCAGTGGCTGGGGAGCGTAGCCTCCGTATCCGCGCGCGCCGCCGATCGACGGCGCCCAGGCTGCCAGCCACGCCACGTCCTTGTCGCGGAACGGGCCGGCGATATCCAGGAGGGCGGACAGCCAGGCCTGGCGCGTCGCCGCGCTGCCCGCGCCGCCACCGTCGCGCAGCCGGAACGCCTTACGCAGATAGCCGGCCTGGTAGGGCAGCCGCGCCAGCAGCTGCCAGCCCGCTTCGACCGCCGTGGCGATGGCTGGAGTAAAGGCCGCGAAGATGGCCACGCGCTCGGTCGACTCCAGGTCAGCCAGCCGCGCGTAGCCCTGATTGACGACCTCCTGACGGCGCTGATACGACTCCTGGCTGCCCGTGAGATAGGACTCCTGACTGCTTGTATCCAACGGCGCGCCATCCTCAGCGCGCGCCAGCAGGGCATAGGCGATGGGGCGCAGGTCGGATGATAGGTCGCGTCCAATGGCTTGCAGACGGTGGTCCTGCCAGTCGGCCGTCTGCGCCTGGCGCAGCACTGCCTGCGCCTCCTCTGCTGAAAGCATCTTTCCCCCCTCCTCCTACCCGCCCGCCAGGGCGACGAGCCGGATAAACGTCAGGCGACTGTCGGGGCGGGGCCACACCGCCGCGTCGAGGTCATGCTGTTGCTGCCCGTCGAGGAACACAAAATACAGGCCGTCCTCGAAGGACTGCAGCGCCGTGGCCACGGCCGCCTCGTCGTCGACCTCTGCCCCCGATTCCGCCGTGGATGTGCCGCCCATGTCGACCTTGCCTCGCTCCACCGCCTGCTGAATTTGCGCGGGCGAGAGGACCCGGACCAGCCGTCGCTCCTCCTGGCGCTGCCGGAACGCCAGCGCCTCCTGTCGCACCACCTGGCTCAGCAGGTCGCGCAGGCGCATCGTCTCCTCACCCGCGCCGCGCCCAGCGGCCGGCGGCGCGGCCAGGGTCAGCGGCCAACCGGCGACGACGGGCTTGCGCTGCCCCACAACCCTGGCCTCGACCGTGATGACCGCTCCATCAGTCGGCATCCGTCTCTCCCCCTTGCCCCACTCATCCGGGACCGTATCCCACATCCTGCGTCCCGCGCATCGGGACCGCGGCGAACCAGTCTACCCAAAGCGTCCGTTTATGCGCGTCAGACCGTCCGTTCGCGGCGGTCACTACCCTACTCGCGCGGGCACGGACCCGTTCGGTAAGGGATGCTGGCAGCCGCTGGCGAGCGCCATCCCCGTCGAGGTGCTGGCGCACTACTGATCTCTGCAAGGAGTTGTCATAGACTATAGCGAAGGGGTAGTCAATCGGCGGCAAGGATCGGGAGAGATAGAGATAGTGGCTGTACGTATCAATGTAGGGCCATACATGATGGAATGGGCCGTGGGAGAGGAGATATACGAGCGTCGGCGTCTCGGTGCGCCATTGGTCGATGAGATAGGCTCAGTTGTGACCGCCGAACACGTCAACACGCTCACCGTGCACAAGGCGCCGTTCGGAGACCCCATCCTCTTGGTCGTGGTGGGGCATGTCCCCTGGTATAACGGTCACCAGCCGAACGTGGGTCTCGTGCTCGTGCCCGAAACGCACGTCCTGTTCGTCGGGGCCGGCGACGATGTCCTGGCGTATGGCCTCCGCGGGCCAACCCGCTTGTGGCGGGAGGAGGCCACGGATGGATTCTGGGGCTGGCAACGCCACGGCGACTACGTGCTGATGTCAGCAGAGACCGAGCTCGCGGCCTGGGACATACATGGGGTGAAGCAATGGGAGACCTTTGTCGAGCCGCCCTACGACTACAAGGTCGCCGATGGCACGGTCCATCTGACCGTCATGGACGTCCCCGCTCCCTTCCCGCTCTCGGACGGACCGGCATGGGGCAGGTCATTGCCGTGGTCACCCTGAGTGGCGTGCGTGACGTACCCGCGGAGGACTGCCCTCTTAGACATGGTTCATTTGGAGCCTGTTCTGCTTGACAGTCTGAACAGTCGAAAACAAAGCGGCAGCGGCCATTTCACGCCTACAGTGGGCCATTTCGCACCTATCGCCGATTCAAGACTGTCAAGTCCGATTGAACCTTGTCTTACGGCGGAGCCGTCTTCGTCGCGGCCCCTGGGTATGGCGCAACTCGATATGCTTGAGGAGGACGTGCCACGAGCGTGTGGCCGCGTCCGCCGATAACCTCGTGGCGCGTCCTACCGCCCGCTGCCTGCTTGCCTACCAGGGTCTGCAAAGGATCAGCCTGGGGGCGCGGGCGGCTCGATTTTGTTGATTTTCGCTGACAGGGAGAGGCTAATGGGCGGTGGTGGTGGCGGGCCTCTCTGGCGCTCATGCGGCAGCTGGCCGGCGTCTGGGGGCCGTGCAGGGCGTCGGAGAGCCACGTCGCAGCCGTGCGGCGGTGCGTGGGGCGTCGCTCACGGTCGCGGCGGGGGCCTCGCGCGCCGCGAGGACGCGCGCCAACCGCTTGAGGTTGCACG
>JAABUQ010005300.1_pt1 | contig 20745 bp, 15 predicted proteins | sample 5560001 | NCBI WGS metagenome assembly JAABUQ01 (sample SAMN10711888, study PRJNA513371) | rock metagenome | isolation source: Antarctica rocks | place: Antarctica: Victoria Land, Finger Mt nord | collected 2015-12-18
TACCGCGGACCCCTGCCACCTCCAGCTTGCGGGAAGTGTCCCAAGGATCCGCGGTCACACCTCGCGGTCACTCGGAAAATTCACTTTTCTTGAGCGGACGATGCGGTACAATCTCAATCCGAGCCGGCGGATCTCGGCGAATCGCCTTTCGGGGCGGACGCTCGCGAAAGTGGTCCTCGGAGCAGCCCGACCCCCGCTTCCGGGTCGGGCTCCGTCGTTTCGCGGGGGCGTGGTCGCTCGTTGGGGGTTCGCGGGCGATTGGCGGATCGCTCGCGTTTCGCGATCGCCCGGACGGTTCGCACTGGTCAACATGCCGGTCGTCCCGCCTTCGGGGACGATCGGGCGGGGAGGTAGCAGGCAAGCCGATGTATGTACCCAAAAAGCTCTTCTTCACCAAAGGCGTGGGGACCCATCGCGAGAAGCTCACCAGCTTCGAGATGGCCCTCCGCGACGCCAGCATCGCGTGCTACAACCTCGTCCGCGTTTCGAGCATCTTCCCGCCCAACTGCGAGGAGATCACGGTCGAGGAGGGGCTCCCCTTCATGCAGCCCGGGGCGGTCGTCCACGTCGTGATGAGCGAGTGCGCCACGGCCGAGCCCAATCGCCTGATCGCCGCGAGCGTCGGCGTGGCCAAGCCCCGCGACCGGAGCACCTTCGGCTATCTGTCCGAACACCATGCCTACGGCCAGACCGCCAAGCTCGCCGCGGACTATGCCGAAGACCTGGCCGCCGAGATGCTGGCGACCGTGCTCGGCGTCGAGTTCAACCCCAACAGCTCGTGGGACGAGAAGCGCGAGATCTGGCGGATCGCCGACGTCATCTATCAGACCAAGGAAGTGACCGCGACCGCCGTCGGCCACAAGGACGGGCTCTGGACCACCGTGATCGCCGCCGCGATCCTCCTGCCCTGAGCGATCCCGGCGTCCCCCGATCGATCGCATCGCGCCGGAGAAGAGGGACGGGCACCGCTCGTTCCTCGCCGGAGCCAGTCCCCTTTTCCTCGGTCACCCGCCGGGCCGCTCGCTGATCGACCCTTCTTCCCTCGCAACTTGGTTTGGGCACCGGACATGGCCGAGAACTACCTCCACCGCGTGAGCCAGCACCGGATCGCCCCTCCGGCCGTGACCGGGGGCGACCTCGCCGCGGACCTCATCGACGGCGCCTTCCTCAGCTACAACGCCGGCCGGCTCCGCGAGCTCTGCCGGGTCTTCACCCGCAAGATGCTCGAACCCGAGTGTACCGTCGGCCTCACCCTCTCCGGGGCCTTGACCCCGGCCGGGCTGGGGATGAGCTGCCTGATCCCTTTGATCCGCGCCGGGTTCGTGGATTGGATCGTCTCGACCGGGGCGAACCTGTACCACGACACCCACTACGCGCTCGACCTGCCGCTCCACCAGAGCCGGCCCAACCTCGACGACCACGCGCTCCGCGAGAACGCGATCATTCGGATCTACGACATCGTCTTCGACTACAAGACCTTGCTCGACACCGACGCCTTCTATCGCGAGCTGATCCGGACCGAGCCGTTCGCCCGGTCGATGGGCACGGCCGAGTTCCACTTCGAGGTCGGCCGGTTCCTCCAGGGGAGGGCCGAGGCCCTGGGTCGGCCCTCGAACAGCCTGCTCGTCGCCGCTTATGAGGCCGGGGTGCCGATCTACACGTCGAGCCCCGGCGACAGCTCGATCGGGATGAACCTCGCGGCGCTCAGCCTGCTCGGCTCGAAGCTCCAGGTCGACCCCCTCCGCGACATCAACGAGACCGCCTCGATCGTCTACAAGGCCAAGCAGGACGGCGGGACCTCGGGCGTCCTGATCCTCGGCGGCGGCAGCCCCAAGAACTTCATCCTCCAGACCGAGCCCCAGATCCAGGAAGTGCTCGGCCTGGCCGAGTCCGGCCACGACTACTTCCTCCAGGTCACCGACGCCCGGCCCGACACCGGCGGCCTCTCCGGCGCCACCGCGACCGAGGCGATGACCTGGGGCAAGGTCGACCCCGAGAAGCTGCCCGACTCCGTCACCTGCTACACCGACACCACCATCGCCCTGCCCCTCCTGACCGCCTACGCCCTGGCCAGGCACGCCCCCCGGCCCCTCAAGCGGCTTTATGACCGCCGCGAGGCCAGCTACCACGAACTCCGGCAAATTTACCTCGCCCGCGTCGAGGCCGAAGGGGACTCCCACCCCTCGACCTTGGGCTGAGCTGAAACCGGCCGAGCCCCGAAGGTCCGTCCCTTTGGCCACCGCGACCCGACAGGTCGTCCTCGACCCCGACGCCCCCAACTTCCTGGCGCTCGCCGACGCCACGTCGGTCCTCCGCTCGGGCGGGCTCGTCGCCTTCGCCACCGAGACCGTCTACGGCCTCGGGGCCGACGCCACCAACCGCTTCGCCGTCGCCCGGATCTTCGAGGCCAAAGGGCGGCCGAGCACCAACCCCCTGATCGTTCACGTCCACGACGAGGCCGCCGCCATCGCCTGCGTCGCCGCCTGGCCCGACCGCGCCCACGCCCTGGCCGAGCGGTTCTGGCCGGGCCCGCTCACCCTCGTCCTCCGCCGCTCGACGCTCATGCCCGACATCGTCACCGCCGGCCACGAGACCGTCGGCGTCCGGGTCCCGGGGCTGGAAGTCGCCCGGACCCTGATCCGCCAGGTCGGCCGGCCCATCGCCGCCCCCAGCGCCAACCGGTCGACCGGGATCTCGCCCACCACCGCCCAGCACGTCGCCCGCGACCTCGACGGCAAGGTCGAGCTCATCCTCGACAGCGGGCCGACCACCCTCGGGATCGAATCCACCGTCCTCGACCTCTCGACCGACCGCCCCCGGATCCTCCGCCCCGGGATGATCTCCGCCGAAGCCCTGGGCGAAGTCCTCGGCTTTCCCCTCGAAAACGACGACCAGCCTCCCGCGACCCCCAGCCCCGGCCAGATGGCCACCCACTACGCCCCGGCGACCCCCACTTATCGGGTTGATCGCGACCAGTTGGCGACACTCGATCCCCCCGGCCGCTTCGCCCTCCTGGTCGTCGGCCCGACCTGGCCGGGCATCCCGCCGTTCGCGATCCCGCTCGAAACCGCGGAGGAAGCCGCCCGCTACTTATACTCCGACCTCCACGCCTGCGACGAACAGGGGCTTGACTTCCTCCTGATCGTCCCTCCACCCGACCGACCCGAGTGGCTCGCCCTCCGGGATCGGATCGACCGGGCCTCCCGCCCTTACCCGGGCGATCGACATAGGGACGTATCCTGACGATCGTTCGAAAGGGGAACCGCCGGCCCCTCCGCGCGTTCGCGATGGGTCGGCGGCCTTTGGACCGATCGGGGGAAGGCGGACGGATCAGCCCCGGTCGGAACCGGAGCGGGTGTCGGCGGTGCGTCCGCCTCGGGAGGAGTTGGCGTAGACCGCGGTCAAGACGCCGAGGAGGGCCGAGCGGCGGCCGGAGCGGGCCGAGTTGCCGCCGCGACGGATGCGGGCCACGGTGCCCGCCCACTCGAAGCCGGAATGCAGCGGGGCCGACTTCTTGGGATTCGACGCACTCATCGAACGGAAGCTCCCGATAGGATCGCGTTCGGCCTCGAGCGCGGGCCGATCCGCCTGACTCCACCCGCGGGGCCGGACACCCGTCCAGCCCCTCCACCCCGCGACGATGATCCCGGGCTCGAACGGCGTCGGGCAACCCGGGGCGGGTCACTCAAGCATCGGACGGCAAGGGCCGAAACATCGGCATGTTCGGCCCGGCCGGAGCGGGGAATCCCGCCGCTCGGGTGCGACGGATCGCGCTCGTTCGATCCCGGACCGGCGTCGAGGGGTCGACAATACTAAAGTTTGTCCCTCGGATCGTCAAGCCCAGATCCGAGGTGTCCGCCGATTTCTCGGGATCGCCCGGAATCGGGCCTCTCCGGACGCTTCGTCGTCCACGATCCGGGCGGGGGGCGGGACAGGGTTGGCGGGCTTCGGCTTGCCCGCCGGGGCGGGCGGGGGCGGGGTTCCGGCCAGGGCCAGGAACATGATCAGGGTGCTCACGCCGTTGAACAGCATATGAAGCACGACCGGGCCGATGATCGACCCGGTCTGTTGGTAGAGCAGGCCCAAGGCGAGCGAGAGGAAGAAGAGCGGGATCGGCGTCGGCCAGACCGCCGCGTGCAGGCCGGCGAAGATGATCGAGACCGCCACGTTCGCCAGGGCCAGGGGGACGACCTGGCTCGACGACCGGGCGGGCTCGGCCGGCGATCCGGGGGGAGCATGGGGGTTGACGGCTTCGAGGGCCAATCCGGATTCGGCCCGGCCGGAAGGGGCCTGTTCCACGGCCAGTTCGGTCGGAGTCTCGGGGAGGTCGAAAACCCCGGCGGTCGGCCCGGTCGCCCCGGCGGAGGGGATCAGCTCGCCGAGTTCGATGATCTCGCCGGCCTGGGGCTTGCGGATCCCGAGGGCGAACTTGGTCAGCCAGCCGAGCAGGACCCCTCGGAAGATCAGCTCCTCGGCGAACGGGGCGAACACCACGCTGGCCAGGACCAGGATCAGGGCCATCCCCGGCGTCTTGTCGAGCTGGATGGCCGACTCCAGCGGGTGCGGGGTCTTGCCGAAGTAGAGGACGCTCAGCATCATGACGCCGAAGACCAGCGGGGCGACCAGCGGATAGGTGACGGCCCCTCGGAAGACCTGCCGGCCGAAGCCCGCGAGCCGGACCCCGAAGTCGCGCCAGCTCGCTCCCGAGGTCGCCGCCAGGAGGGCGGGGATCAGCAGCAGGACCGCCGCGTTCTCCAAGGCGGAGAGGGTCATCATCTCGCCCGGCGTGAGCGCCGGCCGCTCGGCCTTCGGCTTCGCCGCGTCCCCCTCGAGGACCCGGTAGGCCTCCGGCACGAAGACCACGATCGCGAGCCAGGCGAGCACCGCCGCCACGACCGACTTGCCCCCCCAAGGGACGACCCGGGGCTTCTCCCTGGGCAGGACCGGCAGGTTCAAGGCCAGGCGGACGATGACCCCGGCCCAGGCCCCCACGATCGCGCCGATCAGGAGGGCGAAGACGACGAGGATCAACGCGGTGTTGGCGGGCGAGGTTGGCGGCATGACGGGCTCGATCGGTCCGAGGGCGGCTGGCGGGAGAGGCCCGAGGCGGCTCGTGGGATGTTCGTCCCCCGCCCGGAAATCTTAACAAGCCGCGACCAAACCGGCCACCTTGCCCGAAGCTCCGGCATTGCTTTAGGATGAGGCCCCTCGGGCCGACCGATGGCCCGGCCGACTCGCCACCCAGGGAGTTCCTCGGTGTCCCTCACCGCAGCCGAACAGCTCGACCTGCTCCGCCGGGGGGTCGACTCGATCACGCCCGAGCCGGAGTTCCTGGAGAAGCTCCGGCGGTCCGTCGCCACCGGGACGCCGCTCCGGGTCAAGTACGGGATCGACCCGACCGGGATCGACGTCCACCTCGGCCACACCGTCCCGCTCCGCAAGCTCCGCCAGTTCCAGGAGCTGGGGCACACGGCGGTCGTCATTATCGGCAACTACACGGCGCTCGTCGGCGACCCCTCGGGCCGCGACGAGGCCCGCGCCAGCCTGACCGAGGAGCAGGTCGAGGCCAACGCCCGCGACTATCTGACCCAGGTCGGCAAGATCGTCGACCTGTCCCGGGCCGAGGTCCACCGCAACGGCGAGTGGTTCTCCCGCTGGACCTTCCTCGACGTCCTCGACCTGACCCGGAAGATGACCCTCGGCCAGATCTCCGCCCGCGACGACTTCGCCAAGCGGATCGCCGCCGCCAGGCCGGTCTATCTCCACGAGTGCCTCTACCCGCTCATGCAGGGGTGGGACTCCGTCGAGATCAAGGCCGACGTCGAGCTCGGCGGGACCGAGCAGTTGTTCAGCCTCCTCGTCGCCCGCGACCTCCAGCAAGGCCAGGGGCTACCCGGCCAGGTGGCCGTCACCATGCCGATCCTCGTCGGCACCGATGGCGAGCGGAAGATGGGCAAGAGCCTGGCCAACTACATCGGCGTGGCCGAGACCCCCGAGAACCAGTTTGGCAAGGTCATGAGCCTGCCCGACGCCCCGATGCGGCAGTACTTCACCCTCTTGACTGACCTCCCCATCGCCGAAGTCGACCGCCTCCTCGGGCCCGAGGTCAACCCCCGCGACGCCAAGGAAGTCCTGGGCAAAGCCGTCGTCGCCCAGTACCACGGACCCGAAGCCGCCGAGGCCGCGGCCCAAGCCTTTCGCGACCGGGCCAAGGGGGTCGGGCAGGAAGTCCGGCGAGAACGCCTATCCCGGAGCACCCTGGGCAGCGAGGCCATCCTTCCCGGCGTGCTCCTCAAGACCTTGGGCCTGGCCGCCAGCACGTCCGAGGGGAACCGCCTGATCGAGGGAGGGGCCGTCCGGATCGGCCCCGAGCGGACCCCCCTGCCCCGCGACAAGTCGATCAAGGTCGAAGTCGCTACCGGGCTGGTCGTCACGGTGGGTCAGGGCAACAAGGCGAAGTCGGTGGAAATCGAAGTGGTCGAAGGCGCCTGAACTTCACCGGATCGCGAGGCGGCCATCGTGGCGACTTTCGGCTTCGGCATCGTCGGTTGCGGGATGATCGCCGAGTTCCACGCCCGGGCGATCGCCGAGATCCCCGGCGCCCGGGTCGTGGCGGCGCTCGACCGGAACCCCGGCAAGGCGGAGAAGATCGCGGCTTTGGCCGGCGACGGCTGCCGGCCGTTCGTGGACCTCGACGCGATGCTCGCCCGCCCGGGGCTGGACGTGGTCTGCGTCTGCACCCCGAGCGGGTCGCACCGCGACCCGGCGGTCCGCGCCGCCCGGGCGGGCAAGCACGTGGTGGTCGAGAAACCCTTGGAGATCACCGTCCCCCGGGCCGACGCGATCATCGAGGCCTGCGACGCCTCGGGCGTCCGGCTTTGCGCGATCTTCCCGTCGCGGTTCTCGGAGGCCAACCGCGCCCTCAAGGACGCGGTCGTCCGGGGTCGGTTCGGCCGGCTCACCCTGGGCGGCACCAGCGTCAAGTGGTGGCGGGGGCAGGAGTATTACGACTCGGGCCGGTGGCGAGGGACCTGGGAGCTCGACGGCGGCGGGGCCCTGATGAACCAGGCGATCCACAACGTCGACCTCCTGCTCTGGCTGATGGGCGAGGTCGAGTCGGTCCAGGCGATGACCGCCACGCTCGCCCACGAGCGGATCGAGGTCGAGGACGTCGCCGTCGCCCTGCTCCGGTTCCGCTCGGGGGCCCTCGGGATGATCGAGGCCACCACCGCCGCCTACCCTGGCCTCTCCAAGCGGACCGAGATCCACGGCGACGCCGGCTCCGCCCGGGTCGAGCAGGACGATGTCACCTTCTGGAGCTTCCGCGACCCCGAGCCGGGCGACGCCGCGATCCTCGAAAGCCGGGTCACGTCCTCGGCCGGCGGGGCGGGCGACCCCCGGAGCATCGGCCACGCCGGCCATCGCGACCAGATCGCCGACTTCCTCAAGGCCATCGAAGGCGGCACGCCCGCTCGGGTCGACGGCCGCGAAGGGCGGCGGTCCGTCGAGGTCATCCAGGCGATCTATCGGTCGGCCCGGCTGGCGATGCCCGTGTCTTTGCCCCTGGTCGACGACTTCGCCCCCGGTCCGCCTTAACCCGGAGGAGCGTCAGGCCCGGCCCCCAAGCGGCCGGCGATGACGGCGAGGCGGGCGGCGGCGTCGCGGACCTTGGCGAGATCGCCGAGGAAGAACGCCCGGTCGGGGGCCTGGCCGACGGCGTCCTCGACCTCGTCGCAGGATTCGATGATCGCGCCGCAAGGGGCAATCAGGGATTGGCCCAGGCCGGCGAGGTCGGCGGGCAGGCCGTGCTCGGAGGCCAGGGCGAGGGCGTGGTCGATCCCTTCGAGGATCTCCTTGCCCAGCCCCCGGACGGCGTCGAGCCGGCCGACGAGGTGCCCCCGGTCGCGCTCGGCGGCCTCTTCGATCAGGAGCTCGGTGAAGCCGAGGATGTGGTTGACCGGCGTGATCAGGTCGTGGCGGAGCCGCGAGGCCGCCGCCGCCCGGTCGCGATCGTCCGAGGAGGTTTGGGTCATGGGACCGCCTTGGAGGAAAGGAGGGCTTGGATCTTGGCCAGGAGCCTGGGGAACTCGACCGGCTTGATCTCGCACTCGTCGCAGCCCGAGGCCAGGGCCCGCTCGCGGTCGCCGGCCATCGCATGGGCCGTGAGGGCGATGATCGGCAGTCGGGCCGTGGCGGGGTCGGCTTTGAGGCGGCGGGTCGCCTCCCAGCCGTCGACCTCGGGGAGGCTGAGGTCCATCAGGACGAGGTCGAAGTCGCCCGCTCGGGCCGCTTCCAGCCCTCGGAGGCCGTCGACGGCGATGGTCACGTCGTGCCCCTTGCGGGCCAGGCGTCGCGAGAGCATGTCGCGGTTCATCTCGTTGTCTTCGACGAGGAGGAGCTTGGCCATGATCGTCACCCGGTCCCCGGCATCGAGGCGGCCGACTCGGGCAGGGCCAGGGGCGGCCGGTCCGGGCGCCGGGGGACGTGGCGGCGGACTTCGGCCAGGAGGTCGGAGCGGGAGGTCGAGCCTTTGCGGAGGATCGACTCGACCTTGCCGCCGAGCCGGGCGTGATCGTGGGCCGAGAGGTCGCGGGCGGTCACGACCAGGATCGGCACCCCGGCCCCTTCGGGCCTGAGGCGGAACTCGGCGGCGAAGTCGAAGCCGTCGACCCGGGGCATCGTCAGGTCGAGCACGACGAGGTCGGGCCGGCTCCGCTCCGCCAGCTTGAGGCCCTCCGACCCGTCGTCGGCCTCGACGACCGACCAGCCCTCTTTCTCGAGGATCTGCCGGACCATCGCCCGAGCGTCGGAGTCGTCGTCCACCACCAGGGCCAGGGCCGGTGCCCCCTCCCGGCGATAGGTCTTGAGGATCGAGGCGAGTCGGGCCCGGTCGATCGGCTTGGACAGGTACTCGGAGGCCCCCAGGGCGTAGCCGAGGTTCTTGTCGTCGAGGAACGAGACCAGGATCACCGGGATGGCGGCGAGCTCGGGGTCGGCCTTGAGGGCGTGGAGGACCGACCAGCCGTCCATCCCGGGCATCATCACGTCCAAGGTGATCGCGTCGGGCTTGGAGGCCCGGGCCCTGGCCAGGCCGAGCTCGCCACCGGCGGCATATTCGACGCGGAACCCTTCGCGGGCGAGGACCCGGGCCATCAGGTCGCCGACGGTCGGGTCGTCGTCGATGACGAGGACCGAGTACCCTTCGCCCCTCGGGCGGGCGAGCCCGATCGGGTTGGGGGCGTGGACGTCGCCGGGGCGGCCTTCGACGTCGGCGGGCAGGCGGATCGTGAAGGTCGAGCCGACTCCGGCCTCGCTCCGCACGGCGATGTCGCCGCCCATCATCTGGCAGAACCGGCGGGTGATCGTCAGGCCGAGCCCGGTCCCGCCGTACTTGCGGGTGGTCGATCCGTCGGCCTGGACGAAGGGGCGGAAGAGGCGGGCTTGTTCCTCGGGGGTCATCCCGATCCCGTCGTCGGCCACTTCGAGGACAATCCAGGCCGACCCGGCGGGCCCGGCCTCGCGGCGGCCTCGGACGGCGATCGTCCCTCGCTCGGTGAACTTGACGGCGTTGCTCAGGAGGTTGAGGAGCCCTTGGCGGACCTTGGTCAAGTCGGCATGCAGGGCGCCGAGGCCGTCGGGCAGGTCGATCCGGATCAGGTCGTGGGCCTTCTCCGCCATCGGGCCGACGGTGGCGACGGCGTCGCGGACCATCTCGGCGAGGTCGAAGGTCTCCAGGTAGAGCTCCATCCGGCCCGCCTCGATCTTGGACAGGTCGAGGACGTCGTTGATCAGGCCGAGGAGGTGCTTGCCGGCCGAGTGGATCCGGTCGAGGTCGGGGATCAGGTCGTCCAGGCCGCGGTCCTCGGCGTCCTCGCCGAGCATCTCGCTGTAGCCGATGATGGCGTTGAGGGGCGTCCTCAGCTCGTGGCTCATGTTGGCCAGGAAGGTGGATTTGGCCCGGTTGGCGACCTCGGCGGCCACCTTGGCGGCGCGGAGCTCGGCCTCGGCCCGCTTCGGCTCGGTGATGTCGCGGGCGACCTTGGTGTAGCCCAGGAGGGTGCCCGACTCGTCGCGGACCGCCGTCACCAGGCCGCTGGCGAGGAACCGGGTGCCGTCGCCGCGGAAGTGCCAGCGCTCCTCTTCGGAGCGCCCGGTCGACTCGGCCCGGAGCCGCTCCAGCCCGGGAACCCCGGCCGCCCGGTCCTCGGGGGTGAAGAGGCGGTCGGTGGGCTCGCCGAGGATCTCGGAGTCGGAGAAGCCGAAGAGGCGTTGGGCCCCGGTGTTCCAGCTCGACACGCGGCCCTGGAGGTCGATCGAGAAGATGGCGTAGTCGCGGACGCTCTCGATCATCAGGCGGAGCCGCCCCTCGCTGTCGCGGACGCGCTGCTCGTCGCGGCGGCGGGCGGTGACGTCGGTGACGACGCCGACGAAGTGGCTCACCCGTCCGTCGGGCCGCTCGACCGGGGCCAGGGTCAAGGCGTCCCAGAACGTCGAGCCGTCCTTGCGGTAGCAGAGGAGCTCGACCTTGGTCCCTTTGCGGTCGCGGAAGGCGGAGCGGAGTTCTTCCACCGAGCCGGCGTCGGTCTCGGGGCCGAAGAGGAAGTCGACGTTGCGGCCTTCGACCTCGGCCTGGCCGTAGCCGGTGAGCCGCTCGAAGGCGGCGTTGACGTAGATGATCGGCTCGTCGAGGTGCTGGGGGTCGGTGATGAACACCCCCTGGGCGATCGCCCGCAAGGCTCGGTCGCGGAGCCGCATCTCGGTCTCGGCGCGGTGGCGGGGGGCGACGTCGATGAAGGTCACGACCGCGCCGAGAGTCTCGCCCCCCCTGCGGACCGGGTGGGCCCGGTATTCCACCGGGAGCGGCGCGCCGTCGGCGCGCCAGAAGATATCTTCCTCGCCCAAGGTCCCCTCGCCGGTGACGAAGGTCTTGTAGATCGGGCATTCCTCGGCCGGGTAGGGCGATCCGTCGACCTTGGTATGGTGGAAGAGGTAGTGGACGTTCTGGCCGAGGATCTGCTCGACCGATTCGAGCCCGAAGAGTTGGAGCGCGGCGGGGTTGCAGAAGGTGCAGAGCCCCCGGGTGTCGACGCCGTAGAACCCCTCGCCGGCCGAGTCGAGCAGGAGCCGGACGCGGGCCTCGCTGTCCTGGAGGGTCCGCTCGGCCTGCTTCCGGGCGGCGAGGTAGCGGCGGACCAGCAGGTAGATCGAGCCGATCAGGAGCAGGGCGAGCGTCGAGGCGATCGAGAACGTGGCGTAGGTCCGGATCACGTAGGCCCGGCGGGCCTGGGCCTTGGCGTTGAGCTCGGCCTCCTCGGCGTCCTCGAGCTCCTTGGCCCGCTGGAAGAACGTCCGGAGCCGCTCGCGCATCGGGGCGTCGCCGAACGCCCGGCGGAACGAGTCGGGGCCGGCCGATTCGGCCCGGAGGATCGACCCCCGGAGCTCGCCGAGGCGGGCCCGGGCGTCCGCTTCGAGCTGGCGGGACCGCTTGTGCTGCTCGGGGTGCTCGCTGGTCAGCCCGTGGAGCTCGTCGATCCGGGACATCACCCGCTCGGCCGCCCGGTTGAATTCGATCCGATCGTCCGGGTTGCCGTCGACGAAGAAGCCGCGGCGGGCGGCCTCGGCGTCCTTGAACGCGGCGGAGACGAGGTGGATCCCCCGGAGGACGTCGCGGGATCGGGCGAACCACCGGGTGCTGGCGTAGAGCTTGGCCAGATCTTGATACGAGATCAGGGCGTTGGCGGCCAGGATGACCAGGGCCAGCCCGAATCCCCAGGCCAGCTTCCGCTCCGGAATGGTGCTCATCGGGCTCGCCTCGGGACTCGGATCAGGCCGGATGGACCTCGACCGCCAGGATCGAGACGTCGTCCCGCACGCCGGTCGCGCCGGACCACGCCTCGATCTCGGCGACCAGATCGTTGACGACCGAGCAGAGCGGCTCGGATCGGCCGGCCTCGACCATCCGCAAGAGCCGGTCGTTGCCGAACGGCTCGCCGGAGGGGTTGACCGCCTCGGGGATCCCGTCGGAGTACAGGTAGATCCGGTCGCCGGCCCCGATCGGTTCGGCCCACTCCTGGAATCGGTGCGAGCCGTCGGCCAGGCCGATCGGATACCCTCGGCCGATCAGGAACCGCGGTGGGCCGGAGGCCGGCAGCAGGACCGGGGCGGGGTGGCCGGCCAGGGTGTAGGCGAACTCGCGGGCGGCCGGGTCGATCACGCCGTAGACCAGGGTCGAATATTGTTCGGTCTCGACCTCGAAGGGGAAGAGCCGGTTGAGCCGGCCGGCGACCTCGGCCGGCCGGACGGGTTCGAGCCGGTCCGGCCCGTCGCCGCCGCGGATCAGGATCGAGGAGGCGTCGGTCGGCGGCGAGAGCAGCCGGCCCAGGCTGACCGACATCAGGCTCGACGCCACGCCGTGGCCGCTCACGTCGAGGACGTAGAGCGCCGCCCGCCGCTCGTCGAGCTTGATCGCGCTGAGGCCGTCGCCGGCCAGCTCCTCGCAAGGGCGGAACGACCAGGCGAAGTTCAGGCCCGGGACGTCGGGCGAGGCTCGGGGGAGCAGGGCCTCCTGGATCCGGGCGGCGGCCCGGAGGTCGCGGGTCATCCGGGCGTTGGAACCCTCCAGCTCCCGGTTCCGGTCGGCCAGCCGCCGCTCCAGTTGCCGGACCTGCTCGACCGCCCGCTTGAGCGACACCTGGGTCTGGATCCGGGCGGCGACGACGGGGAAGTCGAGCGGCTTGGTCACGTAGTCGTTGGCCCCCAGGCCGAGGGCGTGGACGACGTCCTCGCTGTGGTCCTTGGCAGTGGCCATGATGACCGGCAGGTCGGTGGCCGGCCGGGTCGCCCGGATCCGGCGAAGGACCTCGAAGCCGTCGAGCCCCGGCATCATCACGTCCAGCAGGACCACGTCGAGCGCGAGCCGCTCGACGGTGTCCAGCGCCGCCGCGCCATCGGCCGCCATGACCACCCGATAGCCCAGCTTGCGGAGCCGCCGCGTCAGGAGGTCGCGGTTGTTCTCATCATCGTCGACGACCAATACGATCCCCAAGTCGTCCGCCATGAAGCACTTTCGCTGGAGTCGCCCGAGCCCGCGCCGGCGATCGGGGCCGATCGGGCGGGTGGCGGAGTTATCGCGGTCGCAACCATCATACCGTCGCCGGGCGTCCGTCAAGCCCCGGATTCCGGCCCGCACTAGACCCGGTTGCGTAAACTAGAGGGTAGGGAAGATGCCGGTGATGATCTCGGAGGCTACCATGAGTTCGCAACCCTTCGACGAATTCGACGATCGATTCGAAGATGACGACACCTGGCTTGATGACTTCGACGATCGCGACGCCCGCTTCGACGAAGCGTCCGAGACGGCCTTGCTCGACAACCTCGGGATCGACTGGACCCACCTGGGCGGTCCCAAGCGGTCCGACCTCGGCCTGCTCCTCGGCGGCGAGGAAGAAGAGTCGGACGACGACGAGATCGCCGCCTGATCCGCGGCCCGGGGACCTCCCGGCCTTCCGCCTCGCGGGCGAATGGCCGGGAGTTTTCCGGGGCCGGGCCGACCCCCGACCGTTCAGTTCTTCAACTGTTTGTAGCCCGGCGTGACGGTGGCGATGTTGGGCGAGACGTCGAAGTCGAACTTGCCGGTCGTCCAGCCCAGGGCCCCCAGCAAGAGGCCCTGGTAGGCGGGGTTCTCCCAGACGTCTTCCCGGTGTCCCATCGAGGTGTAGAAGACCCGGCCCTTGCCGAACATGTGGGCCCACGTCTCTGGGTAATTGGGCCGCTGGTAGTCGTTCCCCCGCATCCCCTCGGTCTTCTGGACCAGGATGACGTGGAGGTCGTCGGCCAGGAACTTCTGGTTGTACCACTCGTCGTTGAGGCGGTAGGCGTCGGTCCCGAAGGCCGAGACGCCGGGGAAGCTCGGGTCGGCGATCCCGATCGTCGCGACCTGCTGGGGGCCGTGGCCGGCGAAGTGGCCGCCGATCATCTGGATGTACGGGTCCTCGGCCCCCATCTTGCGATGGACGCCGAAGGTGTCGGTCGCGCAGTGCATCCCGACGAACCCCTTCCCCCCCCGGATCGCGTCGAGGAAGCCCTGGAGGCCGTCGGCCGAGATCGGCGGGGCCTTGTCGGTCCCCTCTTGGGTGAGGTCGCCAGTGGTCTCGAAGGCGAAGGCGTCCCACTGGCCGATCTTGTCGGGGTCGAACATCCGGCCGTCCTTGGTGGCGACGACCTCGAAGCCGTGCGCCCGGCCGATCTCGGTGAGGATCCGCTCGGCCAGGGCCGGGGCGTCCTGCTTGCGGGCGATCACCGAATGCTGGAAGCCGGAGCTCTTGGTGAAGAAGAGCACCTTCTTGGCCGGTCCGGCCTTGTCCTGGGCCAGGACCCGGCCCAAACTGGCCGGGCCGAGCAGGGCGGCTCCGGCGGCGAGCAGCATCTCACGGCGGTTGATGGTCATCGGTGGCGTTGCTCCCTGGAGAATCGGCGGGTCGAGCGGTCGGCCGGCCTCGGGTCGGCGTCGCGAACTCCGGCCATCGTAACCCCGGGCCCGGCCCCGTTCCTCAAAAAACCGGCGCCCGGGAGCCCGAAGGCCGACCTCCCGACCGGCCGAGGGTCGAACGGGTCCGGCCCTCGTCTTGGTTCGGCGATCGGCCGGATCGTGTTCTCAAGCACGCCGTCCGCGTCCTATGGTCAGGATGGTAATCCTTCAAACGCGACATTCGCCCGAATGCCGATCCGAGGGGTCCGGCCCGATCTCGATGCCCCGGGGACCTCGCCGTGAGACGATCGCTGGAACGGACGGTGGCCCCCTGGTTCGTCCTGGTGGCGGCGATCACGGTCGTGCTGGGCATGTTCATGCTCCGGAGCGTGAACGAGTGGACCGACCGCGACGCCTGGACCGACCACACCCACGTCGTGCTCCGGAAGCTGGAGCGGCTGCTCTCGGCCGTCAAGGACGCGGAGTCGGGCACCCGAGGGTTCGTGGTCACCGGGGTTCCCCGGTACCTGGAGCAGCACGACCAGGCCATCCCCCAGATCGAGCGGGAAATGGCCGCGATCGAGAACCTGACCGTCGACAACGCGAGCCAGCAGGCCCGGCTCAAGAGGCTCCGGCCGGTCGTCGCCGAAAAGCTCGCCTGGCTCGACCGGATCATCGAGGTCCGGCGAGATCGGGGGTTCGAGGCGGTCCGCGACGGATTCCGGGGCCAGCACGGCCGGATCTTGATGGCGCGGATCCGGCGGCAGACCGACGCGATGTCGGCCGAGGAGCAGCGCCTGCTCGCCTTGCGGGCCGACCTCGCCGCGGCGAGCCGCTGGCGGACGATCGTGGTCCTGATGATCGGCACGGCGGCGAATCTGGCGATCCTGGGCCTGGTGTTCCGCCTGATCGCCGTCGAGGTGGGCCGCCGGGGGCGGGCGGAGGCGGCCCTCAAGCAGAGCGAGGCGGAGGCCCGCAAGCTCTCGCTGGTGGCCAGCCGGACCGGCAACGGCGTCATGATCCTCGACGCCGCCGGGAAGGTCGAGTGGGCCAACGACGCCCTCGGCCGGATGGCCGACTCCCCGCCCGAACGGCTCGTCGGCTCCGACCCCGACGAGATCTTGGCGGGGATCGACCTCGCGGGGCTGGCGAACACCTCGGTCGAATCGGGAGCGCCGGCGGGGCAGGAACGGCGGGTCGAGCGGCTGATCCAGGGGCCGACGGGCCGGCGGACCTGGGCCGAGATCGAGGTCCGGCCGATCCTCGACGACTCGCCCGAAGGGACCCGGTCAATCTTGATCCTCAACGACATCACCGAGCGCAGGCGGTCCGAGCGGCGGCTCGCGGTCCAGTACGCCTCGATTCGGATCCTCGCCGCTGCCCCGACCCTCGACGACGCGATGCCCCGGCTCCTGGAGTCGATCGGCGAGCACCTGGAGGTCGACGTCGCCGAATATTGGTCCCTCGACGCCGGCGCCGGGCTGCTGCGGCCCGGCGCCCTCTGGAGCGCCAACGAGGCCCTCAAGGCCACCTTCGAGGAGCCGACCCGGGCGTTGACCTTCGCCCGAGGGGTCGGCCTGCCCGGCCGGATCTGGGAGAACGGGGCCCCCGCCTGGATCGACGACCTCGCGCTCGACGGGACCTTCCTCCGCCGGTCGATCGCCGAGGGCGCGGGGCTCCGCCACGCCTACGGGTTCCCGGTCGCCAGCCAGGGGGAGACGATCGGCGTGGTGACGCTGCTCGCCCGCGACGCCTCGCCCGCCGACGGCCGCCTGCTCCGGGTCCTCGGCGGCCTCGGGCACCAGATCGCCCAGTTCGTCGGCCGCCATCGCGGCGACGCCGCGCTCCGCGAGAGCGAGGCCCGGTTCCGGACCCTCGCCGACGGGGCGCCGGTGATGATCTGGCTGGGCGAGCCCGACCGCCGCCGGTCCTGGTTCAGCCGGGGCTGGCTCGATTTCTCCGGCCGCTCGATGGACCAGGAGGTCGGGTTCGGATGGGCCCAGGGGGTCCACCCCGAGGACCGCGACCGCCTCATGGAAACCTACCGAGCGGCGGCCGAGTCCCGGTCGCGCTACGAGGTCGAGTTCCGGCTCCGCCGGCTCGACGGCGAGTACCGCTGGATCCTCGGCAAGGGGCTGCCCCGCGAGCTGCCCGACGGCCGCTTCGCCGGCTTCATCGGGGCCTGCCTCGACCTGACCGAGCTCCGGTCGGCCCGGGTCGCCGCCGAGGCCGCCAACCGGTCCAAGAGCGAGTTCCTGGCCAACATGAGCCACGAGATCCGCACGCCGATGAACGGGATCCTCGGCATGACCGAGCTGGCGATGGAGACCGACCTGTCGCCCCGCCAGCGCGAATACCTCGGCCTGGTCAAGTCGTCGGCCGACGCCCTGCTCGTGGTCATCAACGACATCCTCGACTTCTCCAAGATCGAGGCCGGCAAGCTCGCGCTCGACCCGATCCCCTTCGAGATCCACGACTCGCTCGACGAGACCATGCGGACCCTGGCCCAGCGGGCCCACGCCAAGGATCTGGAGCTGGCCTGCCGGATCGCCCCCGACGTCCCCGACGCCCTCATCGGCGACCCCGGCCGGCTCCGCCAGGTCGTGGTCAACCTGGTCGGCAACGCGATCAAGTTCACCGAGCGCGGCGAGGTCGTCGTCTCGGTCGAGACCCGGCACCTCGACGACCGCTCGGCGACCCTGGAATTCGCCGTCGCCGATACCGGGATCGGGATCTCGCCCGGCCAACGGCGCACGATCTTCGAGTCGTTCGAGCAGGCCGACGGGTCGACCACCCGCAAGCACGGCGGGACCGGGCTCGGCCTGGCGATCGCCTCGAAGCTGGTCGACCTGATGGGCGGCCGGATCTGGGCCGAAGGGGAGCTCGGCCGGGGGAGCACCTTCCGGTTCACCGCGACCTTCGGCCTGGGGACCGAGTCGGGCCGGGGCGACCGCCGGCGCGAGGCCGAGCCCATCGCCGGGCTCCGGGTCCTGGTGGTCGACGACAACCACACCAACCGGCGGATCCTCGAGGAGGTCTTGCTCAGTTGGGGGGCCAGCCCCTCGATGGCCCGCGACGGCCCCTCGGCCCTCGACGGCCTCCGGGCGGCGACGGCGATCGGCCACCCCTTCGAGGTCGCCCTGATCGACGGGATGATGCCCGAGATGGACGGGTTCGACCTGGCCGAGCGGATCCGAGGCGAGGCCGGGATCGTCCCCCCGCTGATGATCATGCTCACCTCCGGCGGGCAGTCGGGCGAGTCGGCCCGGGCCCGCCGGCTCGGGGTCTCGGCCTACCTGACCAAGCCGGTCCGCCAGTCCGAGCTCTTCGATACCCTGATGAAAGCCCTGGTCGCCAACAAGCGGCCGAGGCCCGAGCCCGAGGTCGACGATCGGGAGTCGGAAGTCGAGGTGCCGCCGACGCCTCCGGCCGGCCGCGCCTTCTCGATCCTCCTGGCCGAGGACCACCTGGTCAATCAGAAGGTCGCCGTCTGCATGCTCAAGGGGATGGGCCATGACTCGGTGGTCGTCCCCGACGGCCGGGCCGCCGTCGAGGCCTGGCGGGCGGGCTCCTTCGACCTGATCCTGATGGACGTCCAGATGCCCGAGATGGACGGCTACGAGGCGGTGGCCGCGATCCGCCAGGCCGAAGCCGAGGCCGGCGGCCACGTCCCGATCGTCGCCCTGACCGCCCACGCGATGAAGGGGGACCGCGAACGGTGCCTCGGATCCGGCTTCGACGAATACGTCTCCAAGCCGATCCGCGCCGCCCAGCTCAAGGCCGTGATCGAGCAGATGATGGAGCAATCCTCCTCGGCCCGGCCTGTCGCCCCGGCGGACGTCGCATCGGCCCGCGAGTTCGACCGTCAGGCGGCGCTGGAGGGCCTGGGCGGCGACATCAAGCTTTTGGGCGAAGTGATCGGCCTATTCCTCGAGGATTGCCCCCGGCTCCTCGGCGAGATGGACCGGGCGATCCGCGACGCCGACTCCGCCTCGCTCAAGCGGCTGGCCCACACCGTCCGGGGGGTCGCCAGCAACTTCGCGACCCCCGCCGTCGTCGAGGCGGCCCGGACCCTGGAGATCCAGGGGAAGGCCGAGGAGTGGCGGTCGATCCCGGAGACGTTCCAGGAGCTCCGATCCGCCATCGACCGGGTCCGCCCGGCCCTCGGCGAAGTCGCCTCGATGGCCTGAGCGTCGCGAAATCCCACCGCCCGTCGACCGAATCCGCCACCGAAAGGGGCCGAGAGTATGACGCTGATGACCCAGACTCCCGATGTCGCCGGCTTCTCCGGGGTCGCCGTGGCCGGGCCCGAGGACCCGGCCACGATCCTGGTCGTCGACGATTACCTGGTCGATCGCCGGATCGCGGGCGGGATCGTCGAGAAGATCGCCGGTCTCCAGGCCGCCTACGCGACCGACGGCGGGACGGCCCTGGAGGCCATCGCCGCGAGCGCCCCGGCGGCGGTCCTGACCGACCTCCAGATGCCCCGGATGGACGGGCTGGCGCTGGTCCAGGCGATCCGCGCGCGGTTCCCCCGGCTGCCGGTGGTCCTGATGACCGCCTACGGCAGCGAGGACGTGGCGATCCAGGCCCTCCGCGCCGGCGCGGCCAACTACGTCCCCAAGAAGGCCCTGGCCCGGGAGCTGGGCGAGACCATCCGCCAGGTCTTGGCCGTCTCGGCGGTCGATCGCCACCGCCAGCGGATCCTCGGGTCGCTCGAACGGCGCGAGTCGCGGTTCCGGCTCGAAAACGACCCGTCCCTGATCACCCCCCTGATCGGCCTGCTCCAGGAAGACCTCGGCGGGATGGGGCTCTGCGACGCCACGGCCCGGATGCGGGTCGGCGTCGCGCTCCAGGAGGCCCTCTCCAACGCCCTCTACCACGGCAACCTCGAGGTCAGCTCCGACCTCCGCCAGGTCGACGAGCGCGAGTTCTACGACCTGGCCGATCGGAGGCGCTTGATCGACCCCTACGGCTCCCGCAAGATCCACGTCCACGCCCGATTCGAGCGCGACGAGGCCACCTACACGATCCGCGACGAGGGGCCCGGCTTCGACACCTCCACCCTCGACCGGCCGATCGCCCCCGAGGACCTCACGAGGATCGGCGGCCGGGGGACGCTCCTGATCCGGACCTTCATGGACGAGGTCGTCCACAACCCGACCGGCAACGAGATCACCCTGATCAAGCGGGGTTCGAGCCGGGACTGTGCTTGAGGTCAGACCACGAAGTTGACCAGCTTGCTGGGCACGACGATCGTCTTGCGGATCGCCTTGCCCTGGAGCAAGGCGACGATCCGCTCGTCCGACCGCGCGGCGGCCTCGATCTCGTCGGGGCCGGCGTCGGCCCCGATCAGGAGCTTGGCCTTGAGCCGGCCGTTGATCTGCACGGGGATCTCGATCTCGTCGTCCCGGAGCAGGTCCACGTCGTAGCCCGGCCAGGGGGCGTAGGCCAGGGTCTCCGGGTGGCCGAGGATCTCCCAGAGTTCTTCGGCGAGGTGGGGGGCCATCGGGGCGAGCAGGAGCGCGAAGGTTTCCATCGCCGCCTTGGGCCGGACCTCCTGGCCGGTGAAGAAGTTGACCAACTCCATCAACTTGCTGATCGCCGTGTTGAACCGCATCCCGTCGAAGTCGTCTCCCACGCCCGCCACGGTCCGGGCGACGAACTTGGCCTGCTCGGGCGTCATCTCCACGTCCTGGACCCTCGGGTCGAGCCCGATCTCGTCCGATTCGGAATCAACCACCATCCGCCAGGCCCGGCCGAGGAACCGGTAGACCCCCTCGACGCCGCTCATGCTCCAGGGCTTGACCGCTTCGAGCGGGCCCATGAACATCTCGTAGAGCCGCAAGCTGTCCGCGCCATATTCCTCGACCACCACGTCGGGGTTGATCACGTTCCCCCGGGCCTTGGACATCTTGTGGGCCCGGGCGTCGATCCGGACCGACGGGTCGCTCGCCAGGACGAAGCCGTCGCCCCGCTTGACGACCTGGTCCTCGTCGAGCTTGACCGAGGTCTTCTCCCCCCGGGCCGAAGGGGCGAGCCATGCGCCGGTCTCGTCCTGATAGCCCGTGTACTCGGTCTCCCCCAGGATCATCCCCTGGTTGACCAGCTTGTGGAACGGCTCGGGGGTGCTGACGTGCCCCCGATCGAACAAGACCTTATGCCAGAATCGGGCATACATCAGGTGCAGCACCGCATGCTCGGCCCCGCCGACGTAGAGGTCGACCGGCATCCAATACTTCTCCAGCGCGGGGTCCCAGGGCTTGTCCGCGTTGGTC
>JAABUQ010005301.1_pt1 | contig 20742 bp, 16 predicted proteins | sample 5560001 | NCBI WGS metagenome assembly JAABUQ01 (sample SAMN10711888, study PRJNA513371) | rock metagenome | isolation source: Antarctica rocks | place: Antarctica: Victoria Land, Finger Mt nord | collected 2015-12-18
AGGCGAGTGTAGCTAGTGCTGGGGGGGTGTGAGGTGGGGAGGAAGGGGGTTTGGGTTTGTGCGTGTCTAACGTTGTGGGATCTTTTGGGGGGGGGGGGGGTGTCTTATGTTGTACAGGTAGGTGGCACTGTATGGAAATGACAGCACCGTGGGAATATCTTGGGGGATGGATATCAGGGCAGGAATTCAGGAAAGCGTTCTTGGCATTCTCGTGGTCTAGCGAGAGGTTACCTTTTCTGCTTGCGTGCATCCGTTCACTCACTCCCCAGTGCCAGAGCAGCCACCCCTGATCCCCTATCCTTACTGGTGCCCTAGCTCACTGCATCCTCCAACTCGTACCTTCATCCTCGTCCTTTCCCGCCCTGTGGAGAGCGAGATACCGTACCCATCCGGGTGAAGAAATCGACATCCGCCCGGAAGACAAGAAATGGGGGAATCCATCAGGAAGTGAAAAGCTTGCTCGCAAGATCAGCCTTCGGCTCGTCTGAAATCCGAACATCAAGCTGAATGAATAGAGCACGGTCGTCGTGATAAGTCCGATCCGGGATCTCAAATGCTGATGCGAGGAACAGTAGTAGCAGCACATCTGCATAGCGGTCAGTATGCACTATTCAAAGGCCGCGGAACAGGGAAGGAAGAGAAAACGCACGGGTCCGTAACAAAAGTGATGTTGCAATCCTCAAACTCCTCCTCGCGCAGGAGAGCCGCACGGAATTGGACTGAGTGTGCTATGTCCGTGAAACGGAAGATCACGTAGCGAGACTGCATCGTTTCCCCCATACAGTATCAGTCGAAGGCTTCCATGCATTAGGGATTAGGGGAAGTACTTACGCCGCCGGGGTTCCTCCCGACTTCAATACCTTCGACGCCGCGGTTCTTGCGACTAGCCATCTTTCGCAGATACTCCTGTTCGATATCCTCGTCGACCGGCACAGCGCGCACGCAGCGTGTGTACTCGGCTTCGATCCATTGTCTCAATAGGCCGCCTACGACGTCTACGTCCTTTGTTTTGGTGACCCAGACTACTTTCTCCTTTCCCAACGCGTCTTTAGCGTAGACTAGACCATTAGCTGTGTCGTGGTAGAATTTGTCGCAAGCGTCGGCGTCGAGGAAGCGGACCGAGGCTGAGGATTCGCCGATGGTTTGGATACGCTCGACTGCGCCGCCGTAGACGAGGGAGGCGATGAAGGCGGGGGTGGAGTTTGGGGGGAGGGTTCTGAGTTGGACGGTTCGGATCTTGGCAGCTGGTGAGTGAATTAGTAGAGTAGATTGAGGGAAAGAGAAGACACTTACCGGGTCGGTCACGAACTTCTACGGTGCCCCAGGAGCTGAAGGTTTGAGCGTTTGTGCGGTCTTCTTCGACTTCAACGGTGTTAGTGGATGGCTTGGCTGTACTCGGAGTGTCATTGGACGTGAGGGTGCTGGACTCGACCGGCTTTGTTGCAGGCGACCCGAGAGCTGAAGCAGGAGGGGTATCAGGCTTGCTATCGCATCTTTGCGCATCTTCAAGCTCTTGAGCTGGAGCAGGGTCGTGAATCAGAGTGCTTGACTGCTCAGGCGTCGAAGTAGCCGCAGCTTTCTTATTAGACAACCAACGAGCCATGAAGTCAGCTGGTAATGTGACTTTGTTCGTCTCAGATGTTGAAATGGCGGCATTGCTGGAGCGCTTTGAAAGTGGAGCAGGAGCGTCGGCCTCTATAGTGAGGCTCTTCTTTTCAGGCTCCCCAGCCTGAGTAGTGAGATTCAGCTTTTCAAGCTCCTTAGCCTCGGTGGCGATGCTCTGCTTTGCTGGGCCTGAGGCCGATAAAGAGGCAGGACGCAAGTGAGGTAGAAGGGCTGACTTTGTCACAGGACTCGCCTCCTTTTTGAATGTGTTCTCTCCGTTGACCTCAGCAAAGAGATGCATGTTAGCAGGTCCATCTTTCTCTGCAACAGGAGCAGTCTCGACCTTATTCTCTTTCTCGACTACATTCTCGTGCTTGACTGCAATCCGTTTCTTGACTGCGACTTCCTCTTTGGGTGTTCCTTGCTTGACTGTCTTTCCTTGCTTGGCTAAATGGTGTTCTTGCATCCAACGAGGTAAATCTGCAAACCCAAGTCTTGCTTCCTCCTTTCTAGGCATTGCAGTAGAGCGCATGTTAGACGATATGTGTCCAGCCAACTTGGGAGCGTTCACTTCTGTGGACGGTGTAACATTGGAAGTATATTCACCTAAAACGTTGAAGTGAGTTTGTGATACAAGATTGACCAGGCGTGAATGAACTTACCTTCATTACCTGTGTCTGCCACCTTGAAAGACATTCGCCCAAAGGACTCATCGACAGCGCGGCTACGGTTGACAGAGGGAACAGGAGTCAAGTTGCCTGACCGCTCTGGAGCCTTGACGCTGGCCGCATTACCTGGTGACAGCGTTGAACCTTTCGAGATTGATAGCTCTCGTATGGTTTCAGCAAATGATACCACAGCATCCAAAGCAATCTTATCTTGTGTTCGAGCATGCAGAGGCCTCTCAGCAAAATGGTCTACGCGCAGTGCCGCCAGTGTCGTGCTATGCGGTGCTGAAAGTGGTGTGTTGTTCGGTGCTTGTATCCCACTAATGTGAGGGCTTGGGGCGGGGTGGAGTACCGGAGAGCTGGCGGAGAGGTGCTGGCCGTTGCCATACTCTGGGCTCACAGACTCGGTGCTAGAACGCTCTGGCGTAGTGTTTGTTGGGTGAGTTGTATTGGTTGATGATTGGGTTGTCGGTGCCGAGTTTTCTGACAACATCGCTGATTCGGTCGATGTTCGTGCACAACGTTGACTGATTGCTGAAAGGAACCGACTTACATTCTCCGGGTCATCAATCTCGCCCGTCATTGTGACGACTCTATGTTGTGCTTGATTGATATGTCTGGTCCTGTGCGGGGGTTGACTGATCCAAACGATTGACCAGATGTCAGCTATGCACGTGATAATTGATACTTGTCTTTGGCGTTCCATGTTTAGATCCTAGCAGAGGAGCATATAAATATAGAGAAACGTGCTTGACTTACGGTGGTGACACTTCTTGTTGTAGGTGGGAGAAATTCGATCGGTAAAAACCTGCTGGAGTATCAATTGAAGGCCAGGAACAGAATTGATATTCTTCAACTTATGCTTGCCGACGAGGGGTTCAGTCGATGACCAGCTTGGACAGAGGAAGAAGTGGGGTTCAGGGCTGAGAGAGGTTATCGGAGAAGATGGTGAATGTGTTATGTTGTGGCGAGATGATGAAATGGCAGGTTGATTTGTTGATGTGAAAATCTAACAATTCAGCGTATCAAAACACTGCAGATTCACAAAGCAATTTGTTAAAGTTCATGTCAATCAGGGACTGTGTAAGGCTTTCAAGGCATCAAATCCTCCAGTTATCATGCAAAAATCTTGCATGAAAGGGTGCTCCTTCTTAGCAACGCGCTGACTATGCAACATATCAGGGAGACCTTGTCCTACGCCTTCAATCAACCTGCAGGGATAGACATGATTTCCCAACTCCTTTCGCCTTCTTCTGGCCTTTCTTTCATGAGCTGGAGCATCCTGACCCCACAGAAGCCATCCCCTGTAGCCTTTCTGGTATGCGTTTGGAACGATCCACCTTCCTTGAGCCCTTTATCGGATATCCACACTTTCTCCTCTACTGTACTTCCTGCTACTTCAGTCCGGCGAGGATTGAAGCGAGGCATGCCGGCAAGATGATTGACAATATTGTGTGGGATAGTATAAAGAGATTCAAAGCGTCGAGTGAAAGCCAACCATCGCAGGGTCGTTTCAGAGTAGCCCACGCGAATGAAAGGATTGACATATATCCCAACATACTCGCCTTTCTCGTTGATATTACCTTCGTTCATGAGGTCAGCGTTGATCAAACAGCATTCAGACGCATCCCAGTACAGATCTGGAGAAGCGCGGAAGCGCAAGGGCTTCGAAGATAGGAATGGCTTTGCATCCCAAGCGATCATACCACCCCAGCAGCTCTTGACCCGTACCGCATCCTTCCCAGAAAGCACATCTTTTCGGCTGATGCCATTTCCAGCCGTCGAGAACCAAGGGAAGAATGGGACGCCCATGCTGTAACCTTCTGCATCTCTGGTGGCATAAGTGTCGTAGAATTTGAAAGGATTTATGAAGTCCACTGCACATGCAGCACGGTAGGAGGTATGCCCATTGTCATCAAGATTTGTCGAAAACAAAAGTTGAGTGGCTTCAACTGGATCAAAAATCACATCGTTCAAGAAAAGGATCTTGTCATATCGTATACTTGATTTGTCCTCCAAGGGCAAAAGAGCTTTGTTGCGGAGTTCTGCGAGGTATGAAATTCGTTTCACTCTTTCTGTACCATCCGGCAGTTCAATGGGGGGAGCATCATCGACAGTGAAATCCTTGTCGAATACTATACTGTGCTTGCACTGAACGCTCTGCTCGAACCTGACTTGGGCGATTCTTGCGTCCGGGCCACTGTTATTTTCGTATATGCTCAGAAAAACATTTTGATTCCCCAGGATATCGATGAGCTGTAGCACTGACTGCCCCCACGAACCGCCCAGTAAATCCCCTCCAAGGTCATAAAGGCTAGCAGCGATGAATATCTTTTGGCCATCCGAATTGCCCCTGCCATATTCCATTGAGCTCTCGATTGTCGTCCGAAGGGCAGCATAGTGAGCCGGTGGGCTTGTGTATGAGGGCCGCAAGATTGAAGTCCCAACGACCAGAGCAACTATTATGCCCACAACAACTGGGAACAGGAAGCATGTCCGCCCAGTAGGTCTGCAGATTCTCCGCCTCGGCCTACGGGTTGTTCTTGCCTGGCTTTTGCGGTGTAGGCCCCCTTTGAGTGATCTTCCAAGACGGCGTGGGAGTACGCTTGATAGGAAGCTCTTCAAGCGAGGTGATGGCTGCTCTCGGTTGACATAGAGCGAGCTGCTCGCTCCATTCGACTGGAAATCGGCTTCATCAAGGTCGGAGATGTCGTCTGAGTCGCCTCGATTGATGAGCTCATACTCATCTGAATTCCGCAAGCGAGATGGCATAATAGGCCATCACTCTCCACACTTCATACCCAATCCATGAAGATGAGGACCGCCAGTGGAGATACATTTGGTAGTTGTCGCGTTCTTTCCACTATGGTTCCTTATCAACCGTGCTCGTCTCAAGGCAGCCAAGCGCCGGCTTTATGAAGGGAATAAGCCATATTGACTCAATTCAATATAAGACTCATTGAGCGAGCAGTTGACTCAATACGCAGCTCAAAAGGCAGCTCCTCAATTCATCGCAATCACACACTATGGCAGAACCAAGCAAGAAGATTCATATCGACGAGGATGTCGGCAAAGACGACCCTACAGCGGACGGCTCCGAGACCTCGCCATACAAAAACCCTTCTCTTCGCACACATTCAACACCCTCCCTCCCAATCAAGCGGTCCTCAGTATTGCGTCCGCAAATCGGAGACTGGACCTGTCAGTGAAGATGGCGACCCAGAAGCCCGCAAACAATGGAAACCAGCTACAAAGACCGCTATGAAAAAAGCGGGCAACCTGTATGAACAACACAAAAAGAAGCTCTCGAAAGGCGATGAATTGGCCATACGAGACAAGGCGGAGCAGAAGAACAGGCAGCGAGCTCTACAAGAAACAATGAAGGTCAAGATTGCAGAGGACACTACCCTACCCAAGGCAACCAAAATACGGCTCGACGAGACCGACCGAGAAAGAGTGAAACTTCGAAGCGGATCCAGCGAGAAGGATATGGATTACAGCGCAGGCAGAGGCTCTTGAGTCCGAGTAACCGGCCGCGTCCACCGTCTCCGCGACCAGAAAGACGTAATCTTCATCATCCTCCAAGACGGCTACGGCTTCCTACAATGCGTCCTCACGGGCCTCCTCACAAAAACCTACGACGCCAAAACCCTCACACTGGAAACCTCGATGGAAATCTGGGGCGAAATGTGGGAAGTCCCCCTGAAACAGCATGCTCCAGGCAACCGTGAACTCCACGCCGACTACTACGAGGTAATCGGCAAGGCCGCGGGCGACAAAGAAGCCATCACCACCCGCGTCGCCGCGGATAGCGACCCGCAGACCCTCTACGACAACCGGCACCTTGTCCTGCGCGGCGAACACTCCTCCTCCGTAATGAAAGTCCGCGCCGCCCTCCTGCGCGCCTTCCGCAAAACATACGAAACCGAAATCACCCCTTCCTGCCTTGAAACCCCGCGCTGCATGGTACAAACGCAAGTCGAAGGCGGGGCCACCCTCTTCGACTTCTCCTACTACGGCGAAAAAGCCTACCTGACGCAATCCTCGCAGCTCTACCTCGAAACCTGCCTCCCGAGCCTGGGCAACGTCTTCTGCGTGGCCCCCTCCTTCCGCGCCGAGAAATCCCTCACCCGCCGCCACCTCGCCGAGTACACGCACATCGAAGCCGAACTCGACTTCATCACCTTCGACGACCTGCTCGTCCACCTCGAAGAAGTCATGTGCACCGTCATTCGCCTCGCCCTCGCAGACCCAAAGACAAAAGAAGCAGTATACGCCCTCAACCCGGCTTTCAAAATCCCCGCCCGCCCCTTCTTGCGCATGCGTTACGCCGACGCCATCAACTGGCTCCGCGCGCACGACATCGAGAACGAAGACGGACAGCCCCACAGTTTCGGCGACGACATCGCCGAGGCCGCCGAGCGGAAGATGACGGATATAATCGACAAGCCCATTTTCCTCACCCACTTCCCCGTCGCGATCAAAGCCTTCTACATGAAGAAAGATCCGCAGGACCCGCGCGTGACGGAGTCAGTTGACTGTCTCATGCCTGGGGTCGGGGAGATTGTCGGGGGGAGTATGCGCATGGAGGATTACGACGAGCTGATGGCGGCGTATGGGAGAGAAGGTATAGATCCTAAGCCGTATTATTGGTATACGGATCAGAGGAAGTATGCCTATCCCTTTTCCTTCCCCCTTCCCCTCCCCCCTGTCCCTCTCCCCCATCATCCCCACAAATCCTCTTCAAATCCCCACCGACATGACAGATAGATACGGCACCTCCCCCCACGGCGGCTACGGCCTAGGCCTCGAGCGCTTCCTCGCCTGGCTGTGCGGTCGGTACACCGTTCGCGAGTGCTGCCTGTATCCGCGGTTCACAGGACGTTGCACGCCCTAACCACCCCCCCCCTTACCAATCTTCCCTTTGCGTTGTTGCAGCGGCTTCTCGCTGCTGTTTGCCTTGATGGGGTTATTGCTCGGGCGGGTGCTTCCGAGGTTGGCATCTGGGTTGTTTTGCTATGTCACGCGTGGGCGGGGAAGATGGGGTCGACTGGGGGAGGGTATGGGACTAGCGGATGGCTGCTGCCGAAGTGTTACGCTTGCTTGAGCGATGTTATGCGGGGTTCGTGATGCCTTGGGAATGCCTTAGAGATGATGATGATACCAGATAGAGGAATAGAAAGAAGGATGTATGCTACTTTCTATTTGCAAAGACCTGAAAGACCAGCGGGCGTGAACTTGTGATTGGCTGCTCCCCGCGGTGGTAGACGATGGTGAGCTGCGTTCATGTATTTGTATTCCCCTGAGCGATCGCTCCTGGGCATGTGTAAGAACCAGGCCGTATCCTCTACCGGGTGACAGAGCTCTTGATGTGACATCTACGCTTTCACGGCCATCGAGTGGGAGCACAGTGTCTCGCAGCAAGCCATCTCGTATCCCCCTTGGTGAGAGATAAACGGTAAGCCAGTACGCAAGCTCTCGGTTTGCGGAGGCGGCCGATTGCTCGAATCGTATCGTATTTGTGGAGTAGGATAGGTGGCCGAGGGTATGTTTGTCCCTCCTACTACATGTTACGTCGGTACGGAAGCTCTCTTTTTGTGGAGGCGGCTGGCTGCTCAAATCGTGTTGCATTCTGGGGAGCACAATGGGTAGGCGGGGGGTGTGATTGTGCTTTCCATTACTACGTTGGTGCGTAGGTATTCTGATTGCGGAGGCGGCTGGCTGCTCAAATCGATTCGGTTCTGTGGAGCACAATGGGTGGCGGGAGCATGTCGTTGTCCCTTCCAGCACCTCGCCAGTGAGTCAGATGACGGCGCCTCTTACGGTGATTCGGCAATGTGCATTTGGCTGAGTCGAGGGTGTTTGGGTGGTGCATTGCTATTGAGGTAGCAAACAGGTTGACTAGACTCTGGGTGACTGTAGCGTGCATTGGGCTGAGTTGAAAGGTTTAGAATGGGGCCTCCCGGGCGTGCATTGGGCTCAATTGGAGGTAGAGTACCCAGCTGGGTACCTAGGTCCAATTGGGTTGGTGTGGTAGTGGTGCCAGAAGGCATGAAACAGTAGACGGGTTTGCACTGCCTCTGTCTAAGGTATGACCGGCCGCTTGCATTGGACTAAGTCGATTGTGGAGGATGGTAAAGCAGGATGAAGGGGCGGTGGAAGGGCTCAGAGACCCGAGTTTGTCTGTTAGCGAGATCGATGCATAGCGAGAGGAGTGGAAAGTTCTGGGTGGGCGGACAGAGAAACGAGGTGTAGACCACCTCATGGACGAAGGTCAAGCCGTCTGAAATGTTTTCATTGTCGGGTCTAGGGCATACCACTGACCTCTCATGAAAGCTGGGATAGATCTACTGCGGTATATGAGTAGCGGAAGGATTGTGGAACAACGAATGTAAAACATCAAGGGGAAAGGATCCTGTCTCGATCACCCGTCAACGTCTTACTTGCCGCAGCGCCGCCCTAGAAGCTACCATCTCCGATCTCATGTAGGCTGCCAAATGACTCGAGGCTGTGCGTGAGCTGAGAGACTGTGTGACAGAATCGTATTCGTTCCTTCGGCAATAAGCCTTGCTCGCCTATTCCTTCACATCAGATTTCCCGCAGTTGAGTCGCAACGCCAAAAGCCACCGGAGACGGATCGAAATGAAGGAATCCCATAAAACGAGTCACAAATCCATCGACATGCACTCAAACACGGATTCCATGCAGGACTCATTTGGTGAAGCACGGTTTCGCACACATCAACAAAAGACGCGCAATAGCGGCTTTGACTCACCAATCAACTTCTCAGAGCCCACACCTGAGCTAACAAAAACAAATTGACAGCACACCTGAGAAAGTCAAATACCAGACATTCACGAGTGCTTCCGCTTACCTGCTTTGTGACCTCGAAAAGGCCCATTCTGCCCCACCGTCCTTCAAGGAACGCTAAAGCGGCGGGTGCTCGCAGAAAAGGCTTTCTAGCAGCGGGCTCGCTTCCGCAGTGTATTTTTTTTTGGAGATCTGGCACCAGGAAAACACGGCGACGAGTTTCTTCAAGCCCAAACAGATGGATATGACAGACCATCACTCAGGGAGTCGGAGGAAGCGGCCCAAACGGTGTAGTGCCGCACCTGGGCGTTAGCTGAGGGATCTCGATTGGGGGAAGGGGGAACCCGGGCGCGTGAAGAGATTAGAGGGAAAGTGTAACGAGAGCTGCGAGCGGGGAGTGATAGACTGATAGACCGACAGACTGATAGACTGACAATCTCAAGAACTGTTGGTTCGCAAAGTGGAGGGAGTGTGGGTGAAGGTCGAAGAAGGTTTGTTCCGTTGGGGTTGGTGTCTTGGTACCTCGGCGAGACTGCACCGCGGACGTACGGCGGGAACAATGCTCAAAACACCCCCTGAGCGTGTCGCCAGTGTCAGTGCGGTTAGAGAATGGATGAAGGACCAACTATAGGAATAGACGTGACACATGCACGCTCAAAATGAAACCAAGTAGGATCTGTAGATGCGTGTCAGGAAGAGGTCCTCCGCCCCTTCAGGCTCGGCATCATCAGTCAGACTTGGAAGCCACATATTCAGCGTCGATCGCTCAAATCTTGCAGGGAAAGCGGGCAGCAAGCCACCAGAAGCCTGCAGAAAGTCGATTCATGCATCGAACGATGGGCAACGGCAATTCAAGATGTTGCGGCCGGCGACCTGCAACTCTTGGCTGTGAATGGCCGCAGCCAGAATCCTACCAGGCTGCTAGTGACATGGGGAAGCAATAGGAGGGATGTATCTGGTGAGGGGTCCATTAGGTGCAGAAAGAGAGCCTTTTAGACGAACCATCAATCCTGCTGTGGTAAGGCTTGACGTTCAGCTGTGCGGACCAACTCGAAAGCGTGTAAAGAGGCCGTGTGAGTGGTCGCTACTCAATCCGCGCGTGAGTCTCAGGATCGGCACAGCACGGTCTGAAAGCTTGAGGTTTTCTGAGGGAACAAGGTGAATGGGTTCTACTTTTTGGGGGGTTCGTTTTTGTCAGCAGGCAAGATGCCTGTAGAGTCTGCTCGGCTGGGATGAGGAATGTTGATTGCTGACCTGTTGATGGCTGAAGAAGAGGGGGGATGGGATCAAGTGATCAAAGAAGCATGCGGACCCACGACCCTGCAGCACTGATTGTGATCCTGAAGCTTCTCTGGCTCCGTTGGCGCCTTCATTCCCCGTCTCACTCGCTTTGCTTCGGACTTTGCCCACGTAAGGAGTCGGCTTCAATTTTAGGTTTGCCCATTCCCTCTAGCGCTTCTTTTAATTCGTTAGTGGACTTTTAGACCGGCTTAGACTTCGTTTTAGCCCCGAGTAAACCCCTGCAAGGCACTAGTACTAGCGCTGTGCTAAGCCGCTTTCAGACTCCTATACAAATAATTCTTCATAGGAAGACCATACCGGTGCGTACTGCGATGGCAACGCTGAGAACAGAGAGAGAAAAGGCTCTGCAAAGACGTATGAGGCCCGTGCTAAAGCAAGATCAGACCAATAATCGGGCTCGAGATCTGTGGCTTGCATATTCCTCGTCGCACTATGATCCTAGACCAAAGCAAAGACTCATGGGTACAAACAATCTCGAGTCATAAGTGATAGCAAGCCAAGGGAGGGATCCAGCGGCTGCTGAGACCCGTGTGACACTCTGTCCTGTCATCTTTGGGGCCGTTTCATCCGAGTAGCTCGAATGAAGTACCCGCGCTGGTCTCCAGGAAAGCAAGCGATCATAAATTGGTGACACCTGCCATCTGATGTTCCCATTTATTGATCTATTCAAGTGATTCAGTGCTGCCACATATAGCGAGTCTGGAATTCGCGCATTGTATAGACTTTGCGTCAATTAAAGCCACAGTTGCGAGGTGTCATTCTCCTTGGTAGGTGGGCACGTATCAATGACGAGGCTGTGCTAGTATTAGTCTGACAATCCTCGTAGCATAGCATCTCATTTGCTCCGCTTCTGCCTCGATCACCAGAAGCGGCGACATCACAGCACGGTTGACCTGTTCGTAAGATCCAGCACAAGCACGCAGCACAACGAAATTTTCAACATCTCTTAGACCGATGACGAACAAAACTTCCGAAGTCGATCAACTAGTCGTCCTCTTGATCAAGTACCAAACCGCAAGAGAAAACCTGACCAACACAATGGCTCGTCCGACATTCTCCAGTTCTTCCCACTACAGTTTCGACAGCCCCGCCAGCTCGAGTGCAATGTCTTCCTCTTCTGAGCTGGAGGAGACAGAGCCAAGCTCAGGCCAGCGGACCATACGTGGTATTGGTCCAGCCCAAGATAGCTCTAGACGCCGCAGCATGGCCATTCAGGACATGCTGAATCCAGAAGAAAACGACTCCCAGTCTCAGTCTGTCCTCTCTTCGTCGTCCTTTGGGGGACGAGGCAGATTGACACCCACTTCGGAACACATTTTCTCAGCAATGCAATACTCTCCAAGTCCAAGCCAAAAACCCCGTCAGCGTGTCTCCCCATCCAAAATGAGACATGACAGACGAAATCGACAGTCGGCGGAGCGCAGTGGGAAGAGTCCATCGCCGACACCATCTGATGTCTCAGCTCGCACAACCAAATATCGGGCCCCATACTCGACGGAGGAAGCTCATTTCATATGGTTCCACAAAGTGGATCTCAAAAAAAAGTGGCCAGAGATCGAAATTGCATGTAAGTCGTTTCGGAGCCCCTTCCTCCTGTTTTGCTCTGAATTTAAAGTCTCGAGAGGGAGGGTTGACTCCATAGGCATTTCCCCCAGCTCCGAAGGCTGTTGTGAACATCATTATTAATTCTGAAATCTTGAACCAGTCCAATCGCAATACCCAAATTCCTGTGCCAGGAACAAAGACGGCTTGAGCTCGAGGTACTATCGCATCAACAAGGATAAAAATTTCCCGCGTGTACGACCTCAGAACGAAGAGAAGCACCGCATTGGTGAACCTGCCACGAAGCAGAAATATGGAATGTGGGCCTCGACTGGGCAAAGGTACCCCTGGATGGAACCATATGCGTCTGAACTACCAGGTTCGATTATATCGCCGATGATGGGTGTGGCCGTCATTGACCTTTGTGCAGGTTATTCTGACAAGCTTTGAAAGTTCAGCGCTCCTTTTTTCCGACTCGAATTACAACAAAGGTTTCGAGCATCCGCAGGCTTGAAGATTAGATGGAAGATGGGAGACCGGAAATGGTTGTTCGGCTGCGTCTGTGCGACTATTCAGTGATTCGGAAGTGGCATTTGGCCGTTAGTCGTAACGGCTCCAGGAGTTGGCGGTAATTTTATTCTTGCTCAACATATGGAGACGGCATGAATAGCGATGGTTCTGCGATCGTATGCGCGTTGTGTCAGTTTCCATCTCTCTCGTAGTTCGATGTTTTAATTAGAGTAGCACGTGATCATTGTGTGCAATTAAAAGCCCGTCATGGTAACGATCACGGACCATGCCTGTAGTAGGACTGGTAGAATGCATACTGGCTGCCCGCGGACGTCATATAGCAGCCCCCTCCACAGACCAGTCTATCTCGTCATCACCGTACTCCTCATTGTCAGACCCTTGACGCCGAAAGTCATAAGCACAGTTGTCATACTCGTCGTCAGAGTCGACCTCGTCCTCGGGGTAATCGTTTCCGTAGAAGTCCTCCGCTATTCGGACGATCAATTCTACCACTCGTCCTCAATTTTGGGAGCCATACTGACCGTTCTCGTCCTCGTCATCGGTGTTCCCTTCCTCGTTGCTAGATTGATCTTCGCCAAATGCTTCCCAAACCGCCTCTTCCCCGTCTTCAATTACCAAAATGCCAACTTTGCCGCCATCTATACCTTTCAGTGGATCTACATCAGCATCATGCGAGCCTGCTGGCTCGCTTGAAGGTGCGAAAGTCCGTATGTAGGTATCAAAGACAAAATCCTTCTCATCGACGGAAGAAGCAGCGTCATCAAGAGCTGTATCCATAGCATCATCATTGCTGGGAGGTTTCTTTGATGATTGACGAGGCTTGGGAGGCTTTGGCTTTACTTTCGGCTCTCGAGGAGAACGCGAGTGTTGCGCCTGCTGTTCTGGAGCTCTAGTCTGTTCCATGGCGAACGCGTACAGCTGTTCCGCCAAGTCCTCCGATATGTGTTCTGGTTGATTTGAAGGGCCATTAATGCTCTGTGCCGTCTTCTGTATCGCTCCATTTGAATGTGCGGTGGCCCCAGATTGGCCCCAATTTCCCTTCCTCCACTGTCTCTCCGCAGGAGAAGCGTTTGGACGTTTGTGGGGGCTGTCTGACTGACATTTTGGGGCCTGCTTTTCATCATTCGACTGCCTGTCTTGGTTGGCGCTCGCCTGGCTATCATTCCTTTTCATAGTCCAAAATGCTCTTTGTCCCTTTTCCTCAAATACCGCCACATCTGCTCTCCGCGTTCTTCTCTCCTCCTGTATTCCATGTCCTGGACGAGGACACGGGACAAATCTGGACAGAGCGCTCTTGCTTAGATGGAACCTTCGAGGCTCCACGGAGAAAGCACCGAAATCTTGGCTCTTCGAATCCTCCTCGTGAGAATCAAGACTCTGTTTGAAGGCAGCAGACTCTGAACTAGATCCGGTGGATGCCACCTGATGAGAGCTGATTCCAAGGTTCTGTGAGGATCGTGGGATTTCACCAGCTGGTCTATCAAGGCCCTTTTGAGGCAGGGGAGGGCTCGGACATGGATCGATAGGTGCTTTGGGCAATGTCGAGGTGATATCATTGCCCTTTGCGAAATCGGTTGTGTCTGGCAGCAAGACAAATTGGGGAGGGGCACTCTCGTGTGGGAGGCGTTTCCACAAGATAGTCTTCCTGTGTTTATTTGGAGTTAGGCCTGTACCAGTCAGCAAGAGTTGAAGGAGCAGTGGAAGAATGTCGAGATGAGCAGTCATCCCAGTACATACACAGAGTTTCAACTGGGTCTTCATTACGGCGCCTCTTCACGGTAATCCGCTCTGGAGGCAGAGCCATATTTACTATTCAGAAGGCATGGTATACTTCCAGGGTTTGAGAAAGAGTGAGGGTATTTAGTCTTGAAAGTGTTTTATTTTCCATACACTAGCGCAAAATAAACTCTCGTCTTTGAGACTTTCAAGGGATCTACATCACTTGGTGAGTTGTGGACTGTCTACCTACCTACCTACCTAGTCTGTATTGCGCGAGAGTGTCTCAAGAATCGAGCCATACAGACTCGCAAAGCATTGCTGTTTCCGTCAACACACCATGCGCTGAGGCGCGTTGCCACAATCCCGAATTCGATCACTTCCATTGCTTGCTCTGTCCTCCAAATATTCCTCATCCTTCGTCACAGACCCAGCAGAAAAGATTGCTTGAGTTTTGACACCATGCGTGTTCCCCAAGGCCCGTTGTACTTGCTCCATCTCTGCTTGCTCTACTAATAGAAGGTTTAATGTCCTTGCCCAAACGCCTGATCATACCAGGCACTGGCCCCCAAGGCTGGAATGTATGGCATGGGTGCGGGAACCATCATTCCCGCTGGAACGCCGTTCTCGTCGTATATCGTATGAGGCGCCGGCTGCAAACCAGAATATGCTGGATGATGTCTCAATTCAGGCGTCGGACCCAGCGCGGCACCCAATTCGGCAAAGTATTCTCCCCTCGTGCTCCTATCGCTGTTACTCGCTCTGGTACCTGTCTGACCGCTAAGAGTATTCGACCGCTGGCTTCTACTGCCCCTCCCGCTCTCGTGTGCTTTGCCTCCGCTGCGATACTGCTGACGTTGTTCTGCTTGTCCCAGGACACCATCGGCACTCTCAGTACGACGATGTGTTGGGGCTCGATGATGGGGTTCAGCTTCAGGCTCAACAGGATCCTGAACAGATGTGCTTTGCTGACATTTGCATGCATGCTCTTCGATGTGCTTTTCGAGCGCCCCGATTTTGTCCTCTAGGCTTTGAAGTCGTGCTTTCATAACGTCGCTAACCTTTCCAACATTGTCGATGGATCCTTTCATACTGCCGAAGTCTGTTCTGATGCTTCTGACCTCACCCTTGACACCCTTGAATCCTCTTTTGACCCCTTCGTCCAGAGCCTCCAGTCGTCTGATCGTTTGGTCTAAAATTCGATCGACTTTATCAGTGAATAACCGCGACAGGGATCCAAATGCAGCATCGATGTGATGATGAATTGTCAGGTCTAACTGAGCGAAACCAGCAGTCAGTGGATCGGGCCGTTGATACTCTCGGTGCGAATGCGGAGGTGATGGTACTGAATTGCTGGCATGATGAAGAGGCCAGCGAGGTGGAAGAAGGGCTGACAAGGGTGGATTGGTGGAAGCAAATGAGTTACCACGGGACCCTGAGGCCCACGAGTCCGCTGAAGGCAGCGGAGGCTGAACATCGGCTGAGCGTTGTGAACCTTGGTTGGACTGCTGAGTGGGGTGCTGCGGACGGGTCCCGGCGGGATGATTGTTTGAATAGCTTCGACTACTGTGAGTATTGTTGGAGATGTAGGACATGTTCATACCAGAACTACCAGAAGGAGGTCCTTTTGCTGGCCCTGGGTTATCCTGAAATACTCTCCGCATAGGACTGAAGGGAGGCAATGAGTATCCCTGTGAGTCCTCAGACTTAGTACGCTTGCATGGTCCTTGCCAAGTGCTACTCACAACTGCAGGATCATTCTCCCAAACTCCATGGTAAATACTGGGAGAGTATACTGTAGGCGGAAGAAGCTCTTTGTTAGACAGGGTGGGAGCACTGCTTGTTTGTGGTAGAGGAATACGAGTTGTCGAATGCGATTGCTCCTCGTTAGTTGCATCCTCAATCACAGCTTGGAAGCTTTCAACCCGATACATTCCATGCTCTTCTACAACACCATTGTTTCCAACTTTACCATAGCTTGGGAGCTTAGGAGGTGCCAATCTGCCGTTGCCGAGAGCTTGACCTCCTCGACTGTACTTGGAATTGGTCTCGTGGGTCGATTCTCTAGTTGTCACACCACTGGATGTGGTCGGGCGAGCGATCTCGGACTCAGTAGGCACATCGCTCTCTTTCAGGGAACGGCGTGTTGGTACGGGTGATGACTGTACTTGACGCGATGTGTTGGCAGATTGCTGGTCTTGGCATTTTGAAGAGTCCTGCTCCACAACAGATCCAAGAGGTGCCGTGGGAGCAGAAGTTCGCGTTTTGTTCCACGACTCTTCTGATACAGGAATCATACCCAACACCCGCGCGGCTTTGCCTGATATGTGCGAAAATGTAGGAGCAACCGACTGAGTTTCCCCTGTGGGCTCATCCTGTACTGAAGGCTCATCCTTTGGTTGCGTCGGCTTCGATGGCATGAAATTCTTGCGAAGCTCATCAAAACTGGCTTTCTTGTCTGCAAACAAAGGTTTCGGGGCGATTGGGTCCGTCACTGCTCGATGTTTTTGGCTTGGCGCTACTCTCAAAAGAGGGATTGCTGGTTGTATGTACGCCTTTGGTTGTAAATATTCTTTTCGAGCTGAAGACTCGTCTGGCATTTTCGGCATTGACTTATTCTCGTATCGCTCGCGGTTTGTGGGATTCCTAAGGTCTTGGGCTTTCATCGCAGCCCTCTGCTTTTCTTGCGATTGAGCCCAAGAGTTTGGTCCTGGAACTACAGGCTTGCGAGATATGCTTTTTGGGAGTTCGACTTTGAGATCTTGCGGGGCCGACATGGTAATGATAGCTTTAGCGTGATCTTGAGTTGTCCACAAGGTTCTTTGAGATATCAGGTGTATCAAAGCTGCAGATTGATATAACTGGCTGTGTTGACAAAAGTCCCTAAATAAACACCGTTATAGAGAGAAAATTTATGAGCATTGCCACGGCAGCAATGATTGAGGGTGGGAGAGTGTCATGAATGTTGCTAGAGAAGTCTTTTGTTTACCCCAGGTAGTGCACGTGGAAGTGTATCGAATGATCGCGTCCACCACCATCGATTGATGATCACGACAAGTACCGAAACCTAGGGCAGTTCGCTCATCCAAACTACAGGAGAGGCCTAATTCTGGAATACATGCCCTTGTGTTCTCAGTCTTTGCTTGATTAGGTTGGCTGATCACCTCATCATCTTATATACCGAATGCTGACATGCAGGCCCGCAGAAGGCTTGAGATTGATCAACATATGTGAGTACGTACCATGAGGACACACATACTCGGACTCGAGTATCCCGTGTGGCAGCAAAGCCGCTTTTCCCCCGACTACGCCGGTGATCTCTCTATAGCAAGGCTCAGATGCCTCGAGGGAGCTGTCGAAGACCACAAATCATATCAACGATTGCAAGACCTCACATAATGATTTCTGATTCAGAAGCCGCAGTACAATTATCCCCCACAATGGCAAAGTTCCTAGGGAGAACTCTCGTGCACTATTGAAAAGTGCAATGGCGCCATTCAACGGTGAATGCCCAATTTTGTACGGAATTTCGAATGAGAAGCTGTGCTTGGACTTGTTCATGCTGAACAGATTGAAACCCCTACCAACCGTTGCCTCGCATACGCCGTCAAACCGTATCAACGCCATGCCATTTGGAGCCTGGAAATTAGCATGGCACAATTGAACACCTTGGGCTGTTAATGCGAAGATGTCTCAGCGGTTACAGTACAAGCGAGGAATCAAGAATGGTATAACAATGGACCACCTCATAGTGACCCGAGCGACAAACCGATCATCCCAAAGAATAATACGAGAAGCCAGAGGCACGAAAAAAGAAGCTTCGTTTTACGCGTAGTTCGAGGGCACAACTCTCCGCCTCCGTAGAACATCACGGCGGGCATTTGCTCTGATCAGCTCTGATGGCAAAAGCGCGTTGTAGCCTAACCGCGAGTTCTTCACGTTGGCTAATGGATTCTGTTGACTCGTCTGAATAATTCCGTGGAAAAGCTGTAAGACGTTGCATTTACATCGAGATGACGTATGACTCAGTCGTAATTACACTTGAGCTTGTATACAACAAGTGAGCTAGCGTATATACCACAAGGGATGGAACGCCAGTACGTCAGATATTTGAAACGATGCAACATTCAGCGTTCAAAGCTTCCCAGCATCATTATCTCACCTATCAATACTTCACCATCTCCAGATCATCGCTTGTACGTAGTCTTTACAATTAGGTGATTATTTCTGTAAATTTCATTTCTCTTCCAAAATTCGTCCTTTCTTGCTTATTCGCTCCGACCTCGTATCACCTTGCCTTCCAGTTCACTGAGCACAAGATGCCCAAAGCCTGCGAAATTTGTATTTCTGGGCTCGATGACCTAGAGTGTTATGCTACTGCTGCGTCTTTTTTGTTGAGTCGAGATGCAAGATAGTCAATCGACAAATGATGCCGCGTCCATTCAGTCCCCTTCTGGGCGGAACAAAATTGATTTGAGCTTCCTGCCGCCGGTCTATGTCCTTGCTGCGCATCTCTCACTCAGTGAGCAGCATGATGTAGAAGAAGTGCTGAGTCGGAGAGGAGCGCGAGTCACGTACGATATCAAGGAGGCAAATTTGGTGCTTGGTAATATTTCGAAAACAAGAAGGGCCAGATCGGAGCTGCATTGGAAAGATGTTCGCGTGGAAGAAGTGAATGGGAATGATTCCTTGAAACGATGTGTCGCTCCCGGAGTCGCTGAGGCTACTTCGCACTCGCCTAAGAAGAGGAAAATTGAACATGAAGGGAGGCGTGCCCTCAACACAGAAACCGAGGTCGAGGTTGTCGATTCAAGTACGGCTTCAGAAACCGAGGATGAAGCGGAACCAGGTATGAAACCAATGTCTCAACTTTCAATCTCTCAGGAGACTACGGCATCTTCTACAACAGGGCCTGAAGATGAAGAGACTCATCCGCTGCCATTCTCAACAGAATGGCTAAATGGGAAGATTGCTGTTGCAAAGATTGAATGGCTTAGCGACTCCTTGAAAGCCAAAAGATGCTTACCCATCGACTCCTACATAATCTATGAGGCTCGGCTGCTACCGCCTGAAGCAACCGTCAAAGCACCTCGCTCCGTTATAAAAATTCAGGCATCACTTTCACCGCAACCGAAAGTAACGCTGCATATTCCAAAAGACCCTCTGCATAATACTCAAAGATACAAAAAGCGCGACCGAGTCCGAGAGGCTGCAGATCAAGACGTCCTTGGGCGTACCTTTTCATCATCCACACATCCTGGCCAGAACGTCACTCGTCCCACGAAACTCTTACATCAAACAACATCTGAGGACGATGAGGCCGCGAGCATTATACTTCCATCAATGCCAGACTGGGTTCTGCAGCACAAAATCTACTCATGCGAACGGGCCACACCCCTAGACCCTCCCAACAACGAGTTCATCTGCCAACTCAAAAAGATTAGGCTGGCTCGGGTGCTTACCCTTGACGACATTGGTGTCCGGGCCTACAGCACCAGCATTGCGGCCCTTGCAGCTTATCCCCACCAAATTGAGACCTCCCGCGAGGTTCTCGCCCTCCCAGGTTGTGATCAAAAGATCGCTCATCTGTTCCATGGATTCAAGACCAACGACGGCCACATCCAAGCCGTAGCGGACATCGAAGCTGATCCAGCTCTCACAGCCCTCCGCGAGTTCTACGAAATCTGGGGTGTTGGCGCCGTCACAGCCCGAGAATTCTACTACGACAAGAAATGGCGCAGCCTGGATGACATCGTCGAGAACGGATGGAAGAACCTCCACCGCGAGCAGCAAATCGGTCTAAAATACTACGACGAGTTCCAGCTCAAGATCACCCGCCCCGAAGTCGAGTCCATTGCCGCCACGATAGCCAAGCACGCCAAAGCCATGACTGGCCCCGGCCTCGAAACAATCATAGTAGGTGGCTACCGCCGCGGCAAACCCGAGAGCGGCGACGCAGACGTGATACTCACCCACCCCGACGAAACCAAAACGCAGAACCTCATCGACCAAATCGTCAATTCCCTCACCCAATCCGACTGGGTCACCCACGAGCTAACCACTCGCCTCACCAACTCAAAACGCAACCAAGAACCCCTCCCCCTCAACACCTCCACCCTCGACAAAAAACCCAGCCGCGGCTTCGACACCCTAGACAAAGCCTTCCTAGTCTGGCAAACCCCCCACTGGCCCACCAAAAAAGCCGACCTAGCCGCCGACCCCGAGGCCAAAAACCCAAATCCCCACCGCAGAGTCGACATCATCATCAGCCCCTGGCGCACCATCGGCTGCGCAGTAGCAGGGTGGACGTCCGGGACAACGTTCCAGCGGGATCTAAGGCGGTATGCTAAACACGAGAAGGGGTGGAAGTTTGATAGTAGTGGGGTGCGGGAAAGGGGGACGGGCAAGTGGGTGGATTTGGAGGGGTGGAGGGATGAGAGGACTAGGTGTGTGGATTGGAGGGTTGCGGAGCGGAGGGTTTTTGAGGGGTTGGGGCTGGTTTATAGGGAGCCGTGGGATAGGTGCACGGGATGAGAGGGTTGGGATGGTTTGGGGGGGGGGGGATTTG
>JAABUQ010005302.1_pt1 | contig 20738 bp, 16 predicted proteins | sample 5560001 | NCBI WGS metagenome assembly JAABUQ01 (sample SAMN10711888, study PRJNA513371) | rock metagenome | isolation source: Antarctica rocks | place: Antarctica: Victoria Land, Finger Mt nord | collected 2015-12-18
CCCCATTTCCCCTTCCCTCTCCCGCCGCTACCCGCAAGGGGAGGGGCCGGGGGTGAGGTGTTTCGTTATCCGTTCACATTGTTATAGACGGAAGCGGTTGAGCCATTTTTGTAGACCATCGTCCACCCATCTGTGGGCGTCGTCCCCATGAAGGTATTGCCGCTGATCTCGCCACCGACCGACGCCGGCCCTTCGGGTGGGTAATCCCCCCATTGAATGCCGATCTCCTTGATGCCCGAAAACGTGTTCCCCCGGAAGACCGTGTTGTTCGATTTCTCCGACCACGCGCCGAAGCGGCAATTCGACACCGTGTTCCCCGTGAAGATAATGCCGCTGGGGCCAGTGTCAACCCAGAGCGCGACGTTCTCGACCCCGGTGCCATTGAACACATTGCCCTGCACAATCGCGGTTCCCGGTGCGGCTTGTGTCACGTAAATCCCGGCCGGGGCCTGCGACACATTGCCAACGATGTTCGCCGACCAGCGCGTGAACGTATTGTTCTGGGCGAGAAACGCCGTGCCGTGCAGTTCTAATGCCCGGTAGCCGGTGTCGTGGAAGAAGTTGTTTTGCACGACATGGCTTTCCGACGCGGACGGCATGCTCGCGTCGGTATGCGCGAACACGGTCAGGGCGGAGTCCGTGCCACTGCCGTTGCAGTCGTAAAACTCGGAATTCTCGATCAGGCCATGATTGCCTTCCGCAAACATCAGCCGCGGGTCCGCGCCATGCACGGCGATGTTCCGCACGATGTATGAGTCCCCGGAAATGATGACGATACCCATCTGCGCGTCCTTGCGATCGGCAGAGGTCAAATCCCAGCCTTCGAGCAGCGTATGCTGATGCCACTGGTTGTCGAAGGCATATTGGCCGCTGGGAGCGATGATCTTCGGCTTTGCCCCCTGCCCGTAGACGCTGAATGAGACGTTGTTCGCGGGGGCCTTGACCGCTTCATTCCAGACATCGCCGGCCTCGGCGAGCACGAACGCGCCGGACGACACCTTGCCGCTATTCCCGACATTCGCGAACGTCCGCCATGCAGTCTGGGGCGTCCTGCCATCGGCTGCGTCGTTTCCTCGTGCCGAGACGTAAAACGTCGGCGTTCCCGCCGGGATCGGCGTCGAAGGTGGGGGAGCGACGGTCGCGGTCGCGGTCGGAGCCGGGGGCGGAGTCAGGTGCGACGAGGGTATTGGCGCGGGGGCCACGGAGGGTAGTGCCGTCGCGGGATTGGTGTGACGCGCGGGAAGCGGTGCGGGTGTTGCCGGCGAGACCGCCGTATCCGCGTGACGCGCGGGGGGAGCAGCAATAACCGTCATCATCCCGGTGCTCATGAGGAGCGCGACAACAAAGACGCACGCAACGAATCGGAGGGAGGAGGCAGCGCGGCGCAGGCGGTGCAGTGCGAATCCCATGAAAAGACCCCCTTGCAATAGGAGGTTGCCATCGCACCGCATACTCACGCATACGGTCTGCTCATACAGGAGCAGGACTGGCAACCCGGCGATCTCCCCCGCGAGAGATCCGTGGCTTTGCGTCCCCATCTCACGACGGGTTTGCATGTTCATCTAGACGTAAATACGTGGGTATGTCTAGACAACAATACGGATTGTACAGGGGGACCATGATCTGGTCAATGCTTGGCAGAAAACCTAATTATTTCTTTAATTCCGAGTCAAGACTGGAGCGTTAAAATCAGCTTTTGAGGAGAATTTATTGTCGGGCAGGGAAGGGGGAAGAACCCTTCCCCCGGCCCCTCCCCCTGGCCTTGCGGCGGCGGGAGAGGGGAAGGGATTGGGGGGATCGGGAGAGGGGCCGGGGGAAGGGTACGTTGTGAGGTTGTTCAGGAGCGTGGGTGTTCCCGCACGGTCGGCTCCGCATAACACCGGAGGCGACAGCCCTGCCCTTTGATCGCTAACGCGGCGACGTAGCCATGCGCTGGCGGCAATTGGTGCAGGGACCAACGATAGGCTTCGTCATCATCGCCATGCACCCGAAGCAGTGCGGGCGGCTCGTCCGGCGACAGGGAGACATCGAACCGATCCAGGGGGAGCGATAGCCCGTCGCCGCGCGCTTTCACGTATGCTTCCTTGCGCGTCCAGCAGACAAAGAACGCCCGTTGCTGCTGCGCGGCGGGAAGCGCGAAGAGTGCGGCGACCTCGTGGGGGGAGAAGAAACGTTCCGCGATCCGACGGTACGGGAAATCGGGTTGGATGTGTTCGAGATCAATGCCCACCGCGCCGTAATACGTGATCGCGTAGAGAGCAACCGCGTGCGAATGCGACACCGACACATGCAATTGCCGGTCGCCGTACTCCGGGATGAGCGCGGGTTTGCCGTATGCGTTGTAGGAAAATCGCAACCGGCCTGGCTCGCGTGCAAGGTAGCGCCCCAGAATCACCCGGAAGAACCCGCGCGCGGCGATGAACCGCGCCCGATCTTGCCGCGCATGAAAGCGCGCCGCGCGTGCGTGTTCATCGGGGGAGAGACTCGCTTGCAGGTGATCGAGGTATGCGCCTGCAACGTCGAGGCCGACACGCCAGACATGCACGGTGTCACCTGCCAACGTGTACATCGCCGGTGGTGGCAACCAGGTTGACTCCGAGCCTGCATCCGCGTGCGAGGTATCGGTCACGGGGCGGCGTGGTTTCACGCGTACTCGTCGCGTGCCTTGGCGAGAACGGCACGCAGGCAGCGAGCGGCGCCCCGGACATACGGCTGCTGGAGCATTGTATGATGTTTGCCGGGAACGAACTTCAGGTCTATGCCCCCGCCCGCGAGGTCTCCCCATCCCAGCCGGCGGTCATGCGACGACAGGATCGGTTGCGCATGGGTGCGTAGCACCGTGATGCGTCCCGGATAGACCTGCGGCACGTAATTGAGCAGGACATGCTTGCGCGGCTCCGTATGTTTCCGCATTTGCTCAGGCATCTGCGAGGCGACATCAAGCAGATATTCGATCCCGGCCTTCGGTGGTTCGATATCGAGGTGGCGCAGCCTGATCGCGAGAGACGCGCGGGCGATCTTTCCGAGCACGCGGCCATGCATCGCGGTCCGTGCCCGCATCCCCTTCGGGCCGAGCCGGACGAACGCATCTACGGCATAGGGGAAGTCCGTCAGAAACCCGGCCACAAAGGCGCCATTCCACCTGATCTTCCAGTAGTTCGGCGCCCCACCGTCAAGGATGGCGAGGAGCGCGACGTCTTCACCAATTGCCCGCAGTTGCTGCGCCATCTCAAACGCGATGATGCCGCCATCGCTGAACCCCCCAAGATAGTACGGCCCTTCCGGCTGGATGATGCGCATCTCGCTGATGTAGTGCGCTGCCATCTCCTCCATCCGCGCGAATGGGTCATGGATGCCATCCAGTTCACGCGGTTGCAGCCCATAGAATGGCTGGTCATAGCCGAGATGCTGGGCTAAATCCGCGAAGACGACAACGCTGCCCCCGAACCCATGCACGCAGAAAAACGGCGGATGATCTCCTTCCGGCTGGATCGGCACCACCGAGGAAAACGGCGCCGCCCAGCCCTCCTGAAGCAGGATCGCGGCCATCTGTTGCACCGTTGGCGCATGAAACAACGTCGTCAGCGGTAGCCATTTCCCGAAACGCTCCTCGATTTGCGCGAACAACCGCGTCGCAAGGAGCGAATGCCCGCCGATGTCGAAAAAGTTATCCCGCATCCCGATTGGCTGAATACCGAGTACCTCTTCCCACAGCGCGGCAAGCCCGCGCTCCAGACGGCCCTGAGGGGCGACAAATGCGGCTTCCAGGTTGGGCCGGGACGCATCAAGGGCGGGCAACGCCCCGCGATCCACTTTCCCGTTCGGGGTGAGGGGCAACGTTTCGAGCGGCACAAACGCGGCGGGGATCATCTCTTGCGGGAGTTTTTCCGTCGCAAAGCGGCGTAATGCGTCGGCGGAAGGCATCGCGCCGTCATGTGGGACGACGTATGCGATCAACCGGACGTCATTTTCCGCCGCTTCCCGCGCGGCAACGGCAATCTCGCGCACGGCGGGGTGCCCGCCGAGCACCGCCTCGATTTCTTCCAACTCGACGCGCACGCCACGTATCTTGACCTGGTTATCCAGTCTGCCAAGAAACTCAAGGGTTCCGTCCGGACGATAGCGTGCCGCATCCCCCGTTTTGTACAGGCGTTCCCCCGGATACGCGGCGAAGGGGTACGGCACGAAACGCTCCGCCGTCAGCGTCGGGCGATGCAGGTAGCCGTGGGCGAGACCGGCGCCACCGAGGTACAGTTCACCGGGCACGCCGACCGGCACAAGCTCGCGGTGTGCATCCAGCACATAGGCGCGCATGTTCGCGATTGGGCGACCAATCGGGACGATTGGGGACGATTCGCGCGGGTGTGTCTCGTACCAGGTAGCGTCCGCCGCCACTTCCGACGAGCCGTACAGGTTGACGAGCGCACATCCCGGCAGCGTCGCGTGGAAGCGCTCCGCGAGATCGGTCGGCAGAGCTTCCCCACTGACAAACCAGAGCGTCAGGTAGGGCAACCGCGTGTCGAGATCGTCAAAGGTCTCGAAGAGCGCGCGGAGCAACGAGGGGACGAGCACGATGCGCGTAATCTGATGATGCACGAGCAGGTGGACGAACTCTTGGAGGTCCTTGGCGACGTTTTCCGGTGCGACAATGAGGGGGATACCTCGCAGCAGCGGCCCAAATGTTTCGGAAACGGCATCCACGAAATTTGTCGAAGTCTTCTGGCAACACACCTCCCCGTCCCGATAGGGGTAGTGCGTCCACATCCAGTGCAGGCGGTTAACGATACCGCGATGCGGGGCCAGCACCCCCTTCGGCGTCCCCGTCGAGCCGGACGTATAGATGACGTACGCGATGTCATCGGCGGTGATTGCGCTCGCGGGGTTCGTCGCGCTTTCTCGTGCAATCGCCTCCCCATCTCGCTCGGTCCGGATGATGGCCCCCGTATCGTCCAGCGGCAACCGGTCGAGGATCGCCTGTTGGGTGAGAAGCACGGGCACGGCGGCGTCATTGAGCATAAAGATCAGCCGCTCACGGGGATATGCGGGATCGAGCGGCACATACGCGCCGCCCGCTTTCAGGACGCCCAACAGTGCGACGACCAATGCCGCCGAGCGCTCCATGCACACCCCGACACGGACGCCCGGCCCCACGCCCAATGTCTGGAGGTGATGCGCCAGTTGATTGGCGCGTCCGTTCACCTCTCGGTACGTAAGCCGCTCATCGGGGGAGAGGACGGCAAGATGATCGGGGGTGCGCTCCACCTGTGCCTCAAACAACTGATGCAGACATTGGTCTTGCGGGTACTCCGCCTGGGTCGCGTTCCAGTCTACGAGGAGTTGTTGCTCCTCTCCCGCAGTGAGCAGCGGTAACTCCCACAACCGCTGTGAGGGATCGGCAACGGCCCCTTCGAGGATCGTCTGGAAATGTCCGGCCATCCGCGCAATCGTGGGTGCGTCGTAGAGGTCCGTCTTGTATTCCACCGTGCCATGCAGGCCGTGCGCACTCTCCGTCAGGAACACGGTCAGATCAAACCGTGCCGCGCCGCTGTCCGCGTCCGCGAGCGCAATCTCGCCCGGCGCGGTCTCCGCCGGGGGTGTATTGTGGAGCACGAACATGACCTGAAAGAGCGGGTTCCGGCTCAAGTCCCGCACGGGATGCAGTTCCTCGACCAGCTTCTCGAAGGGCAGGTCCTGATGGGCATACGCGCCCAACGCGGTTGCGCGCACCCGGCGGAGCAATTCCCGAAAGGGGGGGTTGCCCGACAGGTCGGTGCGCAACACCAGCGTGTTGGCAAAGAAACCGATCAACCCTTCCAGTTCGCGCCGGGTGCGGTTGGCAATCGGTGTCCCGACTACGAAGTCCTCCTGGCCGCTGTAGCGGGCAAGCAGGGTCTGCCAGGCGGCCAAGAGGACCATGAACAGCGTGACACTTTCCTGTCGGGCCAACACCATGAGCTTGTCCGTGAGGTCGGGGGGGAGATCAAACGGGTGGATGGCGCCACGGAACGACTGAATCGGTGGGCGGGGATGGTCGGTCGGCAACATCAGCAGGGGAGGAGCGCCGGTCAAATGCTCCTTCCAATACGCAAGCTGTGTGTCGAGCGCCGCGCCTTGCAGCCATTCCCGTTGCCACACCGCATAATCGGCGTACTGGATCGGTAACTCCGGCAACGGCGAGGGAAGCTCCGCACTGTAGGCCGTGTAGAGCGCGTCGAGTTCACGTTTGAAAACGCCGATAGACCACCCGTCGCTGATGATGTGATGCAAGGTCACCAGCAACACATGCGCCGTATCGGTGAGACGCAGCAAGACGACGCGGAACGGGGGGCCTTCGGCGAAGTCGAAGGGTTGTTGTGCCGCTTCCACCGCGTACCGCAGCATCTGCGCTTCCCGCTCGGCCTCGGGCCACCCGCTGAGATCAATCATCGGCAATGCGAGCGGTTCGCCGGGAGTAATCACCTGCCGGGGCGTGCCCTTCACGCTCAAAAAGATGGTACGCAGCGGCTCGTGGCGATCAATTATCTCCGCGAGCGCCTGTTCGAGGGCCGGGAGAGCGAGTGGCCCCGCGAAGAAATGGGCAAACGGGACGTTGTACGCGGCGCCGTTCGGCTCCAGGTGGCTGAGAAACCAGAGCCGTTCCTGCGCAAACGACAGCGGGGCAAGACCGTCACTCGTTCTCCGGGGAATTGCGTGCGCCGGGGAAGGAACCGCGCCGCTCTTGCGCAACCGCGATTCGAGAAGCGCGCGCTTTTCCGGGGATAGCATTTTCGTCCGATCACCAATGTCGCTCAATTTCCGCCCCTCTGTCTGCCCCGATTGCCCCGATTGCCCCGCGTCTCCGCCCGAAAGCGCCTGCACCGATGCGCGTTTTCCTAACCCCCACCCCCTTCGGGAAAGGGAAGGGGAGTAAGGCTTGGCAAGGTGACGATGTGCCCCATACACCTCAGTGTTCCCGTGGCACCCTCCCCTTCCCTTTCCCGAAGGGGGTGGGGGTTAGGGCATTCGTGCCAGGGGTGAGGCCGATTCGATGCTGGAACGCATACGCCTTGCAGCATCCGATTGTATGATAACAAAGACCGAACCTTTGCTGGGGCGATAACCTTGCGCAATATCGCATCGAGAGACCTGAATGGTCATTCCCAAAAGATTCCGGCAATGAACGAACACCGGTCGTGTCATTGAATCCTCCTAACCCCCGGACCCTTCCCTCGGAGGGAAGGGGAGCGTGCCTCGAATAGTTTACGGCGTATAGGGAACATCGAAGCATTGTGGCGAGTCACCCCTTCCCTTCGCCCGAAGGGGCTGGGGGTTAGGAAGACCTGCACCCGCACGCATCCGCCCGGTACAATTCGTTTCCCGTGGTTGACACAATGCACATATACAAATATTATCAAAGGACTAGCTTGATTTCGCCTTCGCGTCCGTCCCGGACGGGACACGAGAAAGAAGGACGATATGGTCACCTTGATCAACGATGATATACATAATGCCGTCGCCTCTGCGCCGCGAGAAACGGGCCGCATCCCGGTGCCGGAAGCCGATGAACCGCGCCGGATCGCCGGGAACGCGGCGCGGCGCGGCTCCGCGTACGCGCGATCGGTTCCCCGGATGGTTGCCGACCAGGCGGCGGTTCTGCCTGACACGATCGCCGTTGCGGCTGGCAAGCAGACGATCACGTATGGAGAGCTTGATGCGCGGGCAAACCAACTCGGTAATTATCTCCGCACGCTGGGTGTCGGCCCGGAGGTCGTCGTTGGGCTGTGCCTCGAGCGCTCGGTAGATTTCGTGGTCGGCGCCCTGGGCATCCTCAAAGCGGGCGGAGCCTACCTCCCCCTCGACCCTGCCTACCCCCGCGAGCGTCTGCGTTTCATGCTGACCGATGCTCAGGCGCCCGTGCTCGTGACGCGACGGGAGATCGCGGACGGACTTGCGGAGGGGGCGTGGCACACGGTGGCATTGGACACGGAGCGTTCCGACATCGCCCGGCAAGCCGCGAGCGACCCCGAAAGCACGGTGGATGCGGATACCCTGGCCTACGTCATCTATACCTCCGGTTCAACCGGTGAGCCGAAAGGCGTGGAGATCACGCACGGTAGCCTGCAAAACCTCGTGTTCTGGCACCGGGAGGCCTTTGCGGTCACAGCGGCGGACCGCGCGACCCAGATCGCCAGCCCTGCCTTCGATGCGTCAGTGTGGGAGTTGTGGCCCTCTCTGACGGCGGGGGCGAGCGTGCATGTGCCGGATGAGGAAACCCGGGTCGCGCCGGAACTGCTACGTGACTGGCTCGTGGCGCAAGGCATCACGATCAGTTTCCTGCCCACTCCGCTCGCGGAAGCCGCGATGACCCTCGTATGGCCCTCGGCGACCGCTCTCCGCATCTTGCTCACCGGCGGTGACAAGCTCCATACCTATCCGCCTGCTTCTCTGCCCTTTACCGTAATTAACAACTACGGGCCTGCGGAAAACACGGTGGTCGCCACATCGGGGCGTGTGCTGCCCACCGAAAACCCCGGCGCTCCGCCATCAATCGGCCGCCCGATCACGAACGTCGAGGCCCACATTTTGGACGCGGAGCACCGGCCGGTCGCGGCGGGCAGCGAGGGCGAACTGTATCTCGGCGGCGCCAGTCTGGCACGCGGCTATCGCCATCGTCCGCAGCTCACTGCGGAAAAGTTCGTCCCAGACCCCTTCAGCGCGGTTTCCGGGGCGCGGCTGTACCAAACGGGCGATGTCGTCCGCGCCCGTCCTGACGGCAGCATTGATTTCGTCGGCCGCTCCGACGATCAGGTCAATATCCGTGGCCGCCGCATCGAGCTTGGCGAGATCATCACGACGCTCAATCGGCACGCCGCCGTGCGCGCAAGCCATGTGGTCGCCCGCGAAGACTTGGCCGGTGAATTGCGCCTCGTCGCCTATGTCGTGCCGAATCCGGGCCACGAGCCGACCGCGAATGCGCTGCAAGCCTTTCTCGGCACATCCCTGCCAGATTTCATGGTGCCGACGACGTTTGTCCGCATCGAAGCGATGCCAACCACCGCGAACGGCAAAGTGAACCACGCTGCCCTCCCCGCGCCTGATGCCACGAACCATCTGTGGGAAGAGACCAGCGCGGAACCGCGCACGCCGCTCGAAGAGCGGCTGACGGAAATCGTCGCGACCCTGGTGGGCGTGGAGCAGGTGGGAATCAATGACAACTTTTTCCTGCTTGGCGGCCACTCATTGCTGGGGATGCAACTCATCTCACGCGCGCGCGACGCCTTCGGGGTTGAGATTCCGTTGCTCAAGCTGTTCGAGTCGCCAACGGTTGCGGAGCTTGCCGCCGAGGTCGAACGCCTGATCGTGGCGGACGTGGAAGCGATGTCCGAAGAAGACGTGCAACGCTTCACTGTCTGATTGCACGACAGGGATTGAGCGAAAGCGCGTATGTGGAAGGGGCTATGATGACTGCGAACCTGCGAGAAGTGTTGCGAGAAGGCAAGCCGGATCGGAGCCTGGGCCTGTACCGCCTGCTCGACCCCGAAGTGCTCGCCAATCCTTATCCGCTCTATCGCCGGTTGCGCACGGAATCGCCGGTGCATTGGGATCCCTTTCTCCATGCGTGGGTCGTGACCCGCTACGCGGACGTGGTCACCGTGTTGCAGTCATTCTCCGCCGCCCGCACGCCGACCCCGGAACACCTGACCGCGATGGGCCTGCAAGCCCTCAATCCGATCGCGCAACTGATGGTGCGGCAAATGCTCTTTCGGGATCCGCCCGACCACACCCGGATACGCGCACTCGCGGCCAGAGCGTTCACGCCTCGCCGCGTCGAGGCGTTGCGCCAGCACATTCAGGACATCACGGATAACCTGATGGCCGCCGTGCAGGCGAAAGGCCGGATGGATGTGATCGCGGACCTGGCCTCCCCCCTCCCAGCCACGGTCACGGCGGAAATGCTGGGCGTTCCCGTGGCCGACCGAGACCAGTTAAAGACATGGACGATGACCTTCGTTGAGGTGCTTGGGAACTTCCAGCACGATCCCGATCACGTCCCGCAGGCGCTGCAATGTCTGGAAGAGATGACCGTCTACTTCCGAGATAAGGTGCGCGCGTATCGCGACCGCCCGCAAGACGGCCTCATTGCCGGTCTCATGGCCGCGAACGATCAGGGCGACCACCTGAGTGAGGACGAGGTCATTGCGAACAGCATCCTCACGATGACGGGCGGGCAGGAAACGACGACCAACCTGATCGGCAACGGCTTGCTGACGCTGCTGCGTCACCCCGACCAACTACGGATGCTCCAGGAGGACCCTTCCCTGATCCCTGCCGCCATCGAGGAATTGCTCCGCTACGAAAGCCCGATCCAGTACACGGCGCGTCTCGCCCCGGAGGACACCCAACTCGGTGGGCAACGGATCGCCAAGCGTCAGGCCGTGATGGCGGTGATCGGCGCCGCCAACCGTGACCCGGAGCGGTTTCCCAACCCGGATGCGGTAGATATTCACCGCGCCGACAACCGGCACATGGCCTTCGGCTGGGCAGCCCATTTTTGTTTCGGTGCGCCGCTTGCCCGGATCGAGGGCCAGATCGCCTTCGAGTCGCTGTTGCGTCTCCCGCAGCTCGCATTGGAGAACACCGCGCTCGCATGGCAAAACAATCATGGGTTTCGTGGACTCAAAGCGCTGCCGATCACGTTTGGCGATTCGCCTTCCGGAGCGGCGGGCGAGATCAGCCATGATCGTTAGTGTCGTCTTCGTGGGCATGACCGATGCCCTAGCGACATGCGGATAGTGCGCGGAACGCAAGCAGGAGTATGATTCTTGCATCGGATCGGCCGGGGGTCAGGGCATTCCCCGCCGGTCGTGCGAACGCATACGCCCTGACGGACAACGAGAGGGCGCGGCGTTCATCCCGTCCTGCCGACCGAACCGCCACATCGCACCGCTTCACCTCAGCCGAGGAATACCCTTGGGGTAGTACCCTTCGCGGTTGCCGTTTCCCCCCGCGTTTTCGCGGCGCAACGCCTTCGCCCTGATTTCCTGGGGTAAAGGGGTTGCGTTTGTTATGTAAAGCGTATACGCTAGACACGTCAAGGAGCGTCTACTGCTCCTGAAGCAGGAAAACGCGGCGCGAACCGAAGCGTTTTGCGTGTTTGCGCGCGTATCACATGGGGCATGAGGCGGGACATTGGCGCAGGGGATTGCCTGTGCCATGGAGAAACGGCACGGTGGAGTCATAACCGCCGCATCAGGGGAGAATGACCGGTGCGGTTCGTGAGAGGGCAAGGCCGAACAATGCGACAGTACATCGTGCGGGGCGTGCTGCTGACGGTGCTGGTGGGGGTACTCACAGGATGCGGGGGGGTCAGCAACCCCTTCGGAGGGGGGGCCGCGCCCACCGCGATGCCCGTCACAAGGCCCGCAAGCCCTCCCTCGGCGGCATCAGCCACGGCGCCGCCAATGATGCAACTGCCCCCCCCGCCACTACCGAGCGCGACGCCGCGCCCACCGACCGCCGTGCCACCGCCCCCACCGCCACCCATGCCCCCGCCCGCGTCATCGGCAACGCTGGCCGCGATGCAGATGCAACCGGCGGGCGGCGCGATGCAGGTCGTCACGGTCACGGCGGATGGCGGGGCGAACGTGCGTAGCGGCCCGGCAGTAGACACGATGGTGGTCACAGTCGTGCCGATGGACACGGAAATTGCGGTGCTGGACCCGAAGGTGCCGGGGGCGGATATGGGTCTTGCGTGGGTGAAAGTGAACGCGAACGGGCAGACCGGCTACGTGCGCAGCGACCTTGTAGGAGCACCACACGCGCCCACCGCAGCCGCCGCGTCCCCTGCGGCGGGCGCTCCGGCGACCGCACCCACTGCCACCCCTTGACCCCAATTGTTTGCAATATGAGACGCCAGGATTATGCAGAGTGATGTTCCGTCAGCTACCGTACTACGCACAGGAGCGTTTCCCGCTTAAGGAGGAGCGTATGCGGCATGGTGAGCAGATTGACCTTCGCCCAGTTGCCATCGGCGACCTCGACCAGATGGAAGCGTGGGCGAATGACCCGGAGCAGAGGGGCGAATTCAACCTGTTTGGCCTGCACATGGGAGGGTGGTATGCGCGCAGGTTCGCGGAAACCGGTCTTCTTACCGACGAGCAGGGTACGCTGCTCGTTCAGACCAAGGAGGGGGCAATCGTCGGGAGCGTAACGTATCGCCGCGTCAGGCATGGGTCTGGAGAGAGCAATCGCGTTTTCCAGATTGGCATCTCTCTCTCCCCCACCTATCGTGGGCGCGGCTATGGCGCCACGGCGCAGCGCGTGCTCGCCGAGTATCTCTTCGCCACATACGTGATCGAGCGGATCGAGGCTGAGACGGACGTGAGTAATATTGCCGAGCAACGGGCGCTGGAGCGTGCAGGCTTCACGCGCGAAGGCACCCTGCGCCGCGCTCAGTGGCGTAACGGGGAATGGCACGACCTTTTTCTCTATAGCAAACTGCGTGGTGAATAGGCGCAGGTAGCGTCCGCGAACGAACGTCATTTATCCGCCCGGTCTCTGGCACCTCACACTTGCTCATCAGTCATGGGACATCACAGGAACACCCGCCGCGTCATCACCGTGATCGCCCAGTCGCCCGCGTCAAGCGCGCAGAAGGTGCGGATCGAGCCAACGAAACCGGCTTCGGGTGCGTGGAGGGCGGCAAGGGTGTCGCCTTCGGGGGACAGGATCACCGCGAGCAGTTGCCCCGCCGCAACCGTTTCGCCCAGCGTCACCCGCGCGTCCCATAGCCCCGTCGCCGGGCTAAGAATCCACTCCCCCGCGTACACCGGCAGAGAAGGCGGCGGGAGTGCATCGCCGGGAAGCATCCCCAGATGACGCAGCACATTAAATACGCCCGCGCGCATCGTCTCGACATCTTCCGCCCGGCACCCGCCACGCCCCCCCGCCTCCATACCGAGGCAGGGCATGCCGCGCCGGGATGCCTCGTAGCTGAACACGCCCCGGTCGCCGCCCATTTGCCAGAGCCAGGGTAGCCCGAAGGCGGCGGCGGCCGCGTGTGACGCCACCGCGACCGTGTCGGGTTCGGTGCGAAACCCGACCATCGGCGCAAACTCGTAGCGCGTGCCGCCGCTGTGCAGGTCTATCAGCAAGTCCGCGTCTGCCACCACGCCATCGAGCAGGGCCGCCGCTAGCCGCTCGGTCGGCGTGCCGTCGGGGTCGCCGGGAAAGGTGCGGTTGAGATCGGCGCCGTCGAGCGGGCTAGTCCGCGTGCGGGCGGCATGGGCGGGCGGATGCGCTACGGGCACGAGGACGAGCGCGCCACGCAAGGTATCTGGCGCAAGCTCGTGCAGCAACCGGCCCACCGCGCGCACGCCCTCGAATTCGTCGCCATGAATCCCCGCCGTCACCACCACGCGAGGCCGCCGTGCCTGTCCCGTCAGCGCCCACACCGGCACCTCGTACGCGGGCACCCCCTGCCCCGGCGCGACCGACAGCGCGAACCGCTGCCGTAATGCGAGCGGCGCGGTGTCAAATGGCAGTGACGCTCCGTTCATCATGCTCCTTTGAGAAGTAGGCAGTACGCAGTATGCAGCAGAGACCAAATGCATTTCACTGCATACTGCATACTACTGCAATTTTCCCATCGCACGGTTGCGCGTGGTTGCGTCCGGTAGCTGGTGCGGCACGCGCGGGCGAATCGGGCGAGCGACGAGTTCATGCAGGATTTCCACGAGTTCCGCCGAGGCCGCCGCGAGGATGGCTTCGCCCTTTTCCGCCGTGGCAACGGTGGGGTCGCCCCACGTTCCCGTTTCGCTCACGGTACTCCAATACTCGGTCATCGCCACCGCGTTCGCGTACCCCGGTGGCGGCTGGTTCACGAGATCGGCCCAGAAGTGTTTGCTGATGTACGGCGTGATGTCCACCCGCGCCTTGTCCATTTGCACATTGTCCGGGTCCGCCGCGAGGTAAATGCTCGTTTCCAGTTCGCACGCGTGCCCCGTCCACGCCGATTCCCGAAACCCCGCCACCGTTTCCTGCACCTGTTTGAGGTCCCACCACGAGAGGTAGGCGCACTGCACATCGGGGTTTTCCACGATGGTCAGGCGCGCGGCGAGATCGAGCAGGGGCCGGTTCGAGCCGTGGCCATTGACGAGCAGCATCTTGCGAAAACCGTGGTAGGCGAGGTTCGCGGTGATCCCCTTCACGTACTGGATAAACACGTCCCATTGCGCGGTCAACACACCGGGGCCGTCCATATGGTGCGGGCTGTAGCCGATATGGATGGGCGGCAACAGCACGACTTCATCGGGGATCAATTCCGCCGTGCGGCGGCACACGCTCTCAGCGATCACCACATCGGTGTCAATCGGCAGGTGCAGCCCGTGGTCCTCAATCGTAGCGACGGGGATCAGCACGGGCTTGTGCGCCGCCACCGCCGCGTTGACCTCCTCCCACGTCATTTTGGCAAACTCATACGGCCGTTTCATCGCACCCCCCTCCCAAGCAGTCGCATTGTTGAATGCCCTAACCCCCAACCCCTTCCCTAAAGGGAAGGGGAGTGAGACATGGTAAGGTTATCATTTTCCCCATACACTGTGATCTCTCCGAGGCACACTCCCCTTCCCTAAAGGGAAGGGGTTGGAGGTTAGGGCATTCGATCACGCGATGGTGACGGGAACGCCGGGAGAGGCACAGAATGCCTCAAAGACTTTCAGCGTCGCAATCGCGTCCTCAAAGGTGCCGAAGGGCACGGGCGTGCCATCGCGCACCGCTTCGGCAAAGGCGATCAGGCTGAGGGCGTACCCCTGCACGAAGTTGCTCGTGTTGTATAGCTGCCCCAGCGACATCTCCGGCTCCCAATGGAGCGGCGCATGCGCGTCATCCGTGACGTAACTCGGTGTCCGCCCATATGGCCCCGGCGACCCCTTACGGTAGTAGGTCAAGTGCGCGGCGTTGTCCACCACGACGTTCGCGCCCTCACCCACGACCTCGAAGCGTTCGAGCGGACTCGTTCCGGCCTGCCCCGCGCTGAAGTGCATCGTTCCCACCGTGCCATCGGCGAGCGTTGCCAGCGCTGCGCCGCCACCACCCGTCGGCGCAGGCGCGCAGTGCATCTGCCGCACCGGGCCAAGCACCATCTGTATCGTGCCGAGGGGATGCCAGATATGTCCCAGACAACTGCGCACTTCCGGCGCGGAGAGCGACATCCCGGCGTGCGCGGGCACATGCAGCGGGTAGCGCACCGTGAACGAGACCGGCCGCCCGAAGGCCGGATCGCGGACGATGGCGCGCATCTTCGCGTGCGCAGGGTTGTACATCGTTTTCATGCCCACCGCGCCGAGCCGCCCCGCGCGGTCACGCAGGGCAACCAACCGCTGCGCCGTCGTCACGCGCGCCGCGAGGGGCTTGTCCATCCAGACGTGGCAGCCCGCCGCGAACGCTCGCTCGGCCAGCGAGACATTGAGTGGCTCGTCCCCCTCGAAGCCCTCGACCCCGATAAACACCGCCTCCGGTTTCGCTTCGGCAAACAGCGCATCGAGATCGGTGTACGCCCGTGCCGCGCCGAACTGCCGTGCGAAGGCGGCCCCACGCGCCTCGTCCGGGTCCCAAAGCGCGACGAGTTCCACCGGCGCGAAGGGAAAGCACGGCAGAAAATTGCGAAACGCATGCCCGGATGTGCCAAGAAACGCCGCGCGAATGCAGCGGTCAGCCTCAAACGCGAATGTCAGCGGGGCCATCGTCTGCCTCCTCCAAAGAATCAAACGAGAAAAGGGATTTCACCACAGAGGCACAGAGAAGTACGCAGTATGCAGTATGTAGTATGTAGTGGGGACGAACGCATTTCACTGCATACTGCGTACCGTATACTACATACTCCCCCATTTCCTTTGTGTCCTCTGTGCCTCTATGGTAAATTCCCCTCCCCTTACGCGACCGCGATGGGCTGCCCCTGGCTGATGAGCGCCGCTTCGTAGACGCGCATCAGGTGCAGGACGAACTCTAACGTGCCGGTGCGCACGGGGCGGGCATCGAGCGCCGCGCCGCAGAAGTCGTCGAGTTCGTCCACGACGCCCTGCACGAACAGCGCCTTGTTTTCCAGGGTGGCGAGCCGGTGCTCGATCTCCCAGACCACGCTACCCGTCTCGGTACCGGGCGCAGTGAAGTCGCGCGTGCGGCTGTACTCGAAGGGAATGCCCCGGTGATACGCGACGCGGCCGCTGTTTTCAATCGTCACTGCATGACGGTCGCCGTACAGTTCGTACCGCTCCACGGGGTAGCCGGGTGGCGAGCCGCCCGCCATGAAAAAGGTGCCCATCGCGCCACTCGCGTACGTGAGATGCACCGCGCCGACCGCCTCCGCACCGGGGCCACGCACCGTCGTCACCGCCGCAACCGGCCCGCCGAGCGCGAGCATGAGCGAGAGCGGGTGAATGCCGTTGCCGAGCCAGTTGGTGAACTCGCCCCGCGCCAGCACGCCCGCGCCATCCGCCGCAATCGTCATCGGATAGACGGCGAGAATCGAGCGCAATGCACCAAACTCCGGGCGGGCGATCAGTTCCGCCGCTTTGCGCGTCGCGGGCTTGTACGCCTTTTTCACGCCCACGGCGCAGACGCGGTCGCCTCGTGCGGCGATCATCTCCTCCACCTCATGCGCACGCATCGCCGGGGGTTTTTCCAGCCAGACATGCTTGCCCGCGCGTAGCGCCTGGATCGTCAGTGCGGGGTGCTGGCGTGGTCCCGCGACGATCAGCGCGGCATCCATCGCCACCGCATCATACATCGCCGCCGCGTCGGTGAAGGTCGGAATGTTGCCATACTCTGGTACGGTGCGCGCGAGCAACTCCGCGTTGATATCGCACATTGCCACGAGCGAAACCGGCAGGTAGTGCAGCGCGGGCAGGATATTGCGGTACGCATGGCTACCCACCCCGACGATGCCCACGCGCAACCGCCGGTCATATTCACGCTGGTATGACATGTGGATACCTCCTTCTACGCACTTCTTAATGCATCGTTGCCACGGGAGTGGGGTTATTTCCCCTGCGCCACACTCCCCAACTTCACCGCTTTGAACTGCCGCATCGTGTCGGTGATCGCTGTTTCCACGGGGAGCCGCTCCATGCTCGATGCCCCCACAAAGCCCACCGCATCGCAACGGGCGAGCACGTACGCCGCGTCGTCCGGCGTAGCGATGGGGCCACCGTGACAGAGCAGCATCGTTTCCGCCCGCACCGCGCGGGCCGCGTCGCCGATGGCCTGCACGGCGGCGGGCGCGTCTTCGAGGCGCATCGCGTCCCCGCTTTCGAGGCCGATGCTGCCGCCCACGGTCAGGCCCATGTGGGCAATCATCGCGTCCGCGCCCGCTTCTGTCATCGCCGTCGCCTCATCCGGGTTGAACACGTACACGGCGGTGAAAAAGCCCCGCGCGTGCGCGCGGCGGATCATGTCCACCTCTTTGCCGAAGCCCATACCGGTGCGCTCCAGTTCCATGCGGAAGCGCCCGTCAATCAGGCCCACGGTGGGGAAGTTATTAATGCCGCTGAACCCCAGGGCGTCCAGTTCGCCGAGCAGGTAATCCATCTGGCGTAGCGGATCCGTGCCCATCACCCCGGCGATCACCGGCACATCGCGCACCACGGGCAACACCTCGCGCTCGCCCATCTCCTTGACGATGGCGTTCGCGTCACCATAGGCCAGCAACCCCGCAAGGCTCCCGTGCCCCGCCATGCGGAAGCGCCCGGAGTTGTAGATGATGATGAGGTCCGCGCCCCCTGCCTCGGCAAACTTCGCGGAGATGCCTGTGCCCGCCCCCGCGCCGACGACCGGCTTCCCCGCCGCCACCTGCCCCCGCAACCGCTCGATCACCTGCGCGCGTGTGTACCGCATGCACCCCTCCCGGAATTGCTTCACCGCCAAGACGCCAAGAACGCCAAGGAAATCAAGAAAAACCATAGTATTTTTTGAATTCCTTGGTGTCCTTGGCGTCTTGGCGGTTCAATTTTTCTTCGCCGTCGTGCCGATGTACTCGAGCAGGCGCGCGGTGGTGGCGTCGGCAAAGGCGGGGTCGTTGACGTTGAGATCGAGGGCGACGGCGGGGATATCGGGGCGCAGGTTCGCCTTGATCGCGTCATAGAGCGCGGCGTCCGCTTCGGGCCACCAGAACTCGCCGCCGGGGCTGTCGAGTTGCGAGACGCCGCCGAGCGGCAGAAACACGGTCACGGGCGCGGTGGCGGCGTTTACCTTGTCCGCGAGGATGCGGCCCAGGCGGCTGTTTTCCTCCGGGGTGGTGCGCATCAGCGTCACGGTCGGGTTCCACTCATAGAGTTTACGGCCCCGGTACCGTTCCGGCACCGTTTCCGGCCCGCCGAAGTTGACCATGTCGAGGCAACCGGGCGCAACCACTTGCGGGATGCCCGCTTTCGCCGCCGCGTCCAGCCGCGTCGGCCCCGCCGCGAACACGCCGCCCATCAGTTCGTCCGCCCACTCGGTCGTGGTCACGTCATAGACGCCCGTGATGAACCCGTCGGCGATCAGGCTTTCCATCGTCTGCCCGCCCGCGCCCGTCGCGTGGAACACGAGCACTTCGTACCCTGCCGCCTCCATCGTCGCCCGTGCGCGGTCCACGAGCGCCGTGGTATTGCCGAACATGCTCGCGGCGATCAGCGGACGCGCGGCGCGGGCCGCCTGTTCCGTCTCGACCATGCCGACGATTGCCCCGGCAGCATTGGCGAGAATGCGCGCCGAAATGCCGTTGATGCCCGCGATGTCCACCACGGAGTACATCATCGTCAGGTCTTTCGTGCCCACGTACGGGCGCGTGTCGCCCGCCGCCACGGTGGAGACCAGCACCTTCGGAAAGCCGACGGGCAGGGCACGCATCGCGCTCGCGCTCATCGTGGTACCGGCGGTGCCGCCCATGCCGATGATGCCGTCTATCCGCCCTTCGGCGTGGAGTTGCGCCGCCACGACCGCCGCGCCGCGCGTCATCGCCGCCATCGCCCGCGCCTTGTCGGCGGACTGCCGCAGCGCGCCGATGTCGTCTCCACCCGCCCGCGCCACGGCGTCCCGCCCGACGCCCGCAGGCGCTTGCGGCTCGCCGAGCACGCCCGTGTCAATCAGCAGCGTCTTGTGCCCCCGGCGCTCGATCACGTCGCGCACAAACGCCGCTTCCTCGCCCTTCGTGTCCAGTGCCGCGATGATCGCGATTGTTTTCGCCATTCAGTTCCTCCCACCCCATACGCACGGTACGGGTTAAAGCGGATTGCAGTACCGTCAGCCCGGTTTTCCTAACCCCCAGCCCCTTCGGGCGAAGGGAAGGGGAGTGAGACTCAGCGAGGTTACGATATTCCCCCATCGCCTCGATATTCCAACAGCACACTCCCCTTCCCTTCGCCCGAAGGGGCTGGGGGTTAGGAGGATTGGGGGTGTCCGTGGGCCAATATCACCGTAACCGATCAGGTGGATTGCCGGTTACTCCTGCCCGGCTTCCAGCATCACGACCTGACGATCCGCTGTCGGATAAGAGACGATCATGCGGGCAACGCCTTCTCCCCGGTTGTGGGCATCGTGCGGCATCCCTTGCGGGATATGAATGGACATACCAGCGGTGAGGTGAACCACGGCATCGCCCAGGGAGTGGTCAAGTGCGCCTTCGAGCAGGTACAGCACCTCGTCGCTGTTTGGGTGCAGGTGACGCGGGTTTTTCTCACCGGCGTTGATCTCCACATACCCGACCGTTTGCTGCGCGTCCGCGAACAGGGTGCCGCTGCACAGCCACTGCATGTATCCCCAGGGCGTCCGGTTTTCCGGCGCATGGTTCATCGTCACCGTTGGTTCCGTTTGCCGTGTGCCCAGGTTTCCCACACTCATGCTGCCGTGCCTCCCCTCGCTTCGTTGCCGCGCGCCGCATCCACATCCGGCACGTTTTCCGCTTCCGCTTCAAGTTGCGCCACCACCGCGCGGCGCACGCCCTCGATATGTTCTTCCATCAACCGCACGGCGCGCTCCGTATCGCGCGCTTGAAGCGCGGCGAGGATTTCCGGACGCTGGTGTGCCGTGCGCACCACGGTCGCCGGGTCATGGTTCGCCACCGTGCGCACGAGCTGGATTTGCAACCCCAGCCGGTCGAGGCTCTCCACCAGCATCTCGTTCCCGCTCGCTGCCGCCACCGCCCCGTGGAAGCGGCGGTCCGCCTCCGCGTACGTGACCATATCACCCGCATCGAGCGCCGCCCGCACGTCGTCAAGGATCGTGCCCAAAGCGGTGAGGTCATCGGGCGTCAGGCGGGGCACTGCGAGCCGCACCGCGAGGGCTTCCAGTGTTTTGCGCACCTCGTACAGGTCGTTCACCTGCCGCGCGGAAAATCCACGCACGAAGTTACCCTGATACGGGCGGTACTCGACCAGCCCCTCTTTGGTCAGCTTGCCGATGGCCTCACGGATCGGCGTGCGGCTGACGCCCATCTCGGTGGCGAGCGATTGCTCGTCCAGTCGCGTGCGCGTCGGAATTTCCCCCGTGGTCACTGCCTCCCGGATTTGCCGGTAGACATGCTCATTCAGGGTGGAGTGTTCCAGCTTCGCCACGTCACCATCCTCGTGAATGTTGAGAAGACGCATCAGCGCGGCACAGTGTAGGGCGTATGCGCTGTTCTAAACCTCGGCGTCGAAACCACCTAACCCCCGGCCCCTTCCCTAAAGGGAAAGGGAGTGAGATGGGGCAAGATTACGATATTCCCCCGGCACCCCGACATTGCA
>JAABUQ010005303.1_pt1 | contig 20738 bp, 22 predicted proteins | sample 5560001 | NCBI WGS metagenome assembly JAABUQ01 (sample SAMN10711888, study PRJNA513371) | rock metagenome | isolation source: Antarctica rocks | place: Antarctica: Victoria Land, Finger Mt nord | collected 2015-12-18
GCCGGGTTATGTCTCCTCGACCAGATTCGCCGCCCCGCCATCAAGCCCTTCCCCAGAGGTATTGAGACAGCTTCTAAGGCATTCCATTGGGCACTCTGCGCAATTCTGGCTTCCGGCAGTCGTCGCCGATACCTCACAGGAGGTTGTCCGGGATCTCGTAGAACTTTGGGTGGCGGTCTTCCCGCCCTGTCCGCTCGCGTTGCGAGCGTGACAGGCGCCAACCAAGTCTGAGAGGACAGGAGGAACCGCCATGCAGAAGGTACCCGCGTCGAAGGTCGTCACGGCCATCGAAGCGACGGGGAGTCCGCTGCCACCGAAGATCCAGGAGGCGCTCGGTGAGCTTGTTGGGGCAGCCCGGGAGGGCCTGCTCGCGCTGAGCGTCGGTGTCGGTCTGGGGGTGGTGCATGAGCTGATGGAGCTCGAGATCGACGAGGTCGTCGGCCCGAAAAGCAAGCGCAACCCGGATCGGGTCGCCAAGCGTCACGGTCACGAGGACGGGTCGATGACGTTGGGCGGGCGGCGCGTGCCGGTGCGGCGCCCCAGGGTGCGCACGGCCGACGACGAGCACGAGCTGCCGGTGGAGACCTATGAGTACTTTGCCGACCGTGACCCGCTGACGCGGGCAGTGATGGACCGGATGCTCGCGGGCGTCTCGACGCGCAAGTTCGCGCGGGTCGGCGAGCCCGTCGGCAGCGAGGTCGAGCAGTCGTCGGGCGCGACGTCAAAGACGTCGGTGTCGGAGATGTTCGTCGAGCGCACCGCCACCGCGTTGGGCGAGCTGATGGGCCGTCGGCTGGATGACGTCAGGTTGGCGGTGATGATGCTCGACGGCCTGGAGATCGCCGAGCGCACCCACGTCGTCGCGCTCGGGATCAGCACCGAGGGCGTCAAGATCCCGCTCGGGCTCTGGGAAGGCAGCACCGAGAACGCCACCCTGGCCCGGATGCTGCTGGCCGACCTCGTTGACCGCGGCCTGGATGCCGGGCAGGCGATCCTGTTTGTCATCGACGGCGCCAAGGCGCTGCGCCGCGCGATCAACGACGTCTTCGGCGAGCACGCGCTGGTGCATCGTTGTCACCGCCACAAGGAGAGGAACGTCACCGACCTGCTGCCCGACCGCGACCGCGACCAGGTCCGTGGCCGGATGCGCGCGGCTTGGTCGCTGACCGACGCCGAGCTCGCCACCCAACGGCTCGAGTTGCTCGCCGCCGAGCTCGACCGGACGTGGCCGGACGCCGCCGCCTCGCTGCGCGAAGGCATGGCCGAGACGCTGACGCTGATGCGGCTCGCGATCACCGGCAAGCTCGCCACGACGCTGTGCTCGACGAACCCGTGCGAGAGCATGATCGAGATCGTCCGCTACACCCAGCCCAACGTGAAGCGCTGGCAGCACGGCGACATGCGCAAGCGCTGGACGGCCGCCGGCATGCTCGTCGCCGAGCAGCAGTTCCGGCGCATCATCGGCTACCGCGACCTCGCCACGCTCCTCATCGCCGTCGAGCGCCACGCCATCCGCGCTGCCCCGACGAACCTCGACCCTCAGGAGATCGCCGAGCCCGTTACCGTCTGATCGTCAACCCCGGGATCGCCACCAAAGTTCCACGACGATCCGGACATCCTCCCTCACAGTGCCACGAAAAGGTGCTTTTGGTGGAAGCCTCAGCCAGTCCGGAGTACTGACCGATTGCCGTCGGTCGCGGGCGATTCTCGGGCCCATTGGGCACCAGGATGGGCCGGGCGCCCGATGGGCACCTGTACGCACCGCGAGGCGCGGCAATCTCGCTCTCGGCGGAGCATGGTTGTCCCCGCGGCAGCGTTCTGACGGAAAGGGCAGGGTGTCGTCGACCCGCTCGAGAATGGCCCTTGACGTCCAAACGTCAGCCCGCCCTGGTCCCTCCGATGACGACGTCTTCCTCACGCGGCAGACGATGCCCCCGGCGCCACCGGTAGGTTCCGTCCGCATGAGGTACTACACGTTTATCGACCTCTTCGCTGGCTGCGGCGCGATGACCCGCGGATTCGTAGACAGCCGACGATTCCGTCCTATCTCCGCTGTCGAGTCCGATCCGGATGCGACTGACACGTATGCAACGAACTTCGGCGACCAGCATCTTGAAGCCAGACCGATCCAGGACGTACGGAGCTTTCCGTTGGCAGATGTCGTGATCGGCGGCCCTCCCTGCCAAGGATTCTCGACTCTCAATCGTGGTCGCGCGAGCACCGAAAGTCGGGGACGCTGGCGGGATTATCTCCGGGCGCTCAAGGCGAGTCAGCCCTCCGTGTTTGTGATGGAGAACGTGCCGCAAATGCTAAAGAGCCCTGAGTACGCCGCATTTAAACGGGCTGCCGAGCGACGCGGGTACGCGGTCGACGACTGTGTGCTTAACGTCGCCGACTACGGTGTCCCGCAGCGACGTCGTCGCGCAATTGTGATCGGCAGCGCAGTGGGAGACGCGCGGTGGCCGGATGCGACCCACCAAGACCCAGGTCTCGAAACCCCAGGCTTGCGGCCTTGGGTGTCGTTCGGCCAGGCCGTCAAGGGGTTGCCGTTCGAACCCGATGGCGCGAACTGGCACCGACCCCGGGAGCCGTGGCCGGAGACGCTTCGGCGTTACGCCGCCGTGCCGCACGATGGGGGGAACCGTTTCCAGATGCAGGAGGCACTCGAGCGTGATGGGCTTGGCCATCTAGTCCCGCCCTGTTGGCGCAAGCACCGTAACGGCTCGCACGATGTATTCGGTCGCTTGTGGTGGAATGCACCGGCGACGACGATCAGGACCGAGTTCTTCAAGCCCGAGAAGGGACGCTACCTTCACCCGTTCGCAGACCGCGCGATTACGGTGCGGGAGGCGGCGCGCCTGATGAGCTTTCCGGACGACTTCGTACTTCCCGAGTACCAGTCGATGACGGCTATCGGTCGGCAGATTGGTAACGCCGTACCGCCGTTGCTCGCGCATCGAATCGCGGAGGCTCTTGCGAAGTCGCTCGATGCGCACTTGCGGGCCGCGCGCCGGCTCCGTGTAGCTGCCTGACTCAGACTGGCGCACATGGCATTATCGGCGGGTGCCTACGGCCGTGCCAACGAGCCCGCATGCCACTGCCACGATGCGCGCGAATCGCGGACGCGACACGGGTCCCGAGGTCGCTCTTCGAGCAGCCCTGCACCGACGGGGCCTGCGCTTTCGCAAGGACATGCGCATCGATCTGCCAAACGGCCGCGTTCGGCCGGACATTGCCTTCCCGCGGCGGCGTTTGGCCGTCTTCCTTGACGGCTGCTACTGGCACGGGTGCTCGGACCATCGTTCAATCCCGGCAAGTAACACGGAGTTCTGGAAGGCCAAGATCGAGGGAACTCGCCAGCGGGACGCCGCACAGACCGGGTGGCTCGAGGTTGCAGGCTGGACGGTGCTCCGTATTTGGGAGCACGAATCGGTCGACGAGGCCGCCGGTCGCGTACTTGAAGCCTTGTCCGCCCTTGGCTGTAGCCCGATCCGATGACGCGGTTAGGTCAACAGAGCGAGAGCTCAAACGCCGAGCCCGGACTGATGCGAGACATCCCCACCACGGGCTCGATCCAGTTGCCCCCGGATCCGCGGTCGTTGGAGGCGCTGGGACGGCACCATTCCCTTGAGGCGGCCCTCGCGGAACTCGTCGACAACTCGCTTGATGCGCGGGCAGACCACGTCTTAATCCGCTTTGTGCGTGACGGTGATCGGCTCATTCGATTGCTGATTGCAGATGACGGCCGCGGGATGGCTGAGGATGGAATTGACGTCGCGAGACGGTCGGCGGCTCGCGTGACTACCGCGACGTCGAGATTGGTCGCTTTGGACTTGGGCTCAAAGCAGCGTCGTTCAGTCAGGCTCGAAGCGTTACCGTTGTGACGCGTGCCGCGGGGGCCCCTGCAGTCGGACGCAGATGGGAGATCGAACAGGCAAAGAAGGATTTCCGCTGTGAGATCGTTGATGGAAGCTTCGCCGCCGCACAGATGCGACAAGACTGGGGGTTTCCGAGGTCCAAGACCGGCACGGTTGTCCGCTGGGACGGGGTCAAGCATTTTCCTCATTTTGGAGACGTCGACGCTGTCGAGCGGTTTCTGCAGGCCGCGTTCAGGAGCAACCGGGTCCACCTCGGTCTGATCTTTCATCGGCTCCTCGAACGCCAAGACGTCAGGATTCTGCTCGATGTCGAAGACGTCACGCACGGCGTTCTGATTCGGGCCGAGGCTCTGGCTCTAAACCCGTTCGGCTACCCACGCAGTGGTGCAGCAGGATGGCCAAAGAAGCTCCGCGCCGATAAGGCCAAGAAGAAGCTCTCCTTGGTCTGTCACATCTGGCCCGGTCGGTCGAGCCTCGACGAGTTCAAGCTTGACGGAAACTTGATCGAACGTCAGGGCCTATACGTCTATTTCAACGATCGGCTGGTACAGCGAGGCGGCTGGAATGGTCTCGTCCACGCAGACAAGCAGCTGAATCTCGCCCGGGTCGAGGTCAGTGTCGGCGGGGACATCGACCGAGTACTGGCTATCAACCCGGAGAAGCAGGGGATCGAGGTCGGCCCCGAGTTCGCGTCGATACTACGTGCAGCGCGAGCCAAGGACAGGACAACCTTCGATGACTACATCGAACAAGCACGCGGCGCCTTCAAAGACGCAAACCGGCGGAAGCGAGTTCGCGGTCCCATGCTTCCAGCCGGGGCCGGCTTTGCGCCGAAGGTGCGTCGAGCATTCCGAGCGGAGTTCCCGGAACGAGATGACGAGTCCGTTGACGTGCGTTGGACACGTCTACCTGATGATGAATTCTTTGCGCTGGATCGGGACGAGTGCACCCTGTGGCTAAATAGGGGAACAATATACTTGACTCACCTGGACTGACGTAGTAGGCTCACCTTATGAGCTTGAGCAAGGGGCAGCCGGCAAACCTTCTGGAAGCGATCCGGTACTTCTCGGACCTCGATGTTTGCACCGAGTTCGTCGCCAAGCTGCGCTGGCCGAGCGGCCCCTTCTGCCCGCGCTGCGGCGTGATGGAGCACTCCTACCTGAGCACCCGCCGCGTGTGGAAGTGCAAGGGCTGCAAGAAGCAGTACTCGGTCAAGGTGGGCACGATCTTTGAGGATTCCGCGCTGGGGCTCGACAAGTGGCTGCCAGCGATCTGGCTGACCGCCAACTCCAAGAACGGGATTAGCTCCCACGAACTCGCACGCGCACTCGGTACCACTCAGAAGTCAGCATGGTTCATGCTTCACCGCATCCGCTTGGCCATGCAGACCGGCAGCTTTGACAAGCTCGACGGGGCCGTGGAAGTCGATGAGACGTTCATCGGTGGGAAGGCCCGCAACATGCACAAGGACGTTCGCAAGCGCAAGATCACCGGGACCGGCGGCAAGGACAAGACGGTGGTCGTCGGCGTCCGCCAGCGCGACGGGGAGATGCGCGCGAGCGTCGTGGCCGACCGCAAGCGGGCAACCCTGCACGCGCATGTTGCCAAGAACGTCGAGCCCGGCGCAGCCGTCTACACCGATGCGCTGGAGTCCTACTCGGGGCTATCGCGCGACTTCACGCATGAGACGGTCGACCACGCCGAGCTTTACGTTGAAGGCCAGGTGCACACCAACGGCGTCGAGAACTTCTGGAGTCTGCTCAAGCGCGGCCTGCACGGCACCTACGTCAGCGTCGAGCCTTACCACCTGTTCCGCTACCTCGACGAGCGCGTGTTCACCTACAACCTGCGCGACCTAACCGACTTCGGCCGCTTCGCCGCCGTCCTCGGAATGGCCAGCGACCGGCGGCTCACCTACGCCGAACTGACCGGCAGGGCCTAAGCCGGCGTGCGCCGCTCGTCTACTTCACCTTTCGAAACCCGGACAAGCCTGCTCGTCAACTCGCTGAACCGATCGAACTCGGGCGCGCCATGTCCCGCTGCCTGATCGCGCCAAAAATCCTCGGTCGTATAGCCTCGCTTTGGGTTACCCGTGACCTGCGTCCGGGGGACCTGGATTGTCTGCCCCGCGCTTGGCGGCACTTCCTTTTTTTCTGAGGACTTCATAGAAATGCTCCTCCGTTTTTCCGCTTTGCTTCAGTAGGGCCTTAAAAAAGGTGCGATCACCGATCTCATCGTTTCCCTGCGAGGCGCGCGTTTGCCGAGTGAGGTGACCTTGAGAGTCATACTGAACCCACGTCTCGTGTTTCGCCGATCTGGCGAGCACGAACCCGTTGCGGCCGATGACCTTTCGGTACTCATTCCAGCGGGGAGGCATCCAGGCTCACCGACGCGAACCACGAGTCTCGCGGAACGTCCAACAGAGACACGAAGGCACCGTGATGTGCGACAGAAACCGCCAGCTGGGGTCGGTCGTCTCGCAGGAACTCCAAGTACTGCTCGATGGAGTCTCGGAGATCATCCAAGGCGGCCTCGCGGGAAAGCCCGTAACCGACAGCCGCCAGAACCGCCGCGCGAGCTACCCAACCGCGCTCGCTGCGCCGCAACACCGCCGAAAGCCGAACTGGCTCAATGACGGCCGGATACGACCCTGGAGACTGCTCGACCGCGGCATAGCGCAAGCGGAAACCATCTGCGAGAGGGACGACCTCCAGGCCACCCTCGTGGGCACCCCGGACTCCTCCGGCGACAAGGAGATCAAGAGCCATTTGGTTCCTCCTCGGCAGTGGACGGTGGGGTAGGGGGTCCCGACTCCATCTGTCGCTGGATTGCTTCGTGCGTGGACAGATGGCTGCTCAGAACCTGCATCAGGGGCATGAGAAAGGACGGCGCCAGCTTGAGCCGGGCAACCACGACGGGTGACGGCTGGGGCACCCCAGGCACTACCTGGATGAAGTCCAGCGTGACGTCGTGCGGAGTTTGGCTTGAGACCGCGGCAAAGTTTGCGTAGACACCCGTCATGTGCTCGGGCGGAACGATGATGTCTACATGTGGGGGTTCTTCGCTGGCCATCGCGGTGGGTTCCTGCTTTGAACACATCGCCAGCTGCCCAGTCGCGCTTGAGCGGCGGCCCTCGATCTGGCCATAGTAGCTCTTCCCGACGGGTGAGTCAAGTATATCGTTGCCCTAAATAGCCGTTATCGCAAGGAACTGCTGGGGGGACGTCGCGGCGACTTGAACGATCTCCCGCTGATCAAAGCGTTGATGTTCTTGCTGATGGAGAACATCTTCGCTGGCCAGAACATGGGACCGCGCGACAAGGACAACCTCGAAGCGTGGCAGGCGATCCTAGCGGCTGCTGCCAAGGCTGAGACATCGTGAACGTGGGGTCGAGTGGACGGCATCTGAGCCCAGCAGCGCTGTATGAGCACTGGCGTAGCGGTGTCCCCGTAGTAATTCCCCTAGCTGGCGAACCGGCATTGCGGCTGAGAGTCGACTCACCCAAAGGGCGGCTTACGCTCCGAGCGCCAATCGGTGTGAACGTCGCCCTGCCGCCAAACGAGTTGGTTCATGTCCGGCTCGATGTATCGGTCGAGGGCGATGAGCGTTTCGTCGAGATCTCAACGGTCGACGAGCGCTATCTCGTCGACGGCTACGCGATGCTGTCCTCGATAGCGGATCGCATTCAACTCGACGGTGTTGAGCCGCTATCAGCCTTGGTCGAGACGCTCGCAACATGGCGCTCCATTCTGGCGATGCGCGACCGGATGAGCGCACAAACCGAGGTCGGTCTTTTCGGCGAGCTGTTGGTCGTCGAGGCGATCCTCGCTGCGGATGCTCTCGATGTGTTTGCCTGGAGAGGTGGACTGGGCGAGGAGCATGACTTCGGGTTCGGTGATGCCGACGTGGAGGTGAAGACGACGACTGGCGAGAGGCGCCAGCACTGGATCCACGGCCTTCGCCAGATGGTCCCGACCGGTTCGACGCCTCTGTGGGTGCTTTCCGCCCAGATCACGCGCGGGGGCGCTGAGCAGGGTCGCACCCTGCCCGAGATAATCGCGGACGTGCTTTCGGTCGCTCCCACCGCCGAATCTCAGAGCCACGTCGAGCGGGTCGTTGAGGCAGCTGGATGGCGGCGGGAGCAGGCGGACCTGTTCGGTGACACATGGCGACCGCGCACCCCACCACTGGCGCTACGGGTCAATCAGTCGTTTCCGTGCCTCACTCCTGACTATCTGATCGCCGGCGGTGTGGATGTGGCAGCGATCCGTCAAGTGTCCTACGAGATCGATCTCACGGACCGGCCTAGGTCATCCGAGGTTCCACCGTCTCTCGCGGTCATTCTGCAACACATGGAGCCTGCTGGTGCCTGACTCTCCGGATGCCCTGTACGAGCTGTACGCGACGGCGTTTGACGCGATGAAGACCGTCGGCCCAACGAAACTTGGCGTTCGCCTGAGCTTTGAGGCCCAGCAGCGCAGTGTTGAGGATCTCGTCGAGCCGGCAGTACTGATCGCCCACATCGACGCTGCGCCGATCGGAGACCGGATCCTTAAGCGTTTGAGGTTGACCTTGGCCCGCTGGGACGCGGACACTCTCGGTGGCTGGGCGGCAGGGACGGCGCCGCGCACGCTGGAGCGGCGAGCGCAGATTTATGACCAGCTCCAGCTCGACGACGCGATGCGGGCGTGCTTCAACAAAGCGATGCCGGTTGCGACCGATGAGGCCGTGGTGGTGAGCCGCGATTTCGTGCCGTGGTACGGCCGCGTCATGGGCGACCGTCAACCGTTCTACTGGGATCACTATGCCGACTACTTGGCCAAGAAGAACTGGGACGAGGATGGGATCGCGGCACTTGATCTCAATACGACGCGCGTCATCGAGAGGCTCGCCGATCCCGAGCGAGACGACGCCTATCAAGCCAAGGGCCTCGTCGTCGGCTATGTCCAGAGCGGGAAGACCGCGAACTTCACCGGGGTCGTGGCGAAGGCGATCGACGCTGGTTACCGGCTGATCATCGTGCTGACCGGGCAGACGGACCTTCTGCGCGGACAGACCCAGCGCCGACTCGACAAGGAACTTGTCGGCGTCGAGAACCTACTGCGCGGGGTCGACGAGGGGGACGAGGAGGCGCTGCTCACCGTTGACTATCTCGACGATCCTGATTGGGCCGAGTTTGTCCGCCACGGAGCTGTTCCCGCCGAAGTCGGATTCTCGGACGTTTACCGCCTCACCACCCGCGCGGGCGACTACAAGAGTCTTAAGACCGGTATCTCGTCACTCGACTTCGAGCGCATCGATCCAGCGCTGCGCCTCAATGCCCGAATCAACCTCCACCGGGCTCCCGCACGACTGGTCGTCGTCAAGAAGAACAAGGCGGTTCTCACGAAATTCGTGAAGGATCTGAAGCGCATTACCGCCAAGCTGGCTGACATACCGGCGTTGATCATTGACGATGAATCGGATGAGGCTTCAATCAATACCTCGAACCCGGACAAGTGGGAAGCCGGGCGCACCGAGCGCACCGCCATCAACGGACTGATCTCCCGGCTGCTCGAGCTGCTGCCGCGGGGCCAATACGTCGGCTACACGGCGACGCCGTTCGCCAACGTCTTCGTCGATCCGAGCGACGCGGTGGACATATTTCCCCGCGACTTCATCCTGTCGCTCGATCGACCTCCCGGGTACATGGGCCCGCGTGATTTTCACGACCTCGACAGGCTGGCTGAGGACGAGCCCAAGACGCCCGCCACGTCGAACGAAAGCGCATTCGTGCGGTCCGTGTATGACGAAGACGCCGACGAGGCGCTGGCCGAAGCGCTTGACGTGTTCGTCCTAGGGGGAAGCATGAGAACGCGGCGGTCGCAACGGCCGAGCATCTGCATGGGGATCGCAGCTCGCTGCTAGAAGCCGCAGGCGCGTTCGATCGCTGGAAGCCGGATGCGCTCGTGGACACCTTTTGGGGTGGCGCAACGACCGAGAAGGCCCAGCAGCTGACCGAGTGTGCCGCGCGGACGGGCGCGCGCGTGGTCGCAGTGAGCTCGATGGACGTGTATCAGCACTGCGTTGACGCCGGGGTGGCGGATGGAAGCGGGATGGTGTCGTTGGCGGTCGATGCGGTGCCTCTGCGCGAGGATTCACGTCGTCGGGTCGGTCCGTATCCAGGTGGGGGCCCCCATCACGACAACGTTGCGATGGAGGACGCCATCCAGGCAGCGGGGTGTGACGCGGTCTTTCTGCGACCCGGGACGATCTACGGGCCCGTTGCGTGGACGCGGGAATGGACGTTGGTGTGCCAGATCGCGCTCGGGGATCGTCGTCTGCTGCTGGCCGACGGCGGGACGCAGCTGTTTCACCGCGTCGCCGTAGAGCGAGTGGGTAGGGCGATGTCGGCCGCGGTCGACCAGCAGCCTGACGGGGTGTGGGCGTGCAACGTGGTCGATCCCATCGACTGGGACTACTCCGGACTGGCCCGGCGCATCGGTGAGATCCTCGGCTGGGCGTGGAACCCGCAGAAAGTCGAGTTCGGGGCTACCGACCACCCATGGCAGGTCGGCCATCCGGTCCTCGGATCTGACCAGCGCTTACGCGACGTACTCGGGGTCAGTGCCGACCAGCCGGATCCCGACGACGCGTTGCGCGAAACCGTCCAGTGGCTCTGGGAGCACCGCAGCGAGGTCCTCAAAGCCGAGTCCCACTCGCCTTGACGACTCGAGCGGGCAGATCAGCACGGGCTCCGACACCACTGCACGAGATTTGCGGAAGGGAGCTCCTCCTGGTCCGCTCGTCACGCCTGAGCGCTTCTGCCCCGTCGCCTTTGGGTCACGGACAGGCAGCTTCGGCGTACGAGTCCAGCCGATCGGAACCGGCAGCCTCATCGCTGATGTCCGGCGCCTCGCGTGTTGGCGATCGTGGGTCGTTGCGGACGGGAGGACGCCGCAGGAGTCAGTCCAGCATTCTGCCCGGCCAGTCGCAGCTGGTAGTAGTCCTCGGTAGTCACCAGCGTGAAGCCGACAGAGGTATAGAGCCCAAGCGCGCGATCGTTATCGATCGCGACTTCGAGCTCGACGCTGCGTGCGCCTTCGTCTCGCACCTGGCGACACGCCCTGCCCCACACCCACACTCCGCCGGCCAGTGCTCGACCACCTCATCTACCGCCCAGCTGGGCAACAACTCCCGACCATGACCCTCATGACCCGGCTGCCCACCCCGCTGCTTGCCCGAACGGCCCTTGGGCCGCGCCGGCTTGGTCCTCTTGGCGGCCGGAGGATCACTGGACGGCGGACGCGAGGAATTGCGCGAGTTCTTGACCAGCTCCCGCTCCAGGCGCTCCACCCGCCCGGTCAACTGCTGAATCTGGCGATCCATCCGTAACAGGACCTCGACCACGACCTCCCGGCCAGCGTCGTAGATCGCCTCAGCCTCAGCCCGCTCCACACCCCCAAATTCGACGGACCCGTGTTATGTCCCCCAGACCAACTGAACGGTTACCCAATCACGAAAGTTCTGACTCATCCAGACATTCAAGTAAACGTGCCGGACAGACCCCCCTTTACGTGACAGCCTCTCGACAGAGCAGCGGCCCCGTAGCCGGTTAGCTCGACATCCAGCACCCTCTCAGCGATGCGGTTGCAGTGAGTAGTGACAGCCACGCGGTCGGTGTTCGGGGCTACTGCTGCGTCGCCGCTTACAGTCTTTTCGCCCTGTGGCGGCAGACGGCTCGTCCCAGCCGAATGCGGCCACTCGGTCTGCGCGTCGCTGAGTCGGGAGCGCCACGTTCGCCTCGCCGGGACCGAAACGCGCTTCCACCGTCCGCGATCACCTTGGTGGCGTCGGTGAGGCACCTGGCTCCGCACGGCGAGCGGTGCTCATGGGTGTCGGTTGGTGCTGGCAGATGGGGCCGCGCTGCAGGCGTTCAGTGAGGCGGTGGCTCGCTTGGTGGATGAGTCGGGTTCGGCGGAGTCTGGGCGGTGATCGCGCTTGCGAGCATCTGTACCCAGGTTTGTACGAGATGCTCGTCGTCGATTGTGACCGTCACACCAAGGACGTGGTCGAGGAGGCGTGAGGAGAACAGCGCTCCGAGTCCGATGGCGGCGATTGCGTTGGCGCGTTCGAGGGATAGCGGCGGGTCGGTCTGGTCGGTGAGCCATCCGGCAAATCCGGCGAACGTCGAGCCGACAAGTTGCTCGATGGCTTCGGTCAGGAGCTGGGGTCGATTGCGTGCTTCTGAGGCGAGGATACGCAGCAGCTCCGCCTCGTTGTCTAGCTCGGTTAGCACGTAGCGGGCGGTGAGGCTTAGCTCGGCGTGCAGGTCGTCGAGTGGCGTGAGGACGCCGCGGATGTCTCGCAGAGCTTCGAGTCTCGATAACTGGCGCTCGATGCCGGCTCGGAGCACCGCTTCCTTGCTGGAGAAGTGGTGGTAGAGACCGCCGGCGCCGGGGGTGAGACCAGCGGCAGCTTCGATCTGGACGATCGTCGTGGCTTTGTAGCCCTGGCCACCGAACAGGCGCATCGCCTCATCGACGATCCGATCGCGGGTCGTGGCAGGCATCAGGCTCCTAAGTGTACACTTAGTTCACTCAGCAGTCCGCGAAAGGAGCTGGAACGTGGCGAAGCCCAGTGAGCAGCCGGCATCGGAGGCTTTCGGTGAGAACGAGATCGCCCGCGCGCGTCTTCGGCGTGCCGCGCCGGTAGCTGGCCTGGTGACTCGCACGGCCGGCGAGGCCGTCATTGCAGCCCTGCGCAAGCGGGCGACGGGAGTCGAGGACCCGGAGCGCCACATTCGCGCGGCCGAGCGCTACGCGGAGCTGTTGGGCCGCTCGAAGGGCGCGTTGATGAAGGCTGGGCAGGCGATTTCGTTCGTGTCGATGGGCCCGGCCGTCTCCCCCGAGCTGCAGTCGGCTTACCAAGCGGCGATGGCGCGATTGCGCGCCGATGCCCCGCCGATGGCACCGGAGCTCGCCCGGGCAACGCTCGAGGTCGAGCTCGGACGTCCGGCTGAGGAGGTGTTCGCGGAGTTTGCACCAGAACCGCTCGCCGCTGCGTCGATCGGACAGGTGCATGCGGCGCGTCTCCATGACGGTCGTCGGGTGGCGGTGAAGATCCAGTACCCGGGAGTCGCGAGCGCGATCGCCGCTGATTTGCAGAACTCAGAGCTGTTGGCTACGTTCCTCGGCCTGTTGGTTGGCATCTCGCCGCGCCGGATGCGGCTGGACCTACGCGCCGTGGCTCGCGAGATCGGGGGGCAGATCAGGGATGAGCTCGATTACCGTCGCGAGGCGGCCAACCAGACCGAGTTCGCATCCCTGTACCGCGACCACCCGTTCATTCGCGTGCCTGAGGTGATCGATGAGTGGAGCACCGGTCGGGTGCTGGTCCAGGAACTCGTAAATGGCCGGCGCTTCGAGGATGCGCTCGGCGCGCCGCAGGAGCTGCGTGACCGCTGGGCCGAGGTGATCCATCGCTTTGCGTATGGCTCGCTTGACCACTTCCGGATTTTCAACGCCGATCCGCAGCCCGCCAACTACCTCTTCCACGATGATGGCACCGTTAGCTTCCTGGACTTCGGTTGCGTGGTGCGGCTCAGCCCGCGTACCGCGGGGCAGGTCATCAGGCTGATGGGCTCGGTCCTCCGCGAGGACATCCCGGGGCTGTGGGAGGCGGCGCTGGACGCCGGCATGTGGCGGCCAGATGATCCAGTGAGCCCGGAGGAGGCCTTCGCCTATTGGCGGGAGCCGAACGAACTCTACCTTGCCAGGCAGCCATTCACCCTCACCCCGGAGTACATGCCAGCGGTGGTGGAGCGCCGCCACTCCCCGACCGGCCCGTCCGGCAACGCGATGCGCCACCTCAACTCGCCGCCGGACTTCGCGACGATGGGCCGGATGGACCTCGGGATCCTGTCGCTGCTAGCGGAGCTGCGTGCCACCGGCTACTGGCGGGCGGCGGCGGACGAGTTCTTCGCGCAGGCGCCGCCGCTCAGCGAGCTGGGTCGACTGGAGGAGCCGTGGCTCGCCGAGCATCCGACGGCGATCAAGCATGCCTGACTGGTCCGCCTGGCCCTTTCCGAGCGAGGACCCATACCCCGCTTACCGTGAGGCCCGCGAGGCCGGGCCCGTGCAGTGGCACGAGCACCTCGCCGCGCACCTGATCCTGGCCCACGCTCCCGCCGAACAGATCCTGGGCGACCCGCACGACTGGAGCTCTGACCCGCGCAACAGCCCCGAGCTGCTCGCCGCGCTCGGGGGTGAGGGCCCAGCGGCTGAGCTGTGGGGCCGCTCCTTGCTGCTCAGCGATCCGCCAACCCACACACGACTGCGCCGAGCTGTCAACCGCTTCTTCACCCCACGCGCGATGCGAGCAATTGCCGAGCGCGTCGAGGCGATCGTCGCGGCGGCGCTCGAGCCGTTAAAGGACCGCGAGCCCGTGGAGCTGATGGGCGAGATCGCCTACCCAATCCCACTCGCGGTGATCGCCGAGCTCTTCGATGTCGGCGTTGAGGGCGCCGAGCTCCTGCGCTCAGAAACCCCGGCCCTGGCGCGGATCCTCGAGCTCGATCCCTCGCCGGCGGTGCTCGAGGCCGCGGGCACCGCAGCGATAACACTGATGCTGTTCCTCACCCCGCTGCTCAGCGAGCGTCGCCACGATCCGCACGATGATCTGCTTAGCGCCCTAATCCACGCCCCCGACGGCGATCCCCTCCAAGTCGAGGAGATCATGTCGCTCTGCCTGCTGCTACTCGCCGCAGGTCACGAGACGACAGCGAACCTGATCGGCAACGGCACACTGGCGCTACTCCAACACCCCGACCAGCTCAACTGGTTGCGAGCGGACCCCGCTCTCGCCAAGCCAGCCGTTGACGAGCTGCTGCGCTACGACAGCCCCGCGCAGGTGGCCGTCCGCAGCGCCCGCCACGACCTCACCCTCGGAGACTTTCAGATTCGACGGGGCCAACAGACTCTCGTGATACTCGGCGCCGCAAACCACGATCCCGCGCGCCACAAAGACCCAGACCGCCTCGACCTAAGCCGCACCAACCCCGCTCACCTGGCGTTCGGCCACGGCCCTCACTTCTGCGTCGGAGCCGGCCTCGCCCGTCTGGAAGGCGCAGCCACGTTCGCGGCGCTGGCTCGCAGCCCCCGCCAACTCGAGCATGAACAATGGCACGCTCAGCGAGACAGCGCACGGATGCTGCGCCGGCTAAAGACGCTGCACGTGGGCGTCGGCTAACGCTTCGGCCACCTGCTCCCACCGCCGTGCCGCTACGCGAGCACCGCTCTCGTCAGCCCCGTAGGCTCCGGGCGGCAGCTCGCCGATGTCCGCTTTGCGCGGAAGGGCCTGGAACGGCATCGCCGCCGACGACCACGACGTCCGGATCGGCCGTTCGCGGATCGGCGAGCACAGCGTCGAGTGCGTCGATGTTGCCGTGGATGTCGTAAAGGGCAAGGACGTTCACGGCTCGCCATGCTAGTGCAACCAGCCGGTTGCGACTGCTCCCCATGACGCCGCGACATAGCGATCCGGCTGCAGCTGCCACGGCGCGCGCTGGCGCTTCCAGCCCCGAAGACGCGGCCACGGTCACGACGCCTGCTCCGCTGTGCAGCGGACCGCACGGCCATCCGGCTCCTCCAGCGGCCGTCGGACCTGAAGCAGAAGCGAGCGGCGCGGACCGCCCCAGCGGCAATGCTGCAGCCAGAGGTCGCGGGTCGCAGACTGCTCCTGCTCGTCCGATCCAGGCGTCTGCGGCTTACTCGCCAAGTCGCTTGCCCCCTCGTTCGGAGCAGGCGTCACGTAGGCTGGCGTGAGCGCCGGCCAGCCGAAACCGCGGCGGCATCTGTCGGGCTCTGCACGAGCGGGGCTCCTTACGGGGGAGTCTGCATCCCCACGCCGGAGAACGCCGGCATGATCTCGCGTGCGAAACGGTGCAACTGCTGTTTGCCGCCGCCGATCGTTAGCAGGACATACTCGGCGCCAGCGTCATTCAACGCTGTGAGCTTGGCGCAGAGTTCGTCGGGCGTCCCATAGAGCGCATGCTCCTCGGTAGCACCGGCCTTGTCCGCATACGCGAGGACATGCGAGCCTGCCTGGCTGTCCGGCGAGCGCGAAACGTCCACCGTGCGCTGGGTGAACCGGGCTAGGCGTGCCAATGCGGCGTCGGCCTCTGGGCGATCCTTCGCGACGTACAGCTGGCGCGCCACAGCCACCTGCATGGGATCGAACGGCAGCCCGCGCGCTGCGCGCTCGGCGCGGTAGAGCGCGATGCGCTCTTCGATCTGCTCGGCGGATGCGTACTGGTCGAGAATTAGATTGAAGCCGCGTGCGGCCGCGCGTCGGATGGATGGCGCGCTGCCGGCCGCCACCCACAGGGGCGGGTGCGGTTGCTGGGTCGGCGGCGGCTCGACAACGATGTCCTCAAAGCGCCAGAAGTGGCCGCGGTAGGAGAAACGCGAACGCGTGAGCCAGGATCGCGTGATGACCTCGGTCGCCTCTTCGAAGCGCGCGTCCGCCTCATCGCGCGGAATCTGAAAGCCGGTGAACTCGCTGTGTCGGTAGCCCTTACCGACACCGAGATCGAGCCGTCCGCCGGACACGAGATCGAGCGTCGCCGCCTCCTCCGCCAGCAGCACAGGATTGTGCCAGGGCAGCACGATCACCGCCGAGCCAAGCCGCAACCGCGTGGTGCGCATGGCAAGGCAAGTGAGCAGCATCAGCGTGGCGGAGACCTGATTCCAGCCTGTGAAGTGATGCTCAACCAGGAAACTCGAATGGAAGCCGAGCGCCTCGGCTTCAACGTTGAAATCCAGATAGTCGCGGAACCCCTGGCCTGTCTCAGGGGGAAGACCACTGCTGTCGGCTTGCGCCGAGCAGAAGAGACCAAAGCGCACGGTCCCTAGCTCGCATCCGACAACGGTGCTGTCGCACAGACGACTGCGGCCTCACGTCCGAGTACCGATCCGGCACAGGTTCGCTGCCCCATGCGAGCGGCTTGTCGGCCCCGCCGAGCCGCGTCATGACAGACCCATGGCCCCTTGCCCGTGTGGCCTCGGCGTTCTCGGACAGCCCGGCTACACGGCTCGATGACTGGGCGCGCCAGCCAACTTGATCGGTGGGAGAAGCCTGCAAGTGTCGGTGTGGGCAACACCCCAGCCAGAGTACCTGAGGTCCCACTGGCGGTCGAGCGAGCACGCCCGCTCGCCCTTGGAGACGCCAGCGTGACGCTCGGCGTGCCCTGCAGGCACGAGGGCGACAACCAGTAGTCGACGGCGCGCGCCCGAACGTGGCTCCTTCGCCGCTTAAGCGGCCACGGCCGACCCCGCGCAGAATTAGCTTGACGGCCGCGCCCGAGCTAGCACCCGAAGAGGTTCCGCGGAGCCGCCGCGTGCGTGCGCTTCGCCACGCCAGCGATCGTCCGGGCCGGGCCCGCCTTCTTGTCTGGACGTGCCTCTCCGCGCAGACGCCGCCGGCCCCCTATGCGCGGAAACCTCGCCTCGATCGCGTCCGAATTTGTGCTCGAAAAGTGTTCCCGCGTCGTCGCCTAGCCACATGACTTGACATCACGTTCTACTACGGTGTAGCGTGATGGGCATGACAACGACTGGCGTGGGGATCGGGTGATGAGCGACAGACGTGGGGTGGGTCGTGCGAGCCGTGGGGTGATGCGCGAGATCGAGCAGCGCCTGGGTGAGCTTGATTCGCGGCTGGCGCAGTACGACGAGCTGGCGGCTGAGCGTGATCGTTTGCGTCGGGCGCGTGCGACGCTGCTGGGCGCGGGGAGCACTGGTGCTGATCGTACGCGGCGGATTTCCCAGGATGAGATCGCCGCCTACCTCGCCGATCATCCGGGCTCGAAGGCCAGTGACATCGCTCGCGAGCTTGGGGTGGTGCTCCAGACGGTCTCTTCGCACCTGTATCGGGGGCGCGCGACGCGCTTTGAGAACCGCCGCGACGGGTGGCATCTGCGCGAGCGACCGGGCCGGTAGGGATGCTTGCCGCGCCGCCCAGGAGCTTCTCTGGCGGTGTGGTGGCGCGCCGCCCGCATCTTCATGGGGCGCCTCTCGGCGCTGGAGATCTTCAGCTGCTGGTGTGGATCTCTGAGCAGTACGCCATGCGCGTCGATCAGATCGCCGTGCTACGCGGGTGCGGGGAGCGCGCCGCTCAGTACACGCTCGCGCGCCTGCGCGCCGCGGGCTTGGTGGAGCTGTGGCGGCCGCTGACCGGTCAGGCGAGCTGGGTGCTGTTGACGGCGGCGGGGCAGCGTTTGGCGGGTACGGGCTATCGCTGCTGGGTTCCGCGGTTGGGTTTGCTTGCGCATGTGGCGGCGGTGTGCGATGTTCGCCTGCAGGTGCAGCGTCGGTCTCCTGGTTCGGTGTGGGTGTGTGAGCGCCAGCTCGCGCGCGAGCGCCAGCATCCGGGTGAGCACGTCGCCGACGGGGTGGTGCTCAGCAGCGGTCGTGAGGATGCGGTGGAGGTCGAGCTGACCGTCAAGTCGGCCGGGCGCATCGAGCAGATCATCGACGGGCTCTCTGGGCGCTACACGTCGGTGGTGTACTTCGCTGCGCCGCAGGTACGCCGTCGTCTGGAGCAGCTCGGGGGCATTGAGCGCTGGCCGCTGCTTCAGATCCGCGACGTCCCCCAAGGGCCCCAGTGACCGCTATCGCCGCCCCGTCCGGTCGCGGGATGCTGGGGCGCCGCCGCCGCCCCGAGCCGCGCGAGGCTCCGCCGCGGGGAGCGTGGGCCAGTGCGGGTGGGGAGAGCGGCGTGGTGCTCGGGCGGCTGCTCGCCGGAGACCGCGCGCTACCGGTCGCCGGTGGCGTGGCGGTCCTCTCACCAGAGCGCGCGTGTCGCCATGTGGTGCTGCTCGGCGCGAGCGGGTCGGGTAAGACCGAGACCGCGCTTGCGATTGCCTACGCGTTGGCTCGTTACACCCCCGCGCAGGTGTTCTACCTCGACGGCAAGGGCGACCGCCAGACCGCCCGGCGCTTTGCCGGGCTCATGCGCCTGGCCGGCCGGGAGTGCCGGGTGTTTCCCCATGAGCGCTTTGACGGGTGGCGCGGTGACCGGGTGGCGGTGCAAAACCGTTTGATGGAGATCGTTGACTACGCCACTGAGGGCCCCGCCGCTTATTACCGCGACATCGCCAAGACGACGCTGTCCCTGGCCTGCCACGCAGGCGACGGGCCGCCGCGCAGCTCAGGCGATCTACTGGGCCGCCTGGATCGCGGTTTTCTCTCGCGTGAGCACGGCGGCGCCGCGGCGTGTCTGACCGTCGATCAGGTACGCCAGGTGCGGATGCGCTATCAGGCGTTCTTCGCGGGCACCGGGGACCTGCTTGACGGCAGCTGGAGCTGGGCGGACACCCCGACGGGGTACCTGCTGCTGGACTCCCTCGCGCTCCGAGAGGAAGCATCGAGTCTGGCGCGAGTGCTCTTTGAAGACTTCGCGCAGTACTTCACCCAACGCAAACCCCAGGGTCAGCGATGCTTTCTCATCGTCGATGAGTTCTCGGCGCTCGCGCAGACCGGGCAGATGGCCTCCCGCGTCGAGCAGGCCCGCGGCTATCAGACGGGGTTGATCCTCGCGCCGCAGACCACCGCGGGGATGGGCGGCCCCGAGCAGGCCGCCCGGATCCTCGGGAGCGCCGAGACGATCATCTGCCACCGCACCAGTACCCCCGAGGACATCGTCGCTCTGGCCGGGACCAGGCTCACCGCGGAGCGCTCGCTGGCCTACAGCCCAGACGGTCCGACCGGTGATGGATCGATCCGTGTGCAGCATCAGTACCGCGTGGATCCCAACGACGTGCGGCGCCCGCCCACCGGCCAGGCGTGGGTGATCGCGCGCGGGCAAGCGATGAAGCTCGCCATCTGCCCCGCCCCCCAGGTCAGCGACCAGCTGCCCGACCACGACCACGACCAGGACGCGCAGACCGCCACATCAACACGACCGACAGGGACGGTAGCCGTCCCCGCCCAGGAGGTTCCGTTCTGATGGACCACGCCACCCCCAGCCACCACCACGCTGGCGAGAACTACCAGGAGCCCCAGCAAGCCCCGTTCGTGGCTTTGCCTGAGAGGGCGGGGCGGTTGGCGCCGCGGCGGCTGACGTGGACGAGCCTGTACGTACTGACCTTCGCGGTCCTGATGATCTGCGGCTTCATCCGCGGTGTCGCCGCCTACATCGTGATCTGGATCGCTTTCAAGATCCTCGGGCAGCCCACCGACCTGGCCAACCCCCTCTCGCTGATCGTGGCCTACGGCCCGATGCTCTACTCGCTGGCGATCCTGTTCTGGCCCAAACTCTACGGCGGCTACTGGCAGCGAGCCGTCGGTGGACGCCGCGCCTCAGACCGCGAACAACAACTGATCGACCAGGCCCTGGAGGTACTGCTCAACCATCAGCCTGACCTGCCTCCACCCAAGCACATCTTCATCCGCGATGACCCGACCATCAACGCTGCGGTGTGCGCTGATCGCATCGAGCTGAACACCGGTGCGCTCTTTGATCAGGACCTCCCGGCGACGCTCGCGCATGAGCTCGGGCACCTAAACAGCGAAGACGGTCGCCTCACCGCCGCCACCTACGCCCTCGCGCTGTTTCCCCACCTCGCCCGCGACTCGCGCCTGACCGCCAAGGGCCTGTTCATCTCGGTCATCACCGGGGAGGCCGGGCTGTGGCTGTTCAAGCGGCCCTGGGCCGCTTACTACCGCCAGCGCGAATACCACGCCGATGAGTACGCCGCCCGCCTCGGACAAGGCCCCCAACTCGCGTGGGCCCTAGAGAACAGCGCGCTGCTGCACGACCGCCCCGTCCCCTTCGCCTGGATGAGCCAGAACTCCCACCCCCCCACCGAGCTACGCATCG
>JAABUQ010005305.1_pt1 | contig 20733 bp, 21 predicted proteins | sample 5560001 | NCBI WGS metagenome assembly JAABUQ01 (sample SAMN10711888, study PRJNA513371) | rock metagenome | isolation source: Antarctica rocks | place: Antarctica: Victoria Land, Finger Mt nord | collected 2015-12-18
GCAACCCAGGCCATCGTCGTCACGTTCCCGCTTCGGCTTTGATTCCGGCCCGCAGGCGGTCACGCTGGGCACACCAGTCGTGGCCGCTGCGAACGACCGAGGCTGGTGGAGCTGCTTTAGGCGGCCTGTTGGGTCTTCAATTCGCGATTCACCTGGTCGATGGCGAGTTGGAAAGCGCCTTTGAGGGTGTCAAACGGCAGGCGCATGTGACCGGGCAGCGGTGCTTCGACCGTTTGGCGGATATCGTTGTCGATTTCGGTGTGATCGGCCTTCGAATTTACGAGACGGAGCCGGGCTTCGTGCATTTCCCCCTTGCGTAGCTCGTCGGTCTCGCGTTGTTTCTGCGATTCAAAGCCAATCTCCTGTTTGCGCTTTTCGTTTCTTAGCTTTCGGAGCTCGTCGGCGCATTTGCCGAAGGCGCGATCTTGCGTGGTTTGGTAGCGCATGTAGAGCGCGAGCTTCCCGTCGGCTTCCTGCATGGCGAGATCGGGGTTGAAGCACTGGTCCTGGAGGGTGAGGGCGCGCTGCGCGAGCCAGAAGTGCCGCGCCATTCTTTCGACGAGCGCGGTTTCGTAGGGATTGGCGGGCCGGTGCTCGGCGGCGAAGTTGGTGAGCAGGGTGGTGAACTCTTCCTGGTTTTCCCAATCGAGCACTTTGAACTGGCCGGTGAACCCGTGGCGGAAGTTGTTTTGCGAGATAGCGGTTTTTCCCGCTTCGGTGCGTGGACCCGAGGAGTGTTGCGTATTGGCTCGATTGGCGAGCACTTGAGCTTGTGTAGACATGTGAGATGGTCTCCAGAAATGGAAAACGCCGGAGAGGCACGACGGCCCATCCGGCGTTTTTTGAAGATTCTGGAAGCGTGACGGGCTTCCTAGAAATCAGCGTAACATGCCGTTCCAAGCCTTTTCCTGTAAGTTGTTGAAAGTGCAGAGGCTATTGGTTGTGACTGCCCCACGGGCGGGGCGCGCAACGGAGGATGAAAACGCCTCGTAAGAAGCCCGGCTTTTCGGCTAAGCGTTTGATTCCACAGCGGGTTATTTCGAAGGATCAGGCTTTGATGCCTAGGCCGGGCATCCGCTGGCGATCACTTACGTCTTGCCGAATTTACGAGGCACGAACGCACCGCATTCCACGGTGATGACGGTACCGGGCTGAACCAATTCCAGCGCCCGCGAGATCGCAGGGAGGTGCGGTCTGATCACTGGCCAATTGGTCGCGGACATCACGACGAGAGCGACCTGCCGCCCGGCCATGTTCTGCTGCTTTGCAAAGTTCTTGTCCCCCGTCAGGAAGATATCGAATCGCTCGGCTTCGATCAGGTTTAGAAGCGCACCGTTTTTGATGCTCTCCCATCCCCGGTCGGCAACCGTCGTGATATCGTAGCGCGACAGAAACCGTCGCAAAGGGCGTGGTACGTTTTCGTCCAGCAGCAGCGTCAAGGCTGGGGCTGCGGTTGGTGGGAGTAATAGTAGGACAGAAGGGCTTGGATCCGCTCGACGCGGGCACCGGGGAAGCACTCCAGCGTTTCGTTCACCGCCTGTTCAGGCGTAGCGCCTTCGTCGAGGAATGCCTCATAATTCTCCGGGATCGAGTCGGCGAAGATGCGCGTGCCGACGATCAGGGACGCGCCGGAGACCTTGCCCGGCACCGATTCTACGAGATCGCAGTCTGACCAGTCCATTTGAGCCTTCGTCTTTCTGATTCGATTTTAGCGTGATTGAGGAAATGCCGACGGAGGGAGATAGATCTAATTCCTAACAGATTTGGTCAGGCAGCTCTTCTAAACGCGCTCAACCGCTGAAAGAAAGTCGATGGCGGGTTCCTGGGAAAAAGGGACGGAGGGAGATAAATCTCGTGCTTGTAGGATTTTACTGCCTCCGTCCGGGTTTCTCCTCCGGGTTTCTCCTCCGGGTTTCTCCACCGCGCCCACCTTCTGGGGGCGAGTATTCACTAGCCTTCGTTGTGAACGGAGTCAGAAACGCAGAATACTCAAGGCAGTAAATAGTTGCTCCCGACTTTTGCAGGGAAGGAAGGACGCTGGCCAAAGTCGTCTTGCTCCCACAATCTCTACTCTCCCCAATGATGACGATAGCTGATCTCGCGCCTGCAGGACGGCTGCCCAACAACTCGACCGCTTTTTTGATCGCATCAACCATGTGCCCATTCCGAGTTGGAACCGACTTCAAATTGCGAAAAGCCCTAGAAATCGCATCGTCGTCAGCAATGAGCGGCTGGACAACTGCAACCTGGTCCGAGTAGGTAATTACTGCCGCTAAGCCGTTTGCACCGACAACAGCGCCACCAATCATCGATCCAACTTTCTTGATTTTGAGAAGGGCTGACTCTGAGATGTCGGTCACCTGCACCAGAACAACCACTGCAAGCGGACGCCATCCCAGCTCCGGGGAGGAGGTCAGTAGACACCTCCAGTTGCAAGATCGTCCACAGGTTCAGCCTCTCGCAGAGGGTCAATCCAGACCGAGGTCCAAGCACCCAGGGCAGCCTGGAGAGGCTGGCCTGGATTGATTCGAATCGCATTACTCGGTTCCCTGTGGGTTGGCCACGGCCATTCGCCAGCCAAGCTGCGGGTCGTTCTTCAAGACATTTGTAGCTGTTCCGCGTCGCTGAACCCGTTGCCCGTCGGGAGTGCTGAGACTCAAGTCCCAATCCACGACAATTAGCGCGGTATCACCGCTCTGAAACGTATGCCTCGTCTTGTTCACAATCACTGCCTTGGAGGCAATCAGTTTTTCCATTTCGACGCGAATCGCTGCGTGCCCCTGCTCCACGCGGCCATCGGCTGTTCGAATGGTCGCTCGTTCGTCATAGAGTGACAACAACTCTTCCAGATTGCCTGCATTCAGAGCGTGGTCAAATGCGGTTGGAAAGTTCGAAGGTTCCCCCACTGTCTTTTTCAAGAGTCCTCTCCTGTGTTTCTTCATGAATTGGGTTGAATGGTTTTGCGGGATGGGTTCCCGGGGTGCTACCCGGCTTGCGCGAAGCCCTCAGCGGAATACGTCAATCGGCCAAGCTCTACCGTGAGCGCCATATCCTAGTTCCCTTCGTGCATGGTCGCAGGTCCATAGTGCCTCTGTGCAAGTTCGCCAAGAAAGGACCGAATTGCATCCGCGACTTCCCCCGGCGCCTCCAGCGGAAGCAGGTGGCCGGCGTCTGGGATCACTACCAATTCAGCTCCTGGAATTCGGGAGACCACTTCTGCCGTCTGCGCGGAGACGGGACGTTCCCGGTCATTCCGGCCGGCAAGTACCAGCGTGGGTACTCGAATGCTTTCCGCCGCACTCGCGATATCTTCGAGTTGCATTTCATTTGGCCAGCCGTACTTGGCAGCGACCGAACCCCGAAGGCTGTCCTCGATCACCCGCTTGCGGAGAGTCTCGGAGAGAGGGCGCTGGGTGAGGAACGCGATTGCCCCCTCGACGTTCTCGGCGTTGTCGTAGGCGTGCTTCTGGATTTCAAGCGCTTCGGGCGCAAGAATCTGCGGGTTGGGGGGCGCGGGAGCTACGAGAACCGTTCCGACCAGCCCCATGGGATTGGCGGATGCAAGGAGCTGCACCAACTTGCCTCCCATTGAATGTCCGATCAGCACGTAACGCTCGAGCTGAAGTGTCTGCACCAGTGCCAAGCCGTCGCCGGCCAGTAGGTCCAGTGAGTGTTTGGTGTGCGGATCGTCACCCGATTCACCCCAGCCGCGACGATCGTAGGCGATGCACCGGTTGGTTGCCGCGAGTCTATCTATGACTTCCTGCCAGGTCCGGGACGATCCGCCCCAATAGTGGAGGAAAACGAGAGCGGGATCCCCGCTGCCCTGGTCTCGGACGGCGATTTCGACCCCGTTTAGCAGGACTTTCCCCGTGGCTGCGCTCATACCGATTTTGATGAGACGCCCTGGAGAGACCGTTACCGAATATTGCCGAGTTGTGACGTTTCTTGCGTATTTTAGAAGCTATTCCGGAAGATTGACGGCGCCATGCCCACTGCCCGACGGAACGCGCGGGTGAAGTGGCTTGAATGCGCAAAGCCGACGCAGATCCCTACCTCGGCGACGCTCCGGTTACTGCTCTTGAGCAAGGATCTCGCTCGCTCCATGCGGCGGTCCAGGACATACTGCCCAGGTGTTAGCCCCAGGCTCTGCTTGAAAGCACGAAGAAAGTGAAAGGGGCTCAGCCCAGCCGTGGCAGCCAATTCGGCCAGGGCAATGGACTGTTCCAGATGTTCATCGACGTAGGATTGAACCGCGCGAATCTGCCTCGGGGCGAGCCGGGGGCCAGCCTCCGACGATATTGCCGTGACTCCGGCATGCTGGCTCAGCGCCAGGGCGATCGCCGTGGCAATGCACTCCAGGCCGAAGTCGTCGTGGGTGCTGGGCTGATTGCTTTCGTGCTCCAGCGCTCGCATCAGGTGTTCAATCTTCGGCGGGCTGGCCGCCAGAGACTGAACGATCCGTGTAGAACTCTTCCCGCCCGCGGACTGCACCAGGTTGTCGAATCGGGCTGGATCAAACGCCAGCGCCACTCCTTCCACCCATCCTTCAAAACGAACTCCATGCCGGGTACCTTGAGGCATTACCCAAAGAGCGCCGGGGCGAATCCACCGCATCCCGGAGAAGTCCGGGCTTTTGATCTCCGCCCGCACAGCCGAACCGGTGTGCAAATAGAAAATGTGCAGTTGGGGCTCGCGCTCCGGAAACTCGGCCGGTTCAATCGCGTGGTGCTCCACGTGCAGTCCTCGTGTAGCCAAACTCGGATGCCTTCTTACGACATGCGGGACGACTGGAATGATCTGCGTGCCCTGCCGCACTGAAATTGAGTCGTTCACGCTCTCTACCTTTGGTGGGCCGTTAGGGCCCCTTTTTTGGGATTGCCGAACGTCTAAGGACGATGCAAGAGAAACTAGGACTTTCTGAATTGAATGACTGTTCGTTGCAGAACGGGACGAGCCGCACTCGCGATTCCATTTTCTCCTCCTCCTCTTCGGAAGAGGCCAACGGGGGTCCTATCAAAAAGCTCACGATCAACAAGTTCTTGGCCTTAGGTACATCAAATGCTCTAGCTCCAAAACAGTCCGAATCGGAAAAGCGCAAATCTGTTTCGGTTTGCGAGTTGACGATTTGTTCGAGTTCGCGAAAATGAAATGGACGCAACCCTCTGCGCACCAAAACTTCCCTCTTCCGCGATACGCATGAACAAAATAACCCTTATCCTTATTGGCGGCCTGGTAGCCCTGACGGCTACTGCACAGAAGCCCGCACGAACCGTCGGACAGAAGTCGGCCGCCTCACGAAATCTTCCCGAAGTTCCCGCCGATCTCAATCTTCCGCAGGCGGAAAAACTACTCTGGGATCGAAATCTTTCCATCATCACCAATAGGTATCAGTTGGATGCCAATGAAGCGGCCCGCCGGATCGCGGGCTTTAAGCCAAACCCGTACCTTCAGCTCGGTATGGAGCAGGTGGTCGTCTATTCCCCACTGGCCGGTAGCTATCCGCGCTTTGTCGAGACAAATTCCAACGCCGGCGCCAATCCCGTCTATACCGCCCTTTTTAATAAAACGTTCGAGAGAGGAGGAAAGCGTGAGTTCCGAGTCGAGCAGGCGGACCGGAATATTGCCGCCGCCAGAGCCCAGATCCTCGACACCTACCGAACTCAGGTGTTCCTGCTTCGCGAAGCGTTTGCCTCTGCTTTTCTGGCTCGCGACAACCTGAGCACGGCCCGCGAAATGGACGCGAATTATCAACGGGTACAGGACCTTACCGAAACGCGCGTGAAGCTGGGCGCTCTGGCCCAGGTGGACCTCTTCCGCGTTCGCTCCGGTCACTTACAGTATTCCCAGGCCATCGTGGACGCTCAGAATGCCTATGAGCAGGCGGCGCAGGATATCCTGAACCTGCTGAACGCGCGCCCCCCCGACGCGCCATCGACCACCTCGCAAATCGTTTACGGACCGCCAGGCGAGAAGACCACCGCGGTGCTTGCGCCTGCTTCCGTATCCGTTCTAAGAGCCGGCCCAACCATCAACGTTCTCGGCTCGTTTACGGACGTAAGCGTACCTCAGACATTGGAGCAAATTCGAGACATTGCCTTGAAGCAGCGTCCTGACGTGCAGCAAGCGCGAGAGAATCTGCTAGCTGCGGAAGCTGCCACGAAAATCGCTCAAGCGCAACGGAAAAGAGATATCTCCGTCGGGGTGGAGTACCAGCACGTGGGAGATGACAGTTCCGTGGGCATCGTCGCTCAAGTTCCTCTTTTCCTTTACAACAACCAGACGGCCGGCATTGCACAAGCCTTAGCGCAACGAAGCGCAGCCGAGGTGCAACTACGGCAGGCGGAAATTCAAGCCGTGACCGACGTGCAAAAGGCATACCAGTCCTACCTCAGCGCGCGGCAATCGCTGGATCTGTTCACAAATCAGAACCTCACCCAGGTGGCGCAACTCCGCGATGTGGCGGAATTCAGTTTCGGCCATGGAGCCACCAGCCTGTTCGAGTTGCTGGACGTGGAGCGGACCGTACTGCAGTCGCAAACCAGCTACAATCAAGCCCGGCAAAACTATCAAGTGGCAATCTGGCAATTGGAGGAAGCGGCAGGACAGCCACTCACGCCTTAATCGGCAGCGCCACACCCTTGCTCACGCGCGCGGTTCCGTACCGCTTCAGAACCGCGATTGTTAAGAAGCGGCGTTTGCGTAAGCTGCCGCTCAGCGCGGAATTTAGAACAGCACTTCGAAGTCGAACCGGTAGCGGCGATGATAGTTGCCGAAGAACGTCCCGTACTGCGGGTCCGCGGTGTTATCGTGTACCGCCAGCGGATTGAAATGGTTGGTCAAATTGAATCCTGTCACCGACAGCCTCACGCTGTACTTCGCATTCACCTTCAGGTCCTTGCTGACGCGCGCATCCGCTGAGAAGAAGCCGGGAAAACGCGTCGCGCTCGTGTAGGGCACTCCTACATAATTCTGCAGAACATCGTATGCGGCATACGGGAAGCCGCTGCGGTACTCCACAATCGGCGCCAGTCGCAGCCCCCAAAACGGCACCTTGGTCTGACCCCAAAGCAGCAACCGATTGGGAGTGTCGCCCGGCAGGTTCGAATAAACGTCGGGGTGAATCACCGGGGTGGAGAAGTTGCCCAAATACGTGTCGAACCCGTTCAGGTTTCCCACCGCCAGGCTGTGCGTGTAAGAGAGAACAAGCTGTTGCCCATCCTCCCACCCGAACCTCGCGGTCACTTCCGCTTGCCTGTATCTCGACGCTCCATTGCCGTTCAACACGAGTCGCCGCGTCGTTCCCAGAAGCGCCGGATCAAGCACAATCAGTCCCACCGAGCGGTTATCCGTATAGACTGCCCGAATGCGCAGCAGGCGCGGGAAACTGTGCTCCAACTGTGTATTCCAGGTGGTGCCCCGCGGCGAGAAACTCCCCGCCTCGCTCGCGCCACGGACCAGAAACGATCTCGGCCCATTGATACTGCCGATTACGTTCTGATATCGAATAGGCGTTCCCATGACTCTGCCGTCCGGCCCGTACTCCGTAACGGTTCTGTCCGGGTAGCGCTCGAACGTGTAGACATCCAACGGAATGTGATCGTAAAACTGGCCGAAGCCCGCGCGGAACACCGTGCGCTGACTCGCAAACGGAGTCCAGGCGAAGCCCGCGCGCGGCGCAATGCGCACGCTCTCCGCCACTTGCTGGCTTTCAATGCGCATGCCGTAATCGAGTGCGATCTTCCGCGTCAGCTCCCAGTGATCCTGCACGTACGCCGTAATCTCCTGGTCTCCGCGGTTGAACCTTGCCTTGTTAGTAAACCCGATCCGCTGCAACGGACGGCCCGCCGCGTTTTGAATCAGCACCGGCCGGTAGAAAAATCTTCCCTGATCGTGTGAGTCGGTGAAGGATGTCCCGATCTTGAGCAGGTGTGTTCCACCGAACCGGACCGGCGCCGGCGACAGAATCTCCAGCCACTCCGTGCGCCGGGCCTCGCGGTTCTGTCTTCCAAAGTAGTAGCCCTGGTTGCCCTGCGGCCTTAGCACCATCGCGCCGTTACCCTGCGCTCCGATATACGCATCGAATCGCTGAACGGAAACCGAGCTATCCAGCAGTCCCCCGAAAATTCCCAAGTGATCGGCCACCGTTCCCTGGTAATCGTGTTGCGCGTACGTCGGCGTGACCGGCTGCGGGTTGAAGTAATCGGGATTGACGAAGTTGGTGTGTTGCGGGTTGGCGTGTACGGTCGCGTTGAGTATCTGCCGCGGCGATAGGATCCAGTCCACCTGCGTGAACGAGTTGATCCATTCCTGCTTCGACTCGTTGTAGGGGAATCCCAGCGTCCGGCTGGGCTGTTTGTTCAGGTAATACTGCAGCCCAGTGAGAAAGTAGAGGTGGTTCGGAATCAGCGGACCGCCGATTGCGCCGTGCGGCGTCTCATTGCGAATTCCGCGCAGGTGCCAGCTTCGCACGCGCAAGTCCGGAAAAGGATCGTTGAGAACGGCGTGCCATTTCTCACCGCCGCGACGCGTATCCACCGCCACCACGCTCTGCGTGAAGCGTCCGTACTGCGCCAGAAACGGCGTGCTTAGAACATTCACCGTCTCCACGCTGTCGATCGGCACTGTTTGTCCGAACTTGCCCGTCGCGGGATCGGTCACGTCGCTTTGATTCACCACCAGTGCGCTGCGTTGTTCGCCCGAGCCGTCAATAATCAACTCGCCATTTGCTCCACGTACTACGCCTGGAACCAGCGGTAACGCCTGGGAGACCGTCGGCGGGTTACTCGGCAGCGCCTTCACTTCGCTCGGATGCAATTCGTTGTTCTCGGTCGAGCTTTGCTCCACCGGCGCTCGGGTCTCTTTCACGTCCACGCTGGCGCGCTGTGCCGCCGGATTCAGGAATAGGCTCACGTCGATGTTCACACCGCTGGCTATCTGAACCGCCTTCGCGCTCTCATCGAAGCCCTGCTTCACGGCGTGCACCGTCCATTCACCGCAAGGCACGTTCTCAAAATCGGCGGTGGCCAGCGCTCCAGTCGCAAGAATTCGCGTTTGGGCGCCGCCCGATTCGATCCGCACCTGCGCATCGATCACCGGGGCCTGCTGCGAATCCTTCACAATTACCCGCATCTCGCCAGGCTTGCACGTCTGGCCGCTAAGCCAATCCCGTGCGCCCAGCAGAAGCGCGGCTAACACCCACGTTCGTCTCGCGCTTATCATGGAAAGTCCAAGCCTGAATACGGCTACCTTCTATGGTACGTACCCTCGCCACGCGGCGTTGCGGGCCGGTTTCCAGCTCTGTACTATGACGATGAACTATAAAAGGGTATGGACCTGAGAACGCTGGGATTCGCGATGGGCTCGGCCTGGCTCTCCGGGATCAATCTCTACGCCACTGTCCTGACCCTTGGGTTGCTGCAACGCTTCGGCCTGGCGCATCTTCCGGGCGATCTGGCCTACCTCAGCCATAACTGGATTCTGGCCGTGTCCGGCGCGCTCTACGCCGTTCAATTCATCGCCGACAAAATACCCGCCGTCGATTCGGCTTGGGATGTGGTCCACACTTTCGTTCGCGTACCCGCCGGCGCTGTGCTGGCGGCAACGGCGTTCGCGCACTTCGATCCCAAGGTACGGCTGATGGCGATGCTGCTCGGCGGCGGCATCGCTCTCACCTCGCATGGCGCCAAAACCGCCACCCGGCTCGCCGCCAACACCTCTCCTGAACCCGTTTCAAACTTCCTCCTGAGCCTGCTCGGCGACGCCCTGGCCATAGGCGGCACTCTGTTGATGGCCGTCAACCCCGTCGTGATTATCGTCGTGGTGCTGGTCGCCGTCGTCTCTTCCCTGCTGCTGTTCCGGTGGATCTGGCGCGCACTCAAAAAAGTCTTTCGCCCTCGCTCCCTCTCACCCGGCAGCGAACCTCACGGTGTAGTGTGAAGCATGGACAAAAGGTTAGAAAAGCGCCACAAGCGTCAGGTTGCCCGCGCCAAAAACAAAGTGAAAACGTCGGAGCCCGACGTAAGGACCTTTGAACAGATCGAAGCGGCCCGTGAAGCCAGCCGCCCCGATGCCAGCCGTGACAACACCACCAACGTAGGGTCCGCTAAGCGCTCGGCCCGCAGTAGCCGTGCCAGCACCACCGGCAGCGCCGCAAAGACCGATAGCTAGTGGAAGCGGATCCGCTTCGCACGCCTAAAATCATTATCTCCGACCGAGAATTCAGGTAGCAAAACCGTACCAACTTATCAACTTGATCTCAGAAAGAGAATTGAACATAATGAATATTCGAACACTAACCGCACTCGCTATAACGCCGCTTATAGCCGTTATGACCGGTAGCTTCCTGGTCCCATCCGCGCAGGGGGCCGTAACGGTTCACGTCATCGAGAACGATCCAACCTCCGGCAACGCCAGCATCGTCCCGTCCGCTACTCTCCCGAGCGCGGATTTCGTTAGCCCGGACATTAATTTTCAGGCTAATGATTCGCTCAACACTGCGGTCAGCGTTTTTTTGAATAACCCAATCTTCACGAACCAGCAGAATGGGTTTAATCCAAGCGCTGCGGCGAATAATCTGTTTATGGAGATTGTGGGCCAGACCTTCCTCAGCGCCGGAGCCAACTCATTCGTCGTCGGTCACGATGACGGCGTCGTCCTGACCTTCGCCGACCCCTCCATAGGAAACGTGGTGAACGCTCCCGGTGGTACCTCCTTCACCACTACCCCATTCAACGTAAACGCCCCGTCCGCCGGACTGTACGGCTTCGATCTGAAGTATACCGAGGCCTACGGCGGTGGTGCCGATTTAGTCTTCCAGGTAAACGGCGCGCCAGTCGGCGCCGCTACCCCGGAGCCCGCCAGCTTGGCTCTATTCAGCGCCGGCCTTGCTGGGCTTGGCCTGGCTTACCGGCGGCGGTGAGGCCGTGTCGCTACGGGCATGGATTCATCGAGCGGAACAAAGCGGCTCTTCGAGGTGTCGAAGGCAAGGATCTCGCCGGTTTGGATGCGGTAGACCCAGCCATACAGATCGAGATCGCCGCGCCGTAGCCGCGAGACCACCGAGGGATGCGTTTCCAAGTGCTCGATCTGCGCCAGCACGTTTTCTTCGATCAGTTCTTCAAGCCGGTCCTCTGGGCTGCGGTCGGCGGGCCCTTCCGCCACAATGCGCCGCGCGGCCTCGGCGTGATGCAGCCAGGAGGAAACGGTGGGCAGGCCCACCAGGGACTCCGGATTCAGTAGCGCCTTCATCGCCCCGCAATCGGAATGGCCGCAGACCACAATCGCGTTTACCTTAAGCACGGTTACGGCGTACTCGATCGTAGCCGAGACTCCGCCCATCATCTCGCCGTAAGCGGGGATGATGTTACCGGCATTGCGGCAGACAAACAGGTCGCCGGGTTCCGAGCCAATCACCAAATCGGGAGCGATGCGGGAATCGGAGCAAGTCACGAAGAGGATGTCCGGGTCCTGACGATCCTTCAAGTGCGTGAATAATTCCTGGCGTGCTGGAAACAACTCTTCGCGGAATCTGCGATAGCGGGCAAACACTTGTTGCATCGTCGCCGGCGCAATAGGGTTTCGGGGATCGGCCATGACAGGAGTTTCCGGTTACCATCATGCCACCCGTATTTTCGCGGGCGCTCAAGGATTCGACCCACGCATTGTCCATGTGCGCTTTATTTTTGTTTCAATAGAGAGACAACATCGCCAGTCGTCGCCGCGATGACTTCACCGGTGTCCGCGAGCGAGGTGAGGCTACGCTCCTTTGCTTCGGCGGTCTTCGATCCGCAGGCGTCCGATACAACCACTGGAACGTAATTGAGATCCATACCATGCCTGACAGTCGGTTCAATTCCAACTTCCAGCGCGATGCCCGCAACGATGAATGCTTCCAGATGAGCGTCCCGCATCGCGATATTCAGAAACGTGCCCTCGAAAGCCGACATGGTGATCTTGTCGATCACTACCTCGCCGTCTTCGGGCGCAAGCTCCGGAACAATCTGCCAAGGTGCGGAACCCTGCGTAAAGAAAGGCTTGGTCTCCGCCGGATCGCTCTTCCGCTGCCAGAGCATCGCGCGCCGCAACTGCCCGGCGCCTGCCGCTTGATTTGGTAAAGAGACATGACGCATAAAGAAGATGCGGAAGCCCCCCTCGCGCGCCGCGGCCAGCAATTGCCGGCAACGTTTCACGATCTCCTTGCCCTCCTCGATCTGCGGCACAATGCCAACCTGCATGTCGTAGACGATCAGCGCCGCGCGGGAAGGCACGCAAATTTCTTCAAGCCCTCCGGGAATGGATAGACCAAAAGCTTCCGTCACAGGACTGCTTCTCCCGGCGCGCGATTCAGCGTCCGGTCATAGGGCGGATTCAGATCGAGCCCGTCGCGAAAGAGCGTCTCGATAGGCAAGGGTATCTGAACCGCAATGAAACTCCACTCCAGCAGCCCAGCCTTGCTCAGCGGAAAATCATCTGTATACAGCCGGGCGGTTTCCACGTCCGGAACCTCGAAAACGATCACGACTCCCGGCTCGTCCGCCCGCGCATAATTCTCGCGGACGATGCCTGCCTTCCAGAGCCGCCAAACATTCGAGACCTCCTCCGGCAGGTAGGGATTGATCTGTTCCATCGTCACTCCGGGACGAAATCGGTCAAAAGCAAAAACGCGCATGGCCCTCCAGGACAAACGGAGAATAACACGTTTGTTTGAGTTCAAGCAACTTCTACTCAACCAATATAATATTAACGATTGCATTCTGTTTAGATTGCAGGTAATGAAGCAAGCAGATCATATAGACCGCTTAATCGCCAAGTGGAAGCGGGAAGCTCCCGAATATGACTTGGCTCCCGTGGAGGTGATCGGCCGCGCTGGGCGGATTATGGAATTCGTCGATCGCGCGCTTGAGTCCAAATTCGAAGAGTTTGGAATATCGAGAGCCTCCTTCGACGTACTCGCCACGCTTCGCCGCGCGGGTCCGCCTTACCGGCTGCTACAGCGGGACCTCATGCAAAGTCTGCTTCGCACCTCCGGCAGTATCAGCGTCCGCATCGATGCCCTGGAACGCGAGGAATTGGTCCGCCGCGAACAACACGAAGAGGACCGGCGCTCCACCTTTGTGGCTCTTACGGAAAAGGGCTCCAAACTATTGCAGTCGATAATCCCGGAGCATCTGGCGAACGAGTCGGCCCTGGTAGCCGGTCTGAACTTGCAGGAACGGAAAGAGCTTACCGTGCTGCTGCGCAAGTGGCTGGCGGCGCTTGAGGAAGATGGGGCCAGCATGCGCCAGGTTCACCTTGGCATGGTGGTGCTGCCTCCCAAAGTGTCGCTCCTGAAGCGGCGCGCCGTAGGACTTTCCGATCAACCCGGTTTGCTGGTTCACTTTGTGGAACCCGAAAGCATTGCGGACATGGTCGGAATTCAGAAAGGCGACTTGCTGGTGGCCGTGGAGGACGAGGAGATAAGCTCCCTGATGGCTCTTCGTAAAACGCTGAACAAACCCAAGCCGCAAAAGAAGAAGCTTCAGATTTTCAGGGGAGTGACGCCCGTTACGTTGACGCTTCAAACGAAGCACGAGTGAAGCACAGCTGTTGGCGGTTTGTCAGAAATCCGCTAACGACTCAATGATCGCATCGCATATGGCACGCCCGAAATTTCCTGGTAGGTGAGGTTCTCGGATTGCTTCCGCGTGCCGTCGATGAATCGCGTACAGCCCTCATCTGTTGTGGAAAACGGGGTCAAGGGGAAAACGGGGTCAAGGAAAACGGAGGAAAACGGGAGGAAAACGGGGTCAGGAAAACGGGGTCAAAGACCTCATTACGCATGACTGCCAAGCAAGCCTCGGGCGATTAAAGGGCTAGTGATTGCCGTGCAAGGTTTCTTGGGCCTGCCGGGCTTTCCTGGTTCGGTTTTGATGCCCAGCCGCTGGCGCAAGTCGTCGCGGAAACTCTGGCTGCCTAAAGGAAACCCGGAGAGCGTTCCTTGCCGGATACGCTCCTGCAGTGCCGAATCCCGCGGACCACTGGAAAGCCAATCATCCCAGCGCCTTGCGTCGAAGTTGTTCCGCCAGCGCACTAAGTTCAAAGGACCGCTTGGCGTGAGTCCGAGGTGTGCCTGCGCACTTGACCAACGCCATTGTCGCGCATGCTCCACCAAGCGGGCGCGAACGGGGTTTTGCTCCGCATAAACCATTGCTGCCCAGAAATGCTCCTCATCCATAGCAACTGAATGAAAACGAGCCTGCCATAGATGGCCCGTCTCGCGTAATCGCAGATGAAGGCTACGCGCGTAGTCGCTGTGGATCCGTTGCAGCGCGCGTGATAAACCTTTCTGATCGTGTGGGGTAGCCACCAGGTGTACATGATTAGACATGAGGCAATACGCCTCGAGCGCAACGCCGTAATGCGGGAGAAATTCGGCTAGGAGCTTTAGGTAAAAGCTCCGATCTTCGTCGCAGTGGAACACCTTCTGCCGATAGTTACCGCGCTGAGTAATATGGTGAGGAAATCCTGGTGCGATTAAGCGAAGAACCCGTGGCATCGACGACTTAGTCAGCAACGTTCGCTTTGTTCTTACAAAGGAAATCCTTAACGAGGTCTTTGACCCCGATTGCCTTTGACCCCGATTGCCTGACCCCGATTGCCCGATTGCCCCTTGACCCCGATTGCCCCCCGATTGCCCCGATTGCCCTTGCCCCGATTGATCTCCGATTGCTTGGTTCCGAGAGCGCCGCATCGCTCCAGCGCGGGACGATGCCACGCAGCAGCCGTTTATGCTCGAATTGACTCATGGACAAGAGAGCCTTCTTGAAAGCGTCCGGTGCATTCCTCACGGGTAGCATGATGGCGAGGTTGCTGGCCGGAGAGCGGCAAGACGCGGATCGAACCAATTGGGCCGGCAATTACCGATACTCCACCGGCCACTTGCACGTTCCCCAAACGCTTACCGAAGTGCAAGAAGTTGTAAAGAGCTGCGGCAAGTTAAGGGCGCTCGGCGCGCGCCACTCTTTCAACGGGATCGCGGACAGCACCGCGAATCAAATCTCCTTAAAGCATTTCCAAGACATGGCGCTAGACCGGAAGTCGAGCACGGTCACGGTAGGAGCGGGTGTGACTTACGGCCAACTGGCTCCGTATCTTGACGGCAAAGGCTACGCGCTGCACAACCTGGCCTCGCTACCGCATATCTCGGTCGCCGGCTCCTGTGCAACCGGGACTCACGGCTCCGGCAATAAGAATGGCAATCTGTCCACTGCTGTTTCCGCGATGGAGATGGTCACCGCGGAGGGCGAGGTGATTCAGCTATCACGCGAACGAGACGGTGAACGGTTTCAAGGCGCAGTCATTCACCTTGGCGGAGTTGGTGTGGTGACCAACGTCACGCTCGACGTGGAGCCCACATTCACCATGAGGCAAGTGGTTTATGAGAATCTCCCTCTGGGCCAGTTGGAGAGCCACCTTGACGAGATTTTCGCGAGCGGGTACAGCGTCAGCCTGTTTTCGGATTGGCAAAAACACCGCGCCACTCAGGTGTGGATTAAGCGCCGGGTCGAACCCGGTGACTCCGCTGAAATAGCTCCTGAATTTTTTGGGGCGAAGCTCGCCACAACGAAACTCCACCCGCTGGCGGGGCATTCGGCGGACAATTGCACGGAACAAATGGGCATCCCCGGTCCGTGGTACGAACGCCTACCGCACTTCCGCATGAACTTCACGCCCAGCAGTGGCGCGGAGTTGCAATCGGAATATTTTGTTCCTCGCGACAAAGCATACGGAGCCATTCTCGCGGTGGAACGGCTACGCGACCGCATCACACCGCATCTTTTCATTTCAGAATTCCGGACAATTGACGCCGACACTCTTTGGACGAGTCCTTGTTACAAGCGGCCAGCGATGACCATTCACTTTACGTGGAAACCGGAATGGCCGGCGGTCAAAACCGTATTGCCGGCCATCGAGGAAGCGCTAGCGCCTTTTGATGCCAGACCGCACTGGGGAAAGCTATTTACGATGTCGCCTTCGCGTCTCCAATCGCAATATGCGAAGTTGCCCGATTATCGGGAGTTGCTGAAGCATTACGACCCAAGCGGCAAGTTCCGCAATGCCTTCCTAAACACAAATATTTGGTAGTACTTGGTAGGGACAGTCTACCTGTTACTTAATTTTGTCCGGCAGGAATGCTGCCCGGTGACAAGCAATGCAAATTACCCTTCTCCTTAAAAGAGCATCGGGATAGGCTGGGCGAAAAGAGCGGCACAAAGGGCGCATCCACGGTGTGTATGTGACCGCTTCCCGACGGCACGCAAGCGACGCGCGCTGATCGCCGCTCTTTAACGAGACGACACAGGATACTTCACTGGAACAGATTCTGCTCGCACTAGCGGTTTGTCAGAAATCCGCTAACGACTCAATGATCGCATCGCATATCGCGCGCCCGAAATTTCCTGGTAGGTGCGGTTCTCGGATTGCTTCCGCGCGCCGTCGATGAATCGCGTACTGCCGCTCATCTGTTAGAAGGTTGACTATTCGTTTACCGGTTGCGTGCGGATCATCTAAGCTTACGCTTATTCCCACGCCATACTTCGACGCGAGCCAAGGCAAGATACCGTAATCTGCTGTGATTACCGGGATCCCGCAGCATACAGCTTGGTAGAAAACCCCGCTCATTACACTGTGCTGTCTATATGCGACCCAAACGGCGTCTGAGGCTGCAAATGCTGCCTCTTCTGTTTCGGCGTCCGCAAACTCGAGGTGTGTTGCGACGGGTATGCAGCTACATGTACTTTTCTCAGTTGCGGACCGTAGCATTGATCTCATCTCGGCATCTGCCTCTCCAACGACTAGAACCTTGAGCCGCGTGTCCCGGTGCTGGGTCGCGATCGCATTCAGAAGCTCTTCTATTCCCTTCCTCCTGGTGATCATCCCGTAGACCAGGATGACGCGATCGTCCTTAGCGATATGGAAGCGAGTTCTCGCCTCCGATTTGGCGATTCGCGGCACGCCCATTCCGATTTCGGGGATATACTTCACTTTTGCAAACTCTCTTGTTGTCTGCGCGCCCGAATACTCGGCTAGGCTTGGGTCTGCGGTTGTGATGCAAGATACGCCTTTCGCGCGAAGTAGTCGCTGAAAGACGATCCTTTCCAGGCTGGATCGGGGGCGTGATTCCGCACTCTGGATTCCGGAGGCATTCATATGGAATCTTGTACTCATGCACATCCCACCCATCGGGACCGGATAAGAAGGAGCGCCAAAGGCCTGAATAGCCTTAGCCATGTAATCGAAGTTGGAAACGTAAACAAAATCCCATTGTTTTTGACAGGTTTTGAGGGAGCGAGACGCTGCTTGGTGCTGGGATACCTGGCGACTTACACGTGATAGTAAGCCGGCTTTATGAGTTGGAGCGACCCAATGGTCGGTAAGTATAGTGTTGTCAGCACCAATTACCTGCTGAAGGGCTTTTAACGCCGGGTGCGCGGCTTCTGGTCTTGGCACTATGACAGAAACACGCCAGCCCCTTTCGACCGCCTCCTTCGCGATAACTGCAATGTAAGCGCCATGATGGCCTGACAAAGCTACGTCGTAGAGAGCTAGGTTCACGGGTGAACGGGTAAGCCGAGTTCAACGGTTGCTCTGGGTGCGACCCCTAGTATCTGACACTTGGCCCGTTCAGCCAGTACCGTTGTCAGGTGAGGTGCCATTGTTTGAAAGGCTTGTTCTCTCATTTCAGCGTAAGTCCACGGAGTCTCTGCTCCGGCGGCTTATCACTATGTTCGGTAAGCGAATGGACCGCTTCCGGTTTGCTCACTTGCAGGCAGACCGCAGGCGCTCCAACGGCTCTGGCTCCCGCTGGCACGTCGCGAACCACTACCGCGTGCGCTCCCACGAGGGCTCTGTCTCCTATACTCGCTTGACCGAGGACTGCGGCTCCAGCGCATATAGTCACGTTATTTCCTAAAATCGGGTACAGGTGCGTGTCGTCGGGCGAGTACTTCTCGCCGAGAGTAACACCTTGTAGCAGCGTGCAATCTTTTCCAATGAGCACCCCGGCTCCCACCACGATCCCGACCGGATGTTTGATCTCTAGGCCAGGGCCGATTCTGGCAGCGGCTTTGATCTCTGCCCCTGTTCTGCCTATGGCCTTCGCGGTCAGCAGATTTGCGAGGCGAACGTGGCCTCGATTGTGAAGCAAATGAGCAACGCGGTAGAGGAATACTGCCTTAAAGCCGCAGTCGGAGAAGTAGCGGTAAAGACCCACCGCAAAACCGGGCCGTCGCTCCGTTACTCGTCCCAAGTCCTGGCTCACGCACTCCCAGAAAGGGAGCTCATTGCGCGTTTGTTCTGCCATATCAAGTAAATGTTTGCAATTACCATACCGCTTGCTACTGACGCGAGCATATAAACCAGCGACAGCGGCTTGCCTAAATAGAGGAGCGCGAAGGCCAGCAACACCGGTATACCAGACTGGAGGATGTTTGCCAGCAGTAAAGGGGAGCCCTTCCCTAGCCCCAGCAAGGTGTAGAAAGCCGGAACGCCAAGCAGACTTACAAACGTTCCCAGCAAAGTTATTCTAAGTCCGAGCTGTGGGAAACTGGATGCGTTCTTTCCCAGCCACAGCTGGAGGAGGGGTGCGCTACAGGTCATCAGAACCAAGTAGAGTGGGCCACCACATATCAGAATATTTCGCAAGACCTTTTTGTTTAGCGCTGAGATCTGTTCCCGCGCAGTCACACCCGACTTACTGGAAGCAATTCTACTAACTTCTGGCATCACCCCCCGAACGGCCGCGTCCAGGAGGGATCTGACTTTCATACTACCGTTGAAGATAATGTCATAAATTGGCAGTACGAGTACACCGATGTAGCGGGTTAGAAGCACCCTATTGAGCGGCGTCAGTAGCATGGCGGCTATTGAACATCCAAAAAGATAAAGGCTCAATCCTAACGTCTCGCGCAATTGGGCGAAAGAAAAGGAACTTAACGTGAATAGTCCATGTCGGAAGATGCGCCTGAACGTGAAGTAGGTGGCAAGATGTAAGCCAATATATGCCGTTACGTTCCCTATAATGAAGCTCAAAATTCCGTGATGAGCGTTCAGAAAAGCTAGCGTGATCCCAACTGAGACCACCTGCATTCCGAGCTGAAGATAACTGTACAGATCCAGCCGTCCAAGCCCGATGAGGGTTGAGCAGTAGGCATCGAGACAAATGGCGTAAAGAGAGAGCAGCCCAATCAATGGCAATGTGGACGAGACGAAGGCGGAATTGGCCGCCGACAGATGGAAGAGCCCAGCTATTGCGGTTCTAAGTGCGAATATGACAAGGCAGATCAGGGCACCGGTGATTAGCAGGACGCAAAGGGACGTGGATACACAGGCATTTATCCCTTGAATGTTGTTGCGGCCGTGCTCTGCTGCCACCTGCTTCGACACTGCCTGCCCTAGGCCAAGGTTTCCGAGTTGGGCGAAGCTAAGTACTGTCGATAAGACCAGCCAGAGCCCGTAACGTTCGTACCCGAGCCACCGCAGGTAAAGCGGATAGGACACGGCCATGAGGAGTGTTGCGCCCGCCGAATAAACTGCGCCCGCTAGAGCGTTCCTTTTCAAACTGTCGTCGAATTTTACCAGATTGGCGCTACTAACTGGCTGCGAATAGCTCGCGCTACTCGCCATAAATCTGGCGGTAATTTGTGCCGCGACACTGCGCAACGGGCGACTCCCGCTGGATGGCGCGAGTGGCTCGAGAATTCACGATTCGCAGCAGGAATGCTGCCCGGTCACAAGCAATCCCAAAATACCCTTCTCCTTCGGATCTGAAACTTACAGCCGTTGCTCGTTCCCTTCTCGCTACCCCTGCCTAGACTTGAAGCACGGAAGCGGTTGAGCTTCCATGAGTTCGCCAGATGAGGCGCCTCCTCTGGCCTTTTCTCCGTTCAACAATCCACTTCTACGAAGGAGTTTCCACGCATGTCTACCGCAGCGCAAATCGCCGCCAATCAGGCGAACTCTCAACGTTCTACCGGACCACGCAGTCCCGAAGGAAAAGCCGCCGCGTCGCAGAACAACTTCCGTCACGGCTTGACCGGTCCGTTTCTCATCCTCGGCTGGGAAAGGGAGGAAGACTTCCAATCTCTCGAACTCGATCTCATGACCGAGCACAAACCGCTCAGCCCCACCGAACTCATCCTGGTCGGGGATATGGCTCGATCTCACTGGCTCCGCCAACGCGCCATCACGCTGCAAAACATGTGCCTCAACCAGGAAATCCCGGCTGCGGACCAGCCCAAGGACCTGGCCCTCTATCTGCGCTACCAAACCACTCACAACCGCGCCTTCTACAAAGCTCTGAACGAACTCCAAAAGCTAAGACAGCAAAGAAGAAAAGAGGAGATTGGCTTCGTATCGCAAAAACACCGCGAGGAGCAGGAGGCCAGCAAGGAAGCCCGGCGAAAAGCACCCGAACAACGCCGCGAAGCCGCCGAAAACCGCGCTCAAGAGCTTCACCAAGCCCGCGTTTGGCTCACCGAAGCACAAGCGCAACGTCACGAGACCGAAATCGTCATCGCCCGAGCGCTCAAAATGCCCCGTACCGCTCAATCAGAAGGAGATCGGGCACTAGCAGGATTCTGAAAAACGGCGATTGAGAGGGCAGACTTTGCCACCCGATAGCTCTGAGCAGCTTGCAGTTCGAGGATTCTGGGGGAGGCTGTGTTGCAAACGCCTGTTTGCGGGGCGTTCAGA
>JAABUQ010005306.1_pt1 | contig 20728 bp, 20 predicted proteins | sample 5560001 | NCBI WGS metagenome assembly JAABUQ01 (sample SAMN10711888, study PRJNA513371) | rock metagenome | isolation source: Antarctica rocks | place: Antarctica: Victoria Land, Finger Mt nord | collected 2015-12-18
GCCCGAGCACCGACTGCTGCCGTTGGTCGAGCGGTTCGCGGCCATGATCGCCGAGATTCCGGTCTTTGCCGATACTTTCGGACCCGTCTGAAAATGAGGGGAGCCCTGAGCCCTGCGCCGCCATCTGGGCAACTCGTACTTGGATTTGCTGCGGTTCTTCCTGAACCACCGCCGCTTCCTGCGCAGCCGACGTGCCGAACGCCAGGGCAAGAGCCCGCGCGAGCTGATGACCGGCCAAGGCCATCCGCACTGGCTGACCCTGCTAGGCTTGGGACCGCTTCAACCCCAGCGGGCCTGACCCGGGGAGGCGAGCCGCCTCCCGCACAGGACACCCTCCCAGTCGAAATCCGACCCTCGCAGGCCGGCGGTTTCCGCGCGCCTTGTGTAACCCAAAAACGGCAGATTCTGAACCACGCCTAGGATCGCAGCCGGACAGGAACTACTCAGCCGGGGTGAAAGAGTCTTGGTAGAGCGCCTCGATCTCGGCCGCCTCCCCGTCCGACAACGCCGCGAACTCCCTGGTACGTGCGCGCACCGACAGACGCCCGCCGCCCTGGGCCAGAAAGGTCCGAAGCAGGTCGATCTGGCGATCCGGCATGTCCACGATCCGCTGCACCCCGGCCGCGAACCGATCGAACGCTTCCAAGAAGCGTACCTCGTCTGGCAGGTCCTGTTCCACCGTCTGCTCCACGCAGCCGTAGAGGAACTCGGCATGCGAGGTGGCGTCGAAGTAACGGTAGAAGTCGCCCGTGTCGTTCAGCACCTCGACGTTCCGGTCAACTGTCGGACGCCACTCGATGCAGGGCAATATCGGCGCTGAGGTGCTTTCCAGCACGACGCGATAGGCTGGCAGTTGCCGCAGGATGGCAGCGCTGACCGGGAACACCAGGCCGGGCGGGTTGTAGGCGGCAGCCGCAAGGACATGGTGGATGAGCCAGCGATGCAGGCGGCCGTTGCCGTCCACGAATGGGTGGACGTAGACGAAGCCGAAGGCTGCCGCAGCGGCCGCAACCACGGGATCAAGCCGGCCCGCCACGGCCCGCTTCTCATAGGCCACGATCCCCTCGACGAGGCCTGCCACGTCCTCCGGCCGGGCGCTGACGTGGTCTGGCACCGGCTCGCCCGTGACCCGGTCGTGGACGCCGACAAAGCCCCCCTCGTCGCGCAACCCGAGGCGGACGAAGCGCGCGTCTCCGATCACGATGCGCTGCAGGCGCTCCAGTTCGGCGATGCTCAACGGCCGCGTGCCGGCTTGGGCAATGGCCTGTCCCCAGCGGGCAGCGCGCGCGCTGGTTGGACGCTCGCCTTCGATGGCGAACGATGACTTGGAGTCGTTGAGCAGGAGGAAGGCAGCGGCACGGGCCATGAGGTCGGGGCGCGTGCAGCCACTGATCTCTCGAGCGCGAACGTCCAGGCCCTTGTCCACTAGACCCTGAAGGCGTGCGGTCCGCCGCACGAGCGGGCAGAAGGCGCGGGTGCCGGGCAGGTTGTCGATCACCTTGTGCCGGGTGGAACTGCGCCCCGGCTGGACGGCGAACTGCTGATCGGGATGCAGCACGGGTGTCAGGCGCACCTTGCCGGGGTCGGGCACGTCGAGGTCGCGGCCTGTCAGCCATTCATACAGGAACCAGACCCGGCGGGTGGCGGTGCCTGTCGGCGTGGCACGGATGAAGGACGTTACGTCCTCAGCTGGGACAACCTTGAACAGCGCCGCCAGGACGGCAAGGTCAACGCCTTCCCACCTGAGGGCAAAGGTGAGATGGCCGGCAAGGGTCCCTGCCGGCTGGTGCCGGGGCGTCAGCAGCAGCCACTCGGACGTGGACGTTGGGTTGTGCCGGGCTGCGATCGCCGCGAGGCGCGGCGGCATCGGCAGATGGAGGGCGTAGCGGTCCATCAGCGCGGAATAGCCGGTCGGTGAGCCCGCCTCGGGCAAGGCCCGGCCGCGGAAGTGGGTGATCGTCTGCGTGGCCAAGTCGCCCAAGGGTGCTCCTTCCCGCCATGGCTTCGGCTCACGCGACGCTGAAGCCAGAAGCCTTCACCTTGCGTGAAAACCCATCACCCAACCAGGCTTTCTGCGAGATTCGTTCACCATCTGCCGAAGCCCCTCGTCTGTAGCTTGTTGAGGTATGATCCGGAATGGCTCGTCCATCCTGGGCGCTGGCGACGAGAGGGAGGCGGAGGACATCATCGCCCGCTTCCGGCTGAGCGCCGCCGCGGCGGAGGTGATCCGCCACCGGCTCAAGGGGCCGTTCGAGGACGGCAGCGGCTCGCCGTTCCTGGCCGTCGTCAGCGCCGACAACGTGACATACGAGCAGATGCTGGTGAACAGCCTCGGCCCCGTCGAGCTGTGGGCGTTCAGCACCACGCCGACCGACGTGGCGCTGCGCAACCGGCTTTACGAGCGCGTGGGCTTCACGGAAGAGCTGCGTCGCTTGTCGCGGGTGTTCCCGGCAGGCACGGCCCGGGCGGAGGTGGAGGAGCGCAAGAACGCGCCAGGGTTTTCGCACCAAAACTCTGTCGCCACGGTCTGCTTGCGCAGGCGTGACGTGATGCTGGATCCGTCATAGCGGGGCGACGTTGTTTGCGCATGTCAGAGGCGTGCGCCATGGTTCCTTCCGCTTGCAAGCTTTTCGCCGGGATCGACGATCCGCGCGTCGTCGGCCGGATCACCCACAGCCTGGCGGAGATCCTCTTCGCGGCACTCTGCGCCACCCTGTGCGGGTTTGGGTGCTGCGACGGCTACGCGCAGTTCGCCAGGGCCAAGGTCGACTTCTTACGCCGCTATCTGCCGTATAAGGACGGCACGCCGTCTCACGACACGTTCGGGCGGCTGCTCCGGCTCATCAAGCCGGAACAGTTCGAGGCGGTGCTCGCCGACCTCGCCCGGCGTGTCACCGCAGGGTCTGCGGGCCAGGTCGCCATCGACGGCAAGACCGTGCGGGGCAGCGCGGATACGGCGCGCGGCGTCCGAGCCCTACACCTGCTGCACGCGTTCGCCACCGACGTCGGCTTGTGCATTGGCCAAGTCGCTGTGGACGGCAAGTCTAACGAGATCACCGCCCTCCCGGAACTGCTCAAGCTGTTGGACCTGCGCGGACAGGCTGTAACGATGGACGCGCTGCACACCCAGCGCGCCAGCGCCAAGCTGCTGCACGAGGCCGGAGCGCACTACGTCATGGCCCTGAAAGGCAACCAGCCGACGCTGCTCGACGACGTGCGGACCGTCCTCGGCGACCCGCTCGTGCCCGTCCTGGAGCACGAGGACACCAGCGTCGGGCACGGCCGGGTGGAAACCCGTACGGCGCGCATCTGCACCGACGTCGCTGTGCTGGATCACCACTGCTGGCCCGGCCTTGCAGCCGTCGGCCGCGTCGAGCGCACCCGCACCTGCAAGCGGACCGGTGCGACAACGACGGAAAGCCAGCTGTACCTGCTCGGACACGCCTATACGCCCGAGCGCCTGCTTGCCCTGTCGCGCGGTCATTGGACCGTGGAAAACAACCTGCATTGGGTTCTCGACGTGACCATGAGCGAGGATGCGTCGCTCGTGCGGCGCGACCACGGCCCGCGCAACCGCGCCACGCTCAAGCGCGTGGCGCTCAACGCCGTCCGCATCGTCACGGGCAAGAACTCCATTCGCCACACCATGCGGGATGCCGTGCTGGATGTGCGCGTTCTCGCCGATATCCTCGACCATATGCCCGTCGTTTGATGCGAAATCCCTGAAGAACGCGCGCCTGCGCCGCGGCGAAGAAGGGAGCCGTGCCCAGGCCGGGGTGGTCGAGGATCTGGCGAACTCAAAAGGTGAAGCAGCCATGTGGCTGAAGACGGCACGATCGGCAGCTTTGCGCCCATGTCATACCAGCCGCCCTTTGTGATGACCGGTTTCCATCAGCCTTGCTGCCCCAAAATTGCTTGCGATGGTGGTGGTCGAAACCGGTCAACGCATGGGGCGCTTGGTATCAGTCGTTCAGATCATCTGATTGCTGTCCCGCAAGCGGACATCGGCTTGGGTCTATGGCTCGCTTGACCCGGATCGGTGCGAAGCGGGATAGCCTTCCTTATGGAGAACAAGGGACCGATCAGCCGTCGCTTGAAGACACTGCTGGCCAATCACCTGGCGCAGCACTCGATCCTTCGTGGGATCGAGGATGCCTTCGAAGGCGCCAACGTGCCTCATGTCACGGGCCCGGCCGCCAGCGGCGGCCAACCGCCAGATGTTGGCGGGCTACTACAACGGGTTAGACTGGGGTACGGCGGGTGACATCCGCAAGTTCCTGAACGCTCCACAGCCCATTCTCGCCGAGACCGATCGCATGCATAAGCTCGTGCTGGACAGTCGCTTCCCGGCTTGGTCGACAAACACCAATGATGAGAAGCCGGAGCACCCGCTTGCCACCCTGATCGAGGAGCTGAAGCGCTGCGGATATGATTGGACCGGCAAGGTCATCAAGGCTGCCGCGGCATCAGCCCGGCTCGCCGATGCAAAGGTCTTCGCGCAGGCATTCGACTCTGGACATCTGGGCTAGCACATACAGCGGACTGAACGGACCAACGACGACGAACCGGGGCAGGCATTGGGTCTGCCAACCGGACCCGTTTCGAGACAGCTTAGCAGTGATGTTGGCCCGTTGCGGCATACACTCCGCTGGCAGCCCAGGCCCGCTAACGAGAACGCAAACTGGAGCGTTAACAACAGAGTGCTGAATTGCACGCCGGCCATGTATAACGAGGTGAACACGATAGACGTGTGATCAGGAGGAATTTACCTGAACCTGCGTTTCCTTGAGACATTCCTCTGGGTTGCAAGGCTTCGCAGCTTCAGTCTGGCGGCTGAGAAGGTACATGCCACGCAGGCGGGTGTGTCCGCCCGCATTGCCGCCCTGGAGCGTGAGCTGGGCGTGCAGTTGTTCCAGCGCGGGGTCCGCGATGTCCGCCTGACGACGGAAGGGCTCATCGCCGTGGAGCAGGTCGAGCTGATCCTGCGCCAAGTCTCGGAATTCAAGGTCAGCATCCAGGATCCGGCCAAGCTGCAAGGCTCGATCCGCATCGGCGTCATCGATACGATCAGCTTCACTTGGTTGCCGGACCTGGTCGACGCCATGCAGGATCGGTTTCCACGCGTCAGCTTCGGCATGCGCGCCGACACGTCGAGCCAACTGGGACGGGCCCTGCTGAAAGGTGACATCGACATCGCCCTGATGATGGGCCCGCTGCAAGAGCGCGGTGTCTCGGCGCTGGACTTATGCACCTATGGATGCCGCTGGGTGGCCAGTCCCAGACTTGGTCTCGCAGGCTCCGAGCTTTCGATGAACGACATGGCGCGGCACCGCATTGTTTCCTTCCCGGACGACTCCAGCGTGCATGCCTCGGCCTTGCACCAAGCCCGCGAACGCTCAGGGGGCTCCCCGCTGTTCTTCACGACGAACTCGCTGGCGACGATCATCCGGCTCACGGTCGATGGCATCGGGGTCGCGGCCTTGCCAGAAGCCGCCGTGGAGGGACACCTTGCAAGCGGCGAGCTGCAGGTCCTTTCTGTCACCCCAGAATTCCCGCCGTTGGCGGTGCACGCGGCCTGGATGGACGACCCGGCCAATCCATTGCCGAACCTGATCGCTGCCATCGCCCAGCAGGTCGCGGCCTCGTTTTGCGCCAAGCGGCTTCCGCATGTCGTGAGGCTGTAGAGCTACAACAAAATCTTGTCCGAAACTGAAAGGAAACCGAGTTTGCATTGGCGAACCAGTTCCGGTGTTCTGGTGCGCAACCGCACGAAATCCGGACGAGGTTCCTGCCATGTTTCAGATCGAACCCATGCCTGCCCAGGCTTCGCCGGGTCTTATCTCCCTCTTGGAGAAGGTGGAGACTGCGACGATCGGTCACGTCATGCATTCCGGGTTCATGAACCCACGCCTTCGGGCCGTGCTGCCGGAGGCGCGCGTTGCTGGAACGGCCGTGACGTTGCGGCTGCCGCATGCCGACAGCGTGCTGCTGCACCATGCGATGGCGCTGGTGCGTCCCGGCGACTTCCTGGTCATCGACCGATGCGGCGACGAGCGCCACGCGTGCTGGGGCGGCGTCGTGACCAATGCGGCGAAGCTGGCCGGGGTCGTGGGCGCCGTGATCGACGGGGTCGCCACGGACTTCTCGGAAATCCGCAAGGTCATGATGCCGATGTGGTGCATCGGACCGTCCGCGATCACCACGAAGCAGCTGGCGATCGAGGGTGCGATGAACGTGCCCGTTTCCGTCGGCGGGGTCGCGGTCAGCCCGGGTGACGTGATCCTTGCCGATGAAAGCGGCGTCGTCGTGCTCGACCCGGCGAAGGCCGAGGCGATCGGCCGCCGGGCGATCCAGATGCAGGACGACGAGCTTGTGCTGCTGGAGCAGTTGCGATCCGGCGTCCCCCTACCGGAAATCACGGGCGCCACCCGCAAAATCCAGGCGCGCAACGCCGAGGTTGCCGCCGGATAGCTCCAGTGGCTGCGGCGCGGGCTGCAGCTTCCCACAACCCTCAAGGAGGCACCATGACGATGCTCACGCGCAGGACATCCCTTCCGTTGCTCGCCGCCGCCCTCGCGGCGCCCTCCATTCGCCGAGCGTCGGCGCAGGAACGGACCGTCACGCTGGCGCTGTACAGCGGGGTGTTCCAGGAGAGCTATCAGGCGGCCGTCATCGAGCCGTTCACGCGGGCCCATCCCGGCATTCGCGTGTCGGCCTATCCCATGCCGAACTCGGCACAGACCCTGGGCACGCTGCGTGCGCAGAAGGCGTCGCCCCAGGTGGACGTGGCCATCATGGACGTGGGCGTCGCCCGCGCCGGGACCGACGAAGGGCTGCTGGCGCCCATGACGCCGGAGCAGATCCCCGCCCTGTCCCAACTTGGAGAACGTGCCTTCACAGCCGGCGTGAACGGCGCCGCCGTCACCTATGACAGCCTGGCGTTGCTGTTCGCGCCTGACAAGGTCAAGCCCGCCCCCTCCTCATGGAAGGTGCTCTGGGACCCCGCCTACAAGGGCCGGATCGCGATCCTCGGGGCGCCGGACCTGGTCGGAATCGCGTTTACGCTGGTCGCGGACAAGCTGTTTGGCGGCACGGATTACCGCACGTCGCTCGACAAGGGGATCGCCGCGATCTCCGACCTTTCGCCCTCGGTGCTGACCTGGGATCCGCGGCCGGACCCGTACTCGTTCATCACCGGCGGCACCGCCGATCTCGGCGTTGGCTGGAACGCCCGCGGACAGCTCTATTCGCAGCAATCCGGCGGCAAGCTCGCGGTCGCGCAACCGGATGAGGGTTCGGTGTTCCAGGTCAACGCGATGACGCTGGTGAAGCGTGCGCCGCAAACCGAGGCGGCCCGGATCTTCATCGACTACGCCCTCGGGGTGGAGGCGCAGAAGGCCTTCACGGAGAAGATGTTCTACGCCCCCACCAACCCCCATGCGCAGGTGGCGCCAGAAGCCCTGGCACGCACCGTCGCCTCGCCGGCTCGCATGGAGAAGATGCTGCAGGTGGATTGGCTGGAGGTCGCCAAGGTCCGTGACAAGCTGAACGAGCAGTGGCGCCGCCGTATCCTGACGCGCAGCTGACCATGACGAGGGCCGGGGCCCGGACGGCTCCCCATCTTGAGCTGGACGGGGTGGAGAAGCGGTTCGGGACCGGGCCGCTGGCGGTCCATGCGCTTTCGCTCAAGGTTGCGCGCGGGGAACTGCTGGGGCTGCTCGGCCCGTCCGGCTGTGGCAAGACGACGACGCTGCGGATGATCGGCGGGCTGATGTCCACGTCGGCGGGGCGCATCCTTGTGGCGGGGTCCGATGTCACTGCGCTGCCGCCGCATCGGCGGAACATGGGCATCGTGTTCCAGAACTACGCCTTGTTCCCGCACATGTCGGTTTGGGGAAACCTGTCCTTCGGGCTCGAAATGCGTGGCATCGCCGGACCCGAGCGGAAGCTGCGGGTCGGGCGCGCCTTGGACATGGTGCGGCTCGGGGCCTTTGCCGGACGGCGCCCGCGGGAGCTTTCGGGCGGTCAGCAACAGCGCGTCGCCCTCGCCCGCGCCTTGGTCATCGAGCCCAGCATCTTGTTGCTTGACGAGCCGCTATCCAACCTCGACGCCAACCTGCGCGAGGAGATGCGGACCGAAATCCGCGATATCCAGCAGCGCCTGGGCATCACGACCGTCTTCGTGACGCATGACCAGACTGAGGCGCTGGCCGCCTGCGACCAGATCGCGGTCATGCGCGCCGGGGTGCTGGAGCAGCTAGGCACGCCGCAGGAGATCTACGAGCGTCCGGCGAATGCCTTCGTCGCCGGGTTCGTGGGCCGGATCAACCGCATTCCCGCCCTTGGCCATGCGGATCGCCGGGTGGCGTTCGCCGAGGCACTGGTGCGCGCGCCGGGCCCTGTTCCGGCGGGTCCGGTCACGCTGATGGTCCGGCCGCACCGCATCCGGCTGTCTGGCCCGAAGCAGCCCGGTGCGCAGGAGCCGGGAGAGGGCTGGAACGCGGTGGCGGGCCGGGTACGCCGGACAACCTTCGTTGGCGACATTCTCCTCGTCGAGGTGGTGGCCGGAGCCACGGTGATCGTGGTGGAGCAGCACAGCACGTCGGGCGACGGCATCCCGGACCCAGAGCAGGCGGTGACTCTCGCGTGGCGGGTGGAAGACACGCTCGTGTTCCCGGCGGAGCCCGCGGCTTGAGCGGGAACGGGCCGGGCCGCCTGGACCGGGGAGGCGCCGGGCTGCTGCCGCTGCTTGTCCTGCCGGCGGTCGCCCTCAACCTCGTGACGTTCCTGTGGCCCATGCTGAACCTTGCGGGCCTGTCGTTCCACAAGTCCCTCCCGGGTGGCGGGATCGGCGAGAGGACAACGCTGTCGACGTGGTCGGACCTCGCATCGGACAGCTTTATCTATGAACTGATCCGGACCTCGGTCGCGGTGGCACTCGGCATCACGGTCCTGACCCTGGTCGCGGCCTATCCGCTGGCATTGTTCATCAACCGCGCCTCGCCGCAGTGGCGCAATCTCCTGGTCGTTGCCTGCATCTCCCCGCTGCTGATCTCGGCCGTCGTTCGCACCTATGGCTGGCTTGTCATCCTGCGCGACAACGGCTTCCTGCCCGGCATGTTGCGGCTGGTCGGGATCACGCCGCCACGCCTCGTGTTCAACATGACCGGCGTCGTGATCGGCATGACCGAGATCCTGATGCCCTACATGATCCTGGCGCTGCTGGCGGGTTTCGGCCGGCTCAACGTGGCGCTGGAGGAAGCCGGGGCCAGCCTCGGCGCCGCGCCGTTCACCGTCTTCCGCCGCATCGTGCTGCCGTTGACCATGCCGGGCATCCTGCTCGGCTGCCTGCTCACCTTCGTGCTGGCGGTCAGCAGCTTCATCACGCCCAAGCTGCTGGGCGGCGGCCGGGTGATCCTGCTTGCGACGGAAATCTACGACCAGGCCGTGGTGACCCTGAACTGGCCCGTCGCCGCGGCCCTCTCGGTGCTGGCCCTCCTGGTGTTCGGTACGGCGCTGGTCGGCTACGGGTGGCTGTCCCGGATGATCGAGCGGAACCTCGCATGAGCCGGGCCCTTTTTCGCGTCAGCGTCGCCCTGCTGTTCCTGTTCCTGCTGGGTCCGGTGCTGCTCGTGTTCCCCATCTCGTTTTCGGCGGACACCAACATCGCGTGGCCGCCCTCCGGCTGGAGCATCCGCTGGTATCGAGCCATACTGGCCCAGCCCGACCTGGGCGAGGCGCTGCGCAACAGCCTCGTGCTCGCCGCGTCCGTCACGATCCTGGCGCTGGTCATCGCCATGCCGGCCGCCTTCGCCCTGGGCCGGGCGAAGTTCCGCGGGCGCGAGGTGCTGCTCTCGGCGCTGACCGCGCCGCTGCTGCTGCCCACGATCGTGCTGGGCTTGGCCCTGCTGATCATCTTCGTGTCACGCGGGCTTGTCGGCAGTTGGCCCGGGCTCGTCATGGCCCACCTTCTCGTCACCGTGCCGTATGCGCTGCGGATCCTGCTCACGTCGCTGAGCGGGCTACCGGCGGCCGTGGAGGAAGCCGCGTCCAGCCTTGGCGCCGGGCCGTGGCCAGTGTTCCGCCGGATCACCTTGCCGTTGATGCTGCCGGGCGTGGTCGCATCGGCTGCCATCGTGTTCCTGGTTTCGTTCGACGAGGTCGTCATCACCCTGTTCATCGTCGGCCCGCGGCTGACCACGCTGCCGGTGGCGCTTTACCACTACGTGGAGGCCCGGACCGACCCGATGGTGGCGGCCATCTCCGTGCTGATGGTGCTGTTCACGCTGGCGCTGGTGGTGGTGCTGGAACGCGCTGTCGGCCTGCGCCGCGCGGTGGGCAGCTAGATGCCGTCCTATGCAAGCGACTACCGCGGCGAGCGCCACCGCTTCGCCGACCTGCGGGCGGTGCTGGCCTGCGCGTCGCACCGCCGGTCCGGTGACGAACTGGCGGGCCTTGCGGCAGAAAGCGACGCGCAGCGCGTGGCGGCGCGCTCCGTCCTGGCGGACCTGCCGCTGCGGACGTTCCTCAATGAGCCGCTGGTCCCGTATGAGGACGACGAGGTCACTCGCCTCATCCTCGACACCCATGACGCCCTGGGGTTCGCAACCTTGTCGCACCTGACGGTCGGCGGCTTCCGCGACTGGCTTTTGTCCTACGAGGCGACGCCCGACCTCCTCGCCGAGCTGGCGCCGGCGATCACGCCGGAGATGGCTGCGGCCGTGTGCAAGCTCATGCGCAACCAGGACCTGATCTCGGTCGCGAGCCGGTGCCGCGTGACAACGGCGTTCCGCAACACGCTCGGCCTGCCCGGCCGCCTGGGGACACGGTTGCAGCCGAACCACCCGACCGACGACCTCCGAGGTATCGCGGCCGCGACCATCGATGGGCTGCTTTATGGGGTCGGCGACGCGGTCATCGGGGTCAATCCGGCGACGGACAGCGTGCCAAACTGCATCGCCCTGCTCGAGATGCTCGACGCCATCCGGGCTCGCCACGACATCCCGACCCAGACCTGCGTCCTCACCCACGTCACGAACGCGATCAGGATCATGGAGCGCCGCGCGCCGGTGGACCTAGTGTTTCAGTCCGTGGCGGGCACGGAGGCGGCTAATGCGGGCTTCGGGGTCAACCTCGGCATCTTGCGTGAGGCGCACGAGGCCGCCCTGGCGCTGCGGCGCGGCACGGTCGGCGACAACGTCATGTATTTCGAGACAGGGCAGGGCGCCGCACTGTCCGCGGGCGCGCATCACGGCATCGACCAGCAGACGGTGGAGGCCCGGGCCTATGCGGTCGCCCGCGCCTTCGATCCGTTGCTGGTCAACACCGTCGTCGGTTTCATCGGTCCCGAGTACCTCTACGACGGCAAGCAGATCATCCGCGCTGGGCTGGAGGACCATTTCTGTGCCAAGCTGCTCGGCCTGCCGATGGGATGCGACGTCTGCTACACGAACCATGCCGAAGCCGACCAGGACGACATGGACACGCTGATGACCCTGCTGACGGTCGCCGGCCTGACGTTCCTGATCACCGTGCCCGGTGCCGACGACGTCATGCTCAACTATCAGGGCGCGGCGTTCCACGACATGCTTTACCTGCGTTCGCAGTTCAACGTCCGCGCGGCGCCAGAATTCGAGGCCTGGCTGGAGCGCATGGAGATGAAGGACCGTGCGGGGCGCCTCCGGTCGGCCGCCCCGCCGGCCATGCGTTTCCTGTCCACCGCCGCGCTGGGACCGTTCGATGCTCCGGGCTGACGCGCCAGTCCTCGACCCATGGGCGGCGCTGCGGGCGTCGACCCGGGCCCGGATCGGCCTGGGGGCGGGTGGGGGATGCCCTGCCCCTCCACGAAGTGCTGCGGTTCCAGCTCGCCCATGCCCGAGCCCGCGATGCCGTGCAGTCCGCGCTGGACGTCGAGGCGGTGTCCCGTGACGTGGCGCCGCTGCCCAGCATCGCCGTGCAGAGCGCCGCGCCCGACCGTGCCGCGTACCTGCGCCGGCCCGATTTGGGACGCGAACTGAACGCCGCCTGCCGCGATGCGCTCGCGGCCGGGCGCCGGGGGGCCGGTAGGTGGGATGTCGTCTTCGTCGCGGCGGACGGGTTGTCGGCAATCGCCGTGCAGCGGCACGCCGGGCCTTTGATCCACGCCTGCCGGACCCGGCTGCCGGGCTGGTCGGTGGCCCCAGTCGTGACAGCGACACAGGCGCGGGTCGCGCTGGGCGACGAGATCGGCGAGCGGATCGGTGCGCGCTTTAGCGTGGTGCTGATCGGGGAACGCCCGGGCCTGAGCGTGGCCGACAGCCTGGGTGTGTACCTGACCTACGGCCCGCGCGTGGGCCGGCGCGACTCGGAACGCAACTGCATCTCCAACATCCATCCACACGGCGCCTCCATCGAAGCCGCTGCCGATCTGCTGACGTGGCTGCTGACCGAGGCTAGCCGACTGAAGCTGACGGGGATCGGGTTGAAGGACGACCGGGCCGCCATTGCCGTGTCCGGGGCGCCTCTGCTTTTGCCCAGCACAATCCCTCAACTCCCAACCCCTTAAACCCAGGAGAACCTCCATGCGCGTCGCCGCCTGCCAACTCAATTCCAAGAACGACAAGGAAGCCAACATCACCGCCGCCCTTGGCGTGCTCGACCACGCCGCCAGCTACGGCGCGGACCTGGCCGTGCTTCCCGAATACACGGAGTTCATGGGCGAGAACGAGGGCGCACTGGCCGCCGCCGAAACCCTGCCCGGCCCGACCACGGACCGGATCGCCGCGAAAGCCCGCGAGCACAAGATGTGGATCCTGCTCGGCTCCATTCGCATCGCCGAGCCGGGTGCCAACCAGTGCAGCAACACGAGCATCCTGTTCGACCGCGACGGCCAGATCGTCGCGAGCTACCGCAAGCTGCATTTGTATGACGTCGATCTGCCGGGGCGCATCGTCTTCAAGGAGTCCGACACCGTCCTTGCCGGGTCCGAGATCGTGACCGCCGACATCGAGGGCGTCACCGCGGGCCTGTCGATCTGCTACGACGTGCGCTTCCCCGAGCTGTACCGGATCCTGACGCTTGCCGGCGCAAAGCTGCTGTTCGTGCCGGCCGCCTTCGCGCTGTATACCGGCCGCGACCATTGGGAGCTGCTGCTGCGGGCCCGGGCGGTCGAGAACCAGTGCTATGTCATCGCCGCGGGCCAGGTCGGGACCTACATGCCGGGCAGGGCTTGCGCGGGGCGAAGCATGATCATCGATCCCTGGGGCACGGTGCTGGCGACCGCGCAGGACGGGGTTGGCGTGGCGGTCGCGGACATCGACTTCGACAAGCTCGAGACGATCCGGGAGGAGCTTCCCGCCAACCTGAACCGCCGCCCCGACGTTTATTCGATCGGGCCGGCCGCGTGATGGCCCCGACCCGACGCACCCTGCTGGGCGGGCTTGCAGCTCTGCCCTTCATCCGGGTTTCTGGAGCCCGGGCCGCCGAACCCGGCGTGCTCAATTTCGGCCTGTCAAGCTATCCGCCCAACCTCCAGCCCTGGTCGCAGGCGGGAACCGCCGCCGGCACCGTGAAACTGCTGATCCATCGCGGGTTGCTGTCCTACGATGCCACGGGCGACTACGCGCCGGAGCTTGCGCAAAGCTGGGGCAACGAAAACCCGACGACCTGGGTCTTCAAGCTGCGGCCCGGCGCCAAGTTCAGCAACGGCGCAAAGGTCACGAGCGCCGACGTCAAGTGGACCATCGAGCAGGTCGCCGGCGAGAAATCGACGGCATTCCTCCGCAACGAGATGCAGGGGATCGAACGGGTCGAGACACCCGACGGCCTGACCGTGCGCATTGTGACTAAGGCGCCGACGGCCACGCTGCCGATCTGGTTCGCGAACTACAACATGCCAATCCTGCCGAATGGCTCGGACCCGAACCAGCCGGTCGGCGCCGGGCCGTTCGTGATCACGGGGCAGGAGCGGGGAACGTCCATCACGCTGGCCCCGTCGCCGCACTACTACAAGCCGGGGCTGCCGAAGCTGAAGCGCGTTCAGATCACCGTCTATGCGGACGAGAACCTCCGCGTGGCAGCGCTCCAGGCCGGCGACGTGGACCTGATCGAGTATGTTCCGTGGCAATCCATGCAGTCGATCGGCGCGAACCCCACCCTCCGGCTGGACGCGGTCGACGGCCCGTTCATGTGCCTGCTGTTCAACGGCAGCAAGCAGCCGCTGAACGATCCCCGCGTGCGCCGGGCCATCGCGCATTCCATCCGGCGCGAGGACATCGTGAAGGCCGCGTTCTTCGGCCAGGGCAGCCCGATGGCGCACCTGCCGATCTCGGACCGAAGCCCGTTCTTCAACAAGGACCTCGCGGATGGCTGGGCCTACGACCCGGCCCTCGCGAAAAAGCTGCTTGCCGAAGCCGGCGTGGGCAGCGGCTTCTCGTGCCGCATCCTGTCCACCTCGACCTATGGGATGCTGAAGAGCACGGCCGAGATCGTCCAGCAGCATCTGGGCGAGATCGGCATCCAAACCGAACTGAACCTCCCAGACTGGTCGACGCGCGTCCAGCTGGGTAACCGCGGCCAGTCTCATGTCTCCCCTCATTTCGCTTCAATGACGGAGATGGTCCGGGGTCCCGCGACGGTTCGGGCTGGATTGCCTGACGGACGGGTCGTGGCAAGCGGCCGAGCGGCCTTGCAAGCCGGGCCGAGATGCGGTTCCAGGCTTTGTGATCCAATGCATGGGGCTGGACGATGCCGACCAAGAAGCCGCTCTCGTTCGAGGGCGTCCACCAGTTCCTGCGGACGCTGTTCGCGGGCGACCTGCATGCCAAGCGCGTGCTCTCGCTGGCAGGCGCCACCTTGGGGGTGATCGAGTCTGCCTCGCTCGCGGTCGCCATGATCGGCCAGGGCCTGGCGCTGGCCCGCGGACGCCTGACCAAGCATGCGATCAAGCAGGTGGACCGGCTGCTGTCCAACCCGGGCATCGACGTCGATGCCTTGCTGGTCCACTGGGTGCCGTATGTGGTGGGAAGCCGGTCCAGCATCACGGTGGCGATGGACTGGACCGACTTCGACGCCGACGGCCAGACGACGATCATGCTGTCGCTGCTGTGCCGCCACGGGCGGGCGACGCCGCTGGTGTGGCTGACGGTGGACACGGCGACGCTGAAGGACCGGCGCAACGCCTACGAGGACCAGGTGCTGATGCGCCTGGCCGAGGTGCTGCCCGCCGGTGTCCGCGTGCGCATCGTGGCCGGCCGCGGCTTCGGCGACCAAAAGCTGTGTCGGATGCTGACTGAGGAGCTGAAGTTCGACTTCGTCATCCGCTTCCGCGGCAACATCAAGGTGACCGCCGCCGCCGGCGAGGCACGGTCGGCGGCCGAGTGGGTCGGAGCGGGCGGACGCGCACGCGTGCTGCGCGGCGCCACGGGTCACCGCCGCAGGCTGTCCGGTCGCCACCGTGGTGTGCGTGCAGGCCAAGGACATGAAGCAGCCCTGGTGCCTGGCCGCCAACGTCACCAACGAGACCGCCCGGGCACTGGTCAACCTCTACGGCAAGCGCTGGGGCATCGAGGGCGCGTTCCGCGACACCAAGGACCTGCGCTTCGGCATGGGGATGGGCGCCATGCACGTCAGCACCCCCGACCGGCGCGACCGCCTGTGGCTGGTCAACGCCTTTGCCGTCGTGCTGCTCACCCTGCTCGGCACGGCCGGCGAAGCGCTCGGCTATGACCGGCACCTCAAATCCAACACGAGCAAGCGGCGCACCCACTCGCTGTTTCGCCAAGGCAGCATGCTCTACGAACTCATCCCCACCATGCCGGAGCATCGCCTGCGGCCCCTGGTCGAACAATTTGCTCAAATGCTGGCAGCACAGCCGGTGTTCAGCGGAATGTTCGGTGCTGTTTGAAAATGAGGGGAGCCTTGAGGGAGCGCGCAGGTGTTCCTGTGTTCCTGCCGTGCTCAGCAGATGCCCCTCTACGTCATTCACCTGCTCGTTCAAGATGTGTGCGGCGCAAGCGGAGCTGGGCAAACGCGTGAATGCGCGCGGGATGAGGACTGGCCGCGGTGACGCTTCGGCGCCGACCGATCTTGCGCAGTTCAGGGCGAGCTTGAAGGTTGCCTGGTCCGAGGAGGAGCAGCCAGCGCACAAGCGTCGACATGTGCGGGTCAAGCCGGTGGTGCAGATGCACACCGCTTGCCGATGCGGCAAAGCCTTGCTGGCCGCCCTTACTGCGGCCTTGATAGCGTGACCCAGGCTTACCACCCCGGGACCCGACAAGAGCAATCAACGCATACCGAAAGCGTGTTCCGGCGATCTCGGCCGACCAGGCTACGCTCCGCTGCCAAAACCAGGAGGATCGTCATGTACCTCGCCCGCTTTTCGTACGATGTCCTACCAGCCAACCGTCACAAGGCCGTCGATTTCGTGCGACGCGAGGTCGAGGCGGCGCGCAGTCGGAGCCTCAACGCCCGACTGCTCATCCCGCTGACCCGCGCCCAGGGTGGAGCGGCGCTGCAGTTCGAGGTCGAGCTGGCCAATCTCGATCAGCTCGACCAGTTCCGGCAGCAGGGTGCGGGATCGGCCAAAGAGACCAATGACTGGATGCGGGCGTTCAGCGACGTTCTCCTGTCCCCTCCTACAGTCGAGATCTTGAGAGTGGACGAAAGACAAGCGACGTAATGCGGCGGAGCGCTGCCAGCCTCCAACCTGGGAGCGTCCGCAACCTGGCCGCTGTCTCCAGCTTCTAGCGATGCTTCGAGGAGAACGGCATGCCCGACAATCACCACGGCCGAATGACTGAGGCCGAGCAAGAGAACGTAGGGGAACTCGCGGCCCCCCGGTCCCGCGTCATCTACGAAGTCGTTCGCCGGCAGGGTGACGAGGAACTGAAGCGTCCTCCTGGCTCGCTCTTCTGGTCAGGGATCGCGGGCGGCGTCACCATCATGGTCTCCGTCATCGCCGAAGCAGCCCTGCGCCACAAGCTGCCGGTCGGGATGCCGGCGCGGGAAGCCGTTTCCGAACTCGGCTACAGCCTGGGCTTCCTGATGGTGATCCTTGGGCGGATGCAGCTTTTCACCGAGCAGACGATCGTCACCGTGCTGCCCATCATGGCCGCGCCGAGCTGGCGGAAGCTGGGCACGACGGCGCGCCTGTGGATGATCGTCTTCGCCGCCAACATGGTCGGTTCCTGCGTGGCGGCGGCGATCAACGTGAACTTACATCTGATGAGCCAGGAACTGATGGCGTCGATGCTCGAGGTATCGGGCTCGCTGCTTCGCAAGGCTCCGCTGGAGATGCTGCTCCAGGGCATACCGGCCGGGTTCCTTATTGCTTCGGTCGCCTGGATCCGTGCCGGGGTTACCGGGGGCGAGTTCTGGATCGTGCTCGTGCTCACCTATGCCATCGCACTCGGCGACTTCACCCATGTGGTCGCCGGCAGTGCAGAAGCCTTTCTCCTGCTGTTCGCCGGACAGATCGGGGTGGGCCACGCAATTGGAGGGATCATCCTTCCGGCGCTGATCGGGAACATCCTCGGCGGAACCGGGCTGTTCGCGCTTCTCGCCCACGCTCAGGTCAGCCAGGAGATCTGAACGGCCCAATCCGTCGCCCACGTCTCGGTGACCTTCGGCCAGGCCACCGCTCCGGACCAAGGCTGACTTTCGCCGGATCACTTCGCGGTCATAAAGCCAAGCGTCTCCCTGGTTTTACAAGACTGGATGCCTCGAGGGACGTTGTGCGAAGGCAGCACGGTGCAAATGCAGGAGAGCTCAATGACCCAGTTCGCTGGCAAGGTGGTGATCGTCACCGGGGCTGGCTCGGGCATAGGAGAGGCGACCGCGCGGCGGTTCGCACGGGATGGCGCAGCCGTCGTGCTGGCCGGGCTTCCGGAACAGGACCTTAAAAGAGTGGCAAAGGACCTGGAAGCCAGCCGGACCCTGGCTTATGCGACGGACGTGTCGGACCAGTCCGCCGTGGAAGGCATGGTGGACGCGGCGGTCGAACGCTTCGGCAGGTTGGATGTCTTGGTAAACAATGCCGGGGTGGCGCCGACGGGACCGCTGCTCGAAGCCTCCGTCGCGGACTGGCGCAAGGTGATGGCGGTCGACGTGGACGGAGTCTTCTTCTGTACGCGCGCCGCGTTGCCGCATTTGCTCGAGAGCAAGGGAAGTATCGTCAACGTGTCCTCGGTTTCGGGCCTTGGCGGCGACTGGAACATGAGCTTCTACAATGCGGCCAAGGGTGCGGTGAGCAACTTCACCCGGTCGCTTGCCCTCGAGCTTGGCCCCAAAGGCGTGCGCGTCAACGCCGTCAACCCGGGTCTCACATTCACCGGGCTGACCGAAGACATAAAGGCGGATCGAGGGTTGATGGCAAAGTTCGTGGAGCGCATCCCGCTCGGACGTGGTGCGGAGCCTGCGGAGATCGCCGACGTGATTGCCTTCCTCGCCAGTTGTGACGCCCGCTTCGTAACCGGCGTGAACCTGCCGGTCGATGGCGGCCTGATGGCCTCCAACGGCCAACCGAAACAGGCCTGAACACGCGGGGCGCACCGTTTGGCAGCGGCTGGTGGCGAGCACTCATCCGATGCGAGGCTTCGCTGTTTCCATAGGTTCGCCCCTACCCGCTGCCGTTTTGCTCCCGGTTGCTCCCGCAGGCTGAAATGCCGCCGCCTCCCGCGTTATTGACCGTTGAGAGGGCGTGTGTGCTGCAGCAGCAGCACCGTTTTCGCATCCACAATCTGCCCGGCCGCGATCATGTCCCTGGCCTGTGAGAGCGGCAGTTCGAGCACTTCGATCTCCTCGCCTTCCTCACGCAGCCCGCCGCCTTTGCCCACGTGGTCAGCCTGGCTGTACTCCGCCGTGAAAAGGTGGAGCTTCTCCGCCGAGGCGCCCGGGCTCATGTAGAGTTCGAACACCTTGCGAAGATTGCGAACACGGCATCCGGTCTCCTGTTCGAGTTCCTTGCTTACGGTCCCTGCTGGATTGTCGCCTTTCTCCACCATGCCCGCGCACGCCTCGATCAGCAGCGCGGGATCACCATTGGCATAGGCGGGAATGCGGAACTGCCGGACAAGGAGCACGGTGCCGCGGTCACGGTCGAACGGCAGCACCGCAGCCCCCGGTCCGTTGTGGTAGACTTCACGCGCGAGCGTCTGACGTGAGCCGTCCTTCCGGGTGTAATCGAAGGTCACCTTCTGCAGTGTGTACCAATTCTCTGAAAGCGTCTCGACCTCACTGATGTGAGCCAACTCGTGTGTTTGCTTGGTCATGTTGGGCTGCTTCATGCGAAGGCAGGCGGACGATCGCTGTTCGGCTTGATCTTTCGACAGCCGCGCCCCGTGCGCTACAGGGTGCTCCAGAATGGGGAACGAAGGATGCGGGCCGGCATGGGCGAGGTCACGCTCCCGCTGTTCTAAGGCTGGGAAGCACATGCCTGCCGAATGCGTCGAGGAACGCGCGCTGGTTCGTGCCCACGTTGTGCAGATTGAGCGACTCGAACCCCAGCGCCGCGCATTCGGCCAGCCAGGCGGCGTGCTGGCCGAGGTCGGCCGAGATCAGCACCGCCTCGCGCATGTCGTCCGGCCGGACGAAGCGCGCGGCTTGCTCGAACGCCGCAGGGCTGCGCAGCTCCCAGTTCACGTCCGAGCCCAGCAGGTTGAACCGCCAATGCTCATGCGCCTGGTGCAGCGCCTCCGCTTCGGTCGGCGCCCAGCTCAGGTCCACTTTGAGGTGCATCGGCTTGCCGTCCCCGCCGCCGCGCTGGAACGCCGTCGCAATCCCACGCACCCGCTCGGTGCTGGCGCGCACGGTCAGCAGCCCGTCGGCCCAGCCGCCCAGCCACTCTGCCGTGGCCGCGTTCGTGGTGGCGCCAACCAAGCGTGTCGGCCGCTCGGGCCTGGTCCACAACTTGGCCTCGGCGGCGCTCAGGCGACCGTGCTGGGTTACGGTCTCCCCGGCCAGCAGGGCGCGCATGATCTCCGCCCCCTCCCGCAGGCGGGCGTTGCGCTCCTGCTTGTCAGGCCAGGCAAGGCCGGTGGCGGCCTCATTGAGCGCCTGCCCGCTGCCGAGTGCGATCCAGGGCAGGCGGCCAGGGAACACTCGCCAAGGGTCGCGACCGCCTGGGCCAGCACGGCTGGATGGTAGCGCCAGCCACCCGGCACCGTGATCGCACCAAAGCTCAGGCGCTTCGTTGCCTGCAGCGCCGCCCCGAGCCAGGACCAGGTGAAGCCGGCATGCCCCTGTGACGGCGACCAGGGCTGCAGGTGATCAGACGAGAACGCCGCGTCGAAGCCGACGGCCTCGGCATGCTGGACGAGGCCGAGCAGCTCGCGCGGCGGGAACTGTTCTTGCGACACGTGGTAGCTGATGCGCATGGGACCCTTCGGCTGGCGGCTCTAAGGACACGGAACAGCAAGGGCTGGCGCGGGTTCCCAGGCCGCCAAGCCGGCCATGGGTGCTCATCGAGAACCAAGGCATGTGATAAACGGTTTACCAGAGCAGTAGCCGGTTCAGGAACGCCGGACCTGATCGGCCAAAACGCCAGGGTGTCTCAACCTCATGCCAATACGACATCCCCCTCCGTGCCAATGACAATGAGACATCGTCCCCCCGGGAGTTTAACCTTGAGGGTGCTGAAGGATGATCTTGTTCATGCCCATGACACAGACCCCGATCGATGCCGAGGCGGGTGCCGCCACTACCGGAGGCCGGAGGCCGACGGTGGCGGCGCCCGCCTCGGCATCACCCGAGC